>Ga0102924_1002298_pt1 | contig 21006 bp, 26 predicted proteins | sample PaiPotPPM11metaG_FD_80116 | JGI IMG/M metagenome (GOLD analysis project Ga0102924, IMG submission 80116) | Iron sulfur acid spring bacterial and archeal communities from Banff, Canada, to study Microbial Dark Matter (Phase II) - Paint Pots PPM... ...
GCTTCACGTCGCCATCATCAACAACGGGTATCTCGGCATGGTCCGCCAGTGGCAGCAGTTCTTCTATGGCGGGCGTTACTCCGCCACGCCGATGCGAAGCCCCGATTTCGTGAAGCTCGCCGAGGCGCACGGCCTCGCCGGGATGCGCGTGACCGAGCGCGAGCAGATCGCGGACGTGGTGGCGGCGGCGCGCGCGTCCAAGGAGACGGCGGTCATCGACTTCCGCGTCGAACAGGAAGACAGCGTCTACCCCATGGTGCCGGCCGGGGCGGACCTGCACGACATGATCCGGCGACCCAGCCCGATCGTGGAAACGGCCTCGGACGAGTGAATGGGAGACAATCGATGAGCAAAACCTCACTTCACACCTTCATCGCGTACGTCGAAGACCGACCGGGCGTCCTGAACCGGATGACGTCGCTCCTTCGACGTCGCAACTACAACATCGTCTCCCTCACCGTCGGTCGCACCGAACGAGAGGGCGTGTCCCGCATGACGATCGTCCTCGAAGCGGACGACGACGCCGCCCGCCGCATCGAGGCGAACCTGTACAAGCTCGTCAACGTCTTGCGCATCGAGGACGCGACGGCGGCGTCGACGGTGGTGCGCGAGCTCGCGCTCATCAAGGTGCGCGCGGACGCTGCTGCGCGCGGCGAGGTCATGCGCCTGTGCGACGTCTTCCGCGCGCGCGTCGTCGACGTCGGCCCGGAGGCGCTCGTCGCCGAGATCACCGGCGCCGCCGAGAAGATCGAGGGCCTCGTCGACGTCCTGCGGCCGTTCGGCATCCTCGAAATGGTGCGGACCGGCGCGGTCGCGATGCTGCGCAGCGCCGAGGCGGTCGTCCCGACGCGCGATCCGCTGGCTCCCGAACCGGGTGACCCCGGACCGGGCGACCCCGAGCCTGGCGACGACGACGCGAAGGCGGCGTGAGCGAATTCCCCAGCAAAGTGTGAGACGAGGAACAACGAACATGGCAAAGATTTTCTACGACAAGGACTGCGATCTCTCCCTCATCCGCGCGAAGAAGGTGGCCATCATCGGCTACGGATCGCAGGGGCATGCCCACGCGCTCAACCTGCATGACAGCGGCGTCCAGGTGCGCGTCGGCCTGCCAGCGACGAGCAAGAGCGTGGCCAAGGCGAAGGCCGCGGGGCTCCCGGTATCGGCGGTGGCCGAGGCGGCCGCTTGGGCCGACGTCGTAATGCTGCTCGTCCCGGACACGTCGCAGGCGAAGCTCTACGCCGCCGAGGTTGCCCCGCACCTCAGCAAGGGCAAGACGCTCATGTTCGCCCACGGGTTCAACATCCGCTTCGGCACGATCAAGCCGCAGGCGGACGTCGACGTGACGATGATCGCGCCGAAGGGGCCCGGTCACCGCGTGCGCGAGACGTTCCAGGAGGGGCAGGGCGTTCCCGCGCTCATCGCTGTCCACCAGGACGCGAGCGGCAAGGCGCACGCCCAGGCGCTCTCTTACGCTGCCGGTATCGGCGCGGCGCGCGCCGGCGTTCTCGAGACGACGTTCGCCGAGGAGACCGAGACGGATCTCTTCGGCGAGCAGGCGGTCCTCTGCGGCGGCGCGAGCGCCCTCGTGAAGGCGGGCTTCGACACTCTCGTCGAGGCCGGCTACCAGCCGGAGGTCGCATACTTCGAGTGCCTGCACGAGCTCAAGCTCATCGTCGACCTGATGTACCGCGGCGGCCTCCGCTACATGCGGTACTCGATCAGCGACACGGCCGAATACGGAGATTACGTCTCGGGGCCGCGCGTCGTGGACACCCACGCGAAGGAGACGATGCGCAAGGTGCTCGACGAGATCCGCTCGGGCCAGTTCGCGCGCAAGTGGATCGACGAGAACGAGACCGGCCGCAAGGGCTTCCAGGCCATGCGCGCGAAGGAGCGCGACCTGCAGATCGAGCAGGTGGGCGAGAAGCTGCGCGCGATGATGCCCTTCTTGGACCCGGTCAAAGTCGAGGACTAGTCACGTTCTCTTTTGGGGCGCCGGCCCCAAAAGAAGTCAGGTTTTTTCAACGCAACCGAGGCGCGGAATGGATACGACGACCAGCGATTCCTACGTACGCATCTTCGATACGACGCTGCGCGACGGCGAGCAGTCGCCCGGCGCGACGATGACGTCGCCAGAGAAGCTCGAGGTGGCGCGTGCCCTCGCCCGCCTCGGGGTCGACGTCATCGAAGCAGGTTTCCCGGCCGCGTCGCCGGACGACCTCGCAGCCGTACGGACGATCGCCGAGAAGGTGGGCGTCCGCGCCGTCGAGGGCCGGCCGTCGCGCGAGCCGCCGATCGTATGCGGCCTCGCGCGGGCGAACCGATCGGACATAGACCGCGCGTGGGAGGCGGTGAAGCCGGCGGCCCGCCCGCGGATCCACACGTTCATCGGGACCTCCGAGCTGCACATGAAGCATCAGCTGCGGATGACCCCTGCGGACGTGATCGCCCGCGTCGACGAAATGGTCGCGCACGCCAAGGGGTATTGCCAGGACGTCGAGTTCAGCCCGATGGACGCCGGCCGCAGCGATCCCGAGTTTCTCTACGAGGTGCTGACGCACGCGATCCGGGCCGGCGCGACGACGCTGAATATCCCGGATACCGTCGGCTACACGACCCCCGACGAGTTCGGGGCGCTCATCCGGAGTATCCGGTCCAACGTCCCCGGGGCCCAGGACGTCATCCTGTCCGTGCACTGCCATGACGATCTCGGCCTCGCGACGGCCAACGCGCTCGCGGGCATCCTCGCCGGCGCTCGCCAGGCCGAGGTGACCATCAACGGGATCGGCGAGCGCGCGGGCAACACCTCGCTCGAAGAGATCGTCATGGCGCTCGCCACGCGCGAGGCCAAGTTCGGTCTCCGCACCGGCATCGACTCGACGCAGCTCGTCCGGATCAGCCGCCTGGTGAGCAGCGTGACCGGCATTCACGTGCAGCCGAACAAGGCGATCGTCGGGGCCAACGCCTTCGCTCACGAGTCGGGCATTCATCAGGACGGGATGCTCAAGAACCGGTCGACGTACGAGATCATGACCCCCGAGAGCGTCGGCGCGACGCAGACACGCCTCGTCCTCGGCAAGCATTCGGGCCGGGCCGCGCTGGCCTCGCGCCTCACGGAGCTGGGATACTCGTTCGACGACAGCGCCCTGGAGCGCGTCTTCACGCGGTTCAAGGCGCTGGCGGATCGGCGCAAGTCCGTCGCGGACGCCGACCTCGAGGCGCTGGTCAACGACGACGGCCAGCCGCAAGAGGAGATCTATTCGCTCGACGGCCTGCTCGTCGGCTGCGGGACGCAAGGTATGCCCACGGCCACCGTGCGACTGCGCGCGCCGGACGGCAGGGTGTACACGCACGCGGCGGTCGGCACCGGTCCGGTCGACGCCGCGTACAAGGCGATCGATGCGCTGGTGAAGGCTCCTTCCGAGCTCCTCGAGTTCTCGGTGCGTTCGGTCACCGAGGGCATCGACGCCCTCGGCGAAGTCACCGTCCGCGTCCAGGCGCTCCAGGACCGGGGGACCGTGAGCGCGCAGCACGACGTTGCCAGCCCGCCCGTCTTCCACGGCCACGCCAGCGACACGGACATTATCGTCGCCAGCGTGAAGGCCTATCTCAAGGCGCTGAGCCGCATGCTGGTTGCGCTCGGCCACGCGCCGTCTCGCCCCCGTGCGGCCTCGGTACCGCCCCCGCCGCAGCCCGCGCCGGCGGCTGCCGTTCAGGAGAATCGACCGTGAGCAAACCAACGACGCTATTCGAAAAGGTGTGGGGTCGTCACGTCGTCCGTGAGGACGCAAACTCATCGGTCGTCCGCGAGGACGCGGGCGCCCCGGCGGTGCTCTACATCGACCTGCACCTCGTTCACGAGGTCACGTCGCCGCAGGCCTTCGACGGCCTCCGCGCGCGCGGTCTGCGCGTGCGTCGCCCGGACCGCACGGTCGCCACGATGGACCACTCGACGCCGACGCTCCCGCGCGGCCTGGCGGTCGTCGACCCGCAGGCCGAGGCGCAGCTCCGAAAGCTCGAGGAGAACTGCGCCGAGTTCGGCGTGCAGCTCTTCGCGCTCGGCTCGGCCGACCAGGGCATCGTTCACGTCATCGGGCCGGAGCTCGGGGTCACGCAGCCCGGGCGCACGATCGTTTGCGGCGACAGCCACACTTCGACGCACGGCGCGTTCGGCGCGCTCGCGTTCGGCATCGGGACGAGCGAGGTCGAGCACGTCCTCGCGACGCAATGCCTGCTCCAGCGCAAGGCCAAAACCCTCGAAGTGCGCGTCGACGGCGCGCTGCAGCCGGGCGTGGGCGCGAAGGACATCATCCTCGCGCTCATCGCGAAGATCGGCACCGGCGGCGCCACCGGACACGTCATCGAGTACCGCGGCTCGGCGATCGAGGCGCTCGACATGGAGGCGCGGATGACGGTCTGCAACATGTCGATCGAGGCGGGCGCCCGCGCCGGGATGATCGCGCCGGACGAGAAGACGTTCGCGTGGCTCAAGGGCCGGCGCTTCGCCCCGACCGGCGAGGCGTGGGACAAGGCCCTCGCCGACTGGCGCACGCTGCGCACCGATGACGGCGCGACGTTCGACGCGTCGGTCAAGCTCGACGCGAGCAAGCTCGCGCCGATGATCACCTACGGTACGAATCCGGGCATGGGCATCCCGGTGACCGACACGGTGCCCGCGCCGGAGTCCGCGGAGAACGCGGCCGACCGCGCCGCGCTCGCCAAGGCGCTCGACTACATGGGCCTGAAGGCCGGCGCTCCGATCGCCGAGCAACGCGTCGACGTCGTCTTCATCGGCTCGTGCACCAATTCGCGCATGTCGGACCTGCGCGCGGCCGCAAGCATCCTTCGCGGACGCAAGGTCGCCCCCGGCGTCCAGGTGCTCGTCGTCCCCGGGTCGCAGGCCATCAAGCGCCAGGCAGAGGCCGAAGGGCTCGACGCCGTCTTCCGCGCCGCCGGTGCGGAGTGGCGCGAGGCCGGCTGTTCGATGTGCATCGCGATGAACGGAGACCAGCTCAAGCCGGGGCAGTACTCGGTGAGCACCAGCAACCGCAACTTCGAAGGGCGGCAGGGGCGCGGCGGCAGAACGATGCTCGCCTCGCCGCTCACCGCGGCGGCGACCGCCGTTACCGGTCGCGTCACCGATCCCCGCACATTGATGGGACGGGACATCTCCGGCTCTGCCGGAGCGTTGTCGAAACCTGGAGACCTAGCATGAGCACCGCCGGAAAGAGGGACGCGTTCACGACGTTCGACTCGGCCTACGTTGTCCTCCCCGTCGACAACGTCGACACCGACCAGATCATCCCGGCGCGCTTCCTCAAAGTCACCGACAAGCGTGGCCTCGGCGAGTCCGTCTTCGCCGACTGGCGCATACTGCCTGACGGGAAACCCAACGTCGATTTCCCGCTGAACCGGCCGGACGCGAAGGGAGCGCAGATCCTCGTCGCCGGCGCGAACTTCGGCTGCGGCTCGTCGCGCGAACACGCGCCGTGGGCGCTCGTCGGCTGGGGGCTGCGCGCGATCGTCGCCCCGTCGTTCGCCGACATCTTCCGCCAGAACGCGATGAAGAACGGCCTCCTGCCGATCGCCGTCGATCCCGCCTTTCACGCGCAGCTCCTCGAGGCGCGCCACGCCAATCCCGCCGCGCGCATCGCGGTCGACCTGCCCGCACAGAGCGTCGCGCTCGTCGGCGGGCCTTCGGCTCGCTTCGAGATCGACCCCTTTGCCAAGGAGTGTCTCGTCAACGGCGTCGATGAGCTGGGCTACCTGCTCGCGCGCCTCGAAGACATCAAGCGCTATGAATCCACGCACGCCTGAACAACCCGTAAGCCCCGTAGCCGTCTACGACACGACCCTTCGCGACGGAACGCAGCGCGAGGGCATCAGCCTGTCGGCGGCGGACAAGATTCGTATCGCCCGCCTGCTGGACGGACTGGGCGTCGCGTACATCGAGCTCGGGTGGCCCGGGTCGAACCCGAAGGACGCCGAGGTGTTCGAGCGCGCGCGCGACCTGGCGTGGGAGCGCTCGCAACTGGCCGCGTTCGGCGCCACGCGCCGCGCGGGCATCGGCCCCGACGAGGACCCGCAGGTGGCTTCGCTCCTGGCGACGCGCGCGCCGGTGTGCACCATCTTCGGGAAGACTTCGCTCCTGCACGTGCGCGACGTTCTGCGCACCACGCCGGAAGAGAACCTGAAGATGATCGCCGAGACGGTCGAGTACCTGGTCGAGAGCGGGCGTCGCGTGATTTACGACGCGGAGCACTTCTTCGACGGGTTCCGCGAGGACGCCGAGTACGCGACCGAAACGCTACTCGCGGCGGCGAGCGGCGGGGCAGATACAGTGGTCCTGTGCGACTCCAACGGTGGAACGCCGCCCTGGGAGATCGAGGACCGCGTGCGCTTGATGGCCACGAAACTCAAGCGCTCGATCGGTATTCACACGCACGACGACATCGGCTGCGGGGCGGCCAACTCGATCGTTGCGGTCCGCGCGGGTGCCGTGCAGGTCCAGGGCACGATCAACGGGTACGGCGAGCGCTGTGGCAACGCCAACCTGTGCTCCATCATCCCGACGCTCGAGCTGAAGATGAATCGGCGCTGCCTGCGCGAGGGCGCGCTGCGAGAGCTGACACACGTCGCCCGCGAAGTTGCCGAAATCGCCAACCTCGCGCCGGACACGCACGCCCCGTACGTGGGCCGCAGCGCTTTCGCCCACAAGGGCGGGATGCATGTCGCCGCGATCCGCCGCAGCGCGCGGGCCTATGAGCACGTCGACCCCCAGCTCGTCGGCAACTCGACGCGCGTCGTCGTGAGCGAGCTCTCCGGACGAGGCAACGTCCTCGCGAAAGCCGAGGAGTACGAGGTCGCGCTGGACGCCGGCGCGGAGAACGCCGTCCTGCGCGGCCTGAAGGAGCGCGAGGCGCGAGGCTTCGCCTTCGAGGCGGCGGAGGCCTCGGTCGCGCTGATGATGCGGCGGCAGGGGACGGGATACAAGGCGCCCTTCGAGCTCGTCGACTACAAGGTGATGGTCGGCCAGCGGCAGCACGAGGAGGCCGTGTCCGACGCGGCCATCAAGATCCGCGTCCGCGGCGAAGTCGTCCACACGGCGGCGGAGGGGAACGGCCCCGTGAGCGCGCTCGACGCCGCGCTGCGTAAGGCGCTCGCGTCGGCCTACCCGCACGTCACCGGCATCCGCCTCGAGGACTACAAGGTCCGCATCCTCGACGGCGGCGCGGGCACGTCGGCGATTACGCGGGTCCTCATCGAGAGCAGCTACGGGGAGGAACGCTGGACGACCGTCGGCGCGTCGTCCAATGTCCTCGAGGCATCCTGGCTGGCCCTCGCGGACGGGATCGAATACGGCCTCGCGGTCGCGAGCGAGGCCCACAAGGAAAAGGGAGCTGCATAAGATGAAGGCGAGCGTGGTTCTGCTTCCGGGCGACGGCATCGGCCCGGAGGTCGTCGGCGAGGCGAAGAAGGTTCTCGAGAAGCTGGCGGCCCGGTTCGGGCACGAGTTCGCCTTCGCCGAGCACCTCATCGGCGGCGCCGCGATCGACGCCTCCGGTGAGCCGCTCCCCAAGGAGACGCTCGCCGCGTGCGAGCGCGCCGACGCGGTCCTCCTCGGCGCCGTCGGCGGCCCCAAGTGGGACGATCCGCGGGCGAAGGTGCGCCCCGAGCAGGGCCTCCTCGCCATCCGCCGCGCCCTCGGGCTCTTCGCCAACCTGCGCCCGGTCCGCGTTCACCCGGCGCTCGCTTCCGTGTCGCCGCTGAAGGCCGAGCGCCTCGAGGGCGTCGACATCCTCTTCGTGCGCGAGCTGACGGGCGGCCTCTACTTCGGCAAGCCGCGCTTGCGCGAGAAGGTGGGCGACCGCACGCGCGCGGTCGACACGCTCGAGTACACGGACGAGGAAGTCCGCCGTGTCGTGCGCCTGGCGTTCCGTCTCGCGGGCGCGCGCCGCAAGCTCGTGACGTCCGTGGACAAGGCGAACGTCCTCGAGTCGTCCCGCCTCTGGCGCGAGGTCGCCATCGAGGTCGGCGCCGAGCACCCCGACGTTCGCCTCGAGCATCAGCTCGTCGACTCCTGCGCGATGCGGCTGATCACGGCGCCGCGATCGTTCGACGTCGTCGTCACCGAGAACATGTTCGGCGACATATTGACCGACGAGGCCGCGGTCCTCGCGGGGTCGCTGGGGCTGCTGCCGAGCGCATCGCTCGGCGACGGTCGCCGCGGGTTGTACGAGCCGATCCACGGCTCGGCGCCGGACATCGCGGGCAAGGGCGTCGCGAACCCCCTCGGCACGATTTCGAGCGCTGCGATGCTCCTGCGCCACTCGCTGGGCCTCGAAGAAGAGGCCCGTGCGGTCGAGCGCGCAGTCGATGCCGTAATCACGGGCGGCGCCCGCACCAGCGACATGGGCGGCGGTGGCTCCGGGGTCCGGCAACGTCCGGACGCGCTCGAGAAAGTCGAGCGCGTGCTGTCCACCGGCGAAATGGGCGACGCCGTGCGGCAGCACATATGACCTTGTCCCTCGCCCTCCCGCGATCGCTTTTTGGGGCCTACACTTAGCTCCGCCATGGCGCTTGTCGCGTGCCCGGACTGCTTCCGCCAGATCTCCGACGCCGCCCCCACGTGCATCGGCTGTGGCCGACCGATGGGCACGAGCCTTTCGCAGTCCCTTCCAAACTACGCGCAGTCGCCGCAGTCGCTCTCTTCGCTCTCGAGCCTCTCGCAACCGCCGACGGGCGTGACCGTCGTCACGCCGCACCCGCGCAGCGCCGTCCCGGTCGTCGTCGCGGCTGCGCTCGTGGCTCTTGCGGCCGCCGGCGGAGTCTTCGCGTGGCGAGCCTGGGTGCTCACGGCCGAGGCGCGCTCCGCGCCGGCGGCGCTGCGGCTCGGCGATGTCGGCGTGCTCCACAGCCTGGACGGCCTGCCGACCGTGATGCTCTTCGACAGCCGCGAAGACTTCGATGCCGCGAGCCGCGCCAACGCCCAGAAGGACGACGCGGCCTACAAGCAGCTGGTCCGCTCGCGGGCGACCTTTGCTCCGGCGGGGACCAAGGCTCGCGAGGTCGAGGCGGTGCTTCAGGGCGGCATCCGGGTCCAGCTGGTCGATGGCCCGCGGCCTGGCGTCACGGGCTGGACGTTCTCGTCGTGCTTGCAGCCGAAGTAGGGACGTCGGGCGTCAGCAAGCGAGCAAGCCGGGAGGCAAGCAATCGACTTTCGCTGGCGCGGTAGCGCTTTGCCAGCCGCCGCCGTTGTGGCATGTTCCCGCTCCCGGCGGGGGATTGCGCGTAGCGGCGTGGTAGCCAAGTGGTTAGGCAACGGTTTGCAAAACCGTCATACGTGGGTTCGAATCCCATCCACGCCTCTGATCGATGTCCAAACGCTGTCCAAAACGGCGCGGACGTTGAGGAGGCGCTGGCGGGAGCCCTTGCTGCAGCATCGGCAGCTGGGAGATGGGACGTCGTAGCGCAGCTGGCGCGTGAGCTTGAGGCGCGTCGCCTTGCTCACGCCGGAAACGTGATCGAGCTACGGGCGCGCGAGCGCGGGTCGAGGTCCGGGACAACTCGTTGACGCGGCTCAGGGCGCCAGCTCTGCTCGAACGATGGTCTGGGCTCGATCGCAGCGATGCACCGTCTCGCCCACCCGCCATGAGGTCGATCTTGCCGCCATACCGATCCTGACGGCGGGCTCCTGGCGTCTTGTCGGTACGCCGGAGATCACGCTGACCGGTGCGGCGCCGAAGCACTACCTAGCCTACGGCGACTACAACAGTCCGGATTGCGAGGCCTATATCGCCAAGAAGGGCGCGCGGAAGGGTGGCGTGGTGCGCGACTGCGTCACGGAGGAGCTCATCTCGAAGATCGGTCGCGCACTCCCGGTGCGGATGGCTGACTCCCGGCTTGTACGACTGCCAGTACCGTACGGCGACCCACCGGACGTGCGATTCATGTCTCGCAACTTCGTCCGACGAGGGGAGGAGCTCCTCATCCACGGGGCCGAGGTTGTGGCTCTGTACCTGGGCACGAAGCCCGACGAGGTGCACCGCGTATTCGACCTGGACAACCCGCAGGCGGAGCATCGCTTTTACACCGTCCGGCACATGTTCGAGGTCCTGACCTGGTTCTGCCAGAAGGACGAGCAGGAACGTTCGTCAGTCCTCGACGGTTTCGCCCGCATGCTCGCGTTTGACGCTCTCGTCGGCGCCCCTGATAGGCACGCCACGAACTGGGGACTGCTTGTGCCGCTGGCTCCCAGCACAAAGCGGAAGGAATTCGCACCGCTCTTCGACACGGCCCGTGGGATGTTTCGGGAATACAGCGACGAGGACCTACGCGCGATCGATAGGCGCGACGGCGGACGGCCGGAGTTCATCAAAAACTACGCTCGGAAAAGCCGCCCTGTGCTCGGCATCGGGGAGGTCGGCCCTGAGCGCTGCAATCACTTCGATCTCGTTCAGCACACACTGAACGAGGTGCCAGAGCTCGGCCGATCGATCGCCAAGTTCGTCCGCGGCTCCCGTATGCCCGACGTCGCGAAGATTGTTCGGCGCAGATTTGGCAGAGTCATTTCTCCTACACGTGTGTCATTCGTTCTGGACCTGTTGCAGCACCGATACAACCGACTCAGGATGCTCGTAGAGGGGACGTCGAAATGAAGGCGGTCAGGACGTTCTTCAAGAGCAGATACTCCGCAATCAAGGACCAGCTGCGGACGTGGGGGATGGTACCGATGCGCGCCGCACCGGCGGAGCCAACGCCAGGGATCCGAGTCCGCGTCGACGCACCGGGACGGGACGGGTCGCTGAGGCGTGTCGGCACGCTGTGGCAGGACGGCCGCGAGTTCTGCTTCCGCTACGACGCCGCGTTCGTCTCCTCGCCAGACGCTGAGGCGATCGCGGCGTTTCCCAAGGTCGACGACACGACATATCGCTCCGCCGAGCTTTGGCCCTTCTTCGCCGTGCGGCTGCCTCCGCTGCGACGAGCCGATGTTCGCGAGGTGCTTCAGAAGCGCGGGATCACGGAGGACCGTGTCCTGGAAGTTCTGGGCGCGGTTGCGCAGAAATCACCGACCAACCCGTACGAGCTACGCCTGGAAGGCGCGATAAGCCCCGAACGGGCTCGGCAGGGGCGCAACGGCTCGAATCCGCCCTCCGAGCCGGCCCACTCCGCCGCCTGAAAGGAAGGCAGGCGGTTCGATCGCGCGCCAGCACGGCCACAGTTGGGACCGTCGCGAGAGGGGCCTTCTGGTCGTCGGTTGACCCCTGCACTTGCGACACTGTTCGTTTGTCTATACCGTAGTGGTCGTGCGGAAGACGGAGCAGCTCAACGTCCGGGCAACGCGTGAAGAGATCGAGCGCGTGAAGACGCTCGCCGCGAGGCAGCGAAAGACGATCTCGGACGTCGTGTGGGAAGCCGTCGAGCGCGAGGAACAACGCCTCGAGCGCCGGGAGACGTCGTAGAAAGACGACGGCCGCACGGGTCTCTTTCCACGGACACCCGCACGGCCGACGAGGACGCCGAATGAACGTGCACCAGCCCCCGACAGCGCGCAAGTACCTCCCGTTGACGCCCGAGGAACTGGAGCTCCGCGACCGGCTCGATGCGGAGGCATGCGAAGCGGAGGCTAGGGGAGATATCGCTCTCGGGCAGGCACGGCGAACGGCACTCCGTGAGCTTTTTGCGCGCGTCGGGGCTCGTGCAGACTATAGGCACGAGGCTTCGCGTTGGGGCGTGGCCACGGATCGCCACGGTTTTGTCAGCGACCCGATGACCCCAGAGCAGAAGGTCGCATACTGCGAGCGGCGAGTTCGCCAGCACTTCGCGGTCGAGGCGGCGCACGAACGTTGGCGTGCATCAGGCGGAACCGTTGCTCCCGATCCCGAACGGGACCTGCTCCGGCGGGAAGACCAGCGCCTCCTCGCAGCCGCGCGCCTTGAGCTAGCCCGTGCGCGCCGCGCGCGTGCGACCAAGCTCAAGACAAAGCGCGAGGCTGTAGCCACTGCTCCCCAGCGCCGAAGAACTGGTCGCGCCCCTCGCCGACCGCGCGCCGTCAGCCGCCTTCGCTCCTCGCTGACGCGCGACGGCGACCCGGCACCAGAACCGCCCGGAGCTGCATCCGGGCGAAGGAGTGACGCTCATTTCTCGGGGGCTCGCCCATGAGCGCCCCCGGGCAAAAGCGCAACCTGCGCCCGCGGTCGACGGCTTCGATCGCGATCGCGCCCGCGACCGTCACTGACCTGACGTCCGCCATCGTCCTCGGCCTCGAGGCGCGACCGTATCGCGAGCTCTTAGCGCGGGAGCACGTGCCTCACGCTCGCATTGGCAAGCGAGTGATCGCGCGCGTCGAGGACGTTCTCGCCGCGCTCGATCGCGTGGCGGCTCGCCAGCAGGACGAGCCGAAGGACGAGCCGAAGGACGAGCCATCGGTCTCCGAAACGCCGGGCGCAGGTAGCGACGACGGGCCTGGTGTGGATGGGCTCCTCGCGCGAATTGGGCGGCGGCGCATGGGAGGCTCTCGATGAGCACCGCCCATCGCCGCGACGCACTGCCCCGCAGCGCCCTGGCCCCTCGCCTCGAGCGCGAGCTCGAGGAGCTCGGCGTCGAGCTCGGGCCGGGCCTCGTCCTCGGTAGCATGAGTGACCTGGGAAAGACGCCCGTTGACGACGCCAGAGTCGCGCGGCTGCGCGAAGCCGTCGCTCGTCGCGCGGAGCGTCGCGGACGTCGCCCAGGAGCTCGCGGGACATGACGATGGCCCATCGCCGAGCAGCCCGTCGCGAGCTCCAGGCCGCGCGCGTCTTGGGCAGCGACCGCGTGCACCGTCGACGTGGTGAACGCGCCCCGGACGTAGTGCCGCTCCGCCTTGCGGACGGGACGACTCTCGTCCCGGAGGTGAAGACGCGTGAGCGGTTGCCTCGGTGGCTGCTCGGCGCCATCGCGCAGGCTCGCTCCTACGTTCGCGGCGCCGTGCCCATCGTCGTTCTGAGTGAAACCGGCGGGCCGCCACTGGCAGTCCTTCCCCTTACCGATCTCGCCCAGCTTGTCGGGCTGCGCCATGCGAAGGACGGCGAGCAGCTCTTGCTCGTCGGCTTGCCCCGTCCCCCCGGGGGCGAGTGATGGGCTTGAAGAAGAGCTCGTGGAAGTGGGTCGTGCTCGTCCGGCAGATCGACAAGCCTGCGGCGCGCCTCAGCGCCGAGGCCGCGGCCGTCTTGATGGCGCTCGCGATGCACGCGGATCCGGATGGTCGATGCCACCCGGGGCAGGACCGCCTCTGTCGCATGACCGGCGTTTCGGTCCGCAACATCCAGCGGGTTCTCGCCAAGGGGATTCCCGGCGTGGCCGTGAAGCGGAGGCGCCAGGCGTCCAGCGTCTACGAGTTGAGTGCCGCCATCCTGGCGGGTCTTCCGCAGATTGAGAACCGCCAACCTGGCGGGACAACCGACGGTAAGACCCGCCAAAACGGGGTTCTTGATCCGCCAAATTCGACATCAAGACCCGCCAGGTTGGCGGCCGAGACCCGCCAGGTTGGCGGACAGAAGGGATCAGAGAAGGGATCAAAGAACGGATCAGAAGAAGAAGGAGCGCCGGCGGCGCCGGCCTCCGTTCGAAGTTCGGAAGGAGAGATTGGAGAAGAAGAAGCCTTCGCCCTCGCCGACGAGATCGCCCGCCGGTACGAACGCCCGGCACCCACCCGCGGGTCGAAGAGCCGTGACGCGATGGGCGAGCTCCTCGCGGTCGCTCGTGCCATGGGCTGGAAGTTCGGATCGAGTCACGAGGCCCTCCGTCTACGGCTGGAGGCCCACTACGCCCGCGATGATCAGGAGCTACGTCGATGCGCCTGGGCTCTGAAGCTCGCATTCCAGGTGGAGCCCGAGGCATCCGCGCAGGTGCCCCTGGCAAGGCCTCGCCTCTCCAAGCGCGAGGCGTTGGAGCTCGAGCTCGCGCAGAAGCACGCGCTCATGGCAGAGCCGCCGCAAGTCGACGTCGCCGGCGACGTGGACCCCCTGGGGCGCAAGGCGCCAGACGAAAGAGGAATCGTGGTCACGACCGCGCCGCTGCCCGCGCGGTATCTCAACGACGACGAGGCAGCCACAAAGCGTCGCGCGGATCTCGCTCGGCTCGAAGCCATGCGTGCTGAGCTCGAGCCAGCGGGAGGGCGGGCCCGATGATGTCGCGACTTCCGGGAGTCGTGCACACGTCTGCACGCCGGTTCGGTGCGCTAGGGGCACGGGCCGCTGCACATGCCCACGCAGGAAGCGGCGCACGTCCCTTCGTAAGTCCCCGTGCACTGCGCTTGGCAGCTACCGACCGCGCCCTGAGAGCAGGTGCCGACGCAGTCGCTGAGCGACGTCGTGCCGCCGGGGGACACGCTAGAGCAGTGGTCTCCGCTGATGCTCGTCCCATTACACCGCCCGGTGCAGTTGCCCGCGCAGGTGCCCGAGAATTCGGCCGCGCATCCCGTCTCGCAGGCGCCCGTCCACATCGGCGCGGTGCACGTTCCACTGCAGTCGCCCTCGCACGCTCCGCTGACCGGCGTCGTGCACGAGTGCGCATCGGCGCCGGCGCCATCCGCCGTTGCGCTGTCCGTCGTCGCATCGCCGGGGGCGCCGGAGTCGACCGCCGCGTCGGCATCTTCGATTGGTCCGGAGTCGACCGAGGCGTCCACATCCGGGGCGCCGGCGTCCAAGGCTGCGCAGTCGCACGGCTCGTAGCCACTACCATCCTGCTTGCAAGCCTGTCCGCCAGCGCACCCGCCCGGACCGACGCACGCGATCGACTGGCCGGGCACGCAAGCCTTGGTGTCGGTCGGGGCGGAGGAGCTTCCGCACGCCACCATGACCACTGCGGCGAGACCGACGAAAGATGCGCGCATGGGGCGCAACGTACGCTTGGTGCGCCGGGGCGACAACGGCCCGGTCATGGCGCACGAGGAGTGCAGCCGTGACCCCGCCTTGCATCGTCTGCGGCTCGTCGTTCTCGCGAAAGGCAACCGCTAGCCGACACCCGCCCTGGTGCCGCGGGTGCTTTCGACGCATCCGAGCCCTCGCGCGTCGAGCGCGGGTCTCGGTGCGAACCGTCCAGCGTGCGCTGCGGGGCGAACGGGTCGAGCGCCTCGATGCGCTCCGGGCGGCTGCCGAACGCTTCGACTATCCGGTCGCGTGGCCGGAGCTGCCGCCCGTGTCGCAGCGTGCAGCCGTTCAGGACGCCGACTGTCCCGAGTGCGGCGCTCCGTTGCCACTCAGCCATTCGCGCGACCTGGTGCAGCGCAAGCGCTCGTGCCCCTGCGGATGGCGTGCACCACGGACCGCCGAAAGCCTCGCGAAGCTGAGGGCCTCGATGCGGGCCGCGTGGAAGCGACCCGAGTACAAGAGCCGGCGCGAGGCCTCCAGGCTGGCGACGTTGCGCGCGAAGCGGGGCCCCGTCGACCCCCCCCACAAAACAGGTAACCGCTCATCGGGTCCTTCGGGAGTCGATTCTGAACCGCGGGTGCCTGCGGGGAATTTTTCCCAGGGCGACCAGGGGTCGCCATGACGGTGCGAAAGCCTCGCGCCGGCGCCACGTGGGATCGACTTGCGTTTGCGGCGCTCGTCCAACGGCGCGGCTCCGTTGCGGTGGCACGCGAGCTCGGCGTCCGGACGCGCAACGTCCAGCGTTGGGCGAACGGGGTGCGCGAGCCCGACGCGGGCGCGCGCTCGGCCATCGCCGCGCTGATAGCCAACGCCGCGCCCACGCTGCCCCGGGACGCGCGTTCGTCGACGGCAGAGGAGCCGGCGCCGTCCCCCTCGTCCCCGAGCCCTCAGACGCCCGCGCCGGAGGTGGGTCCGCTGGATCTCCGGGCCGAGACCATCGAGGCCATCCGCCTCCACCGCAACGAGCTGCGGCGCCTGGAAGCCGATAGGACTTCTTCGCCACGCGACCGGCAGCACGCGGCAACGTCGCTGAACACAGCGCTCCGCCTGCTCGCGAAGCTGGACGGCGCGGGCGAAGTCACGCAGGGGCAGATCCTTCGCTCGCCGGCCTGGAGGCGCTGCGCCGCTGTCATTCTCGAGGTCGCGGCGAAGTTCCCGGGCTGCTCGGAAGCGATGGGCAAGGCCATGCGCGAGCTCGAGGCGGAGGAGGGCTGACCGCGTGTGGACGTCCGCCGGCCATCGCGCGCTTGCCGGGGTGCTGGAGCTCGTCTCCGCACGCCGAGTCGCCCGAGCCTGCGGACTGACGCCCGCCGCGATCTCCCTCCTGCGTTGCGGTCACACGCGGTATCCGGACCTACCGACGGCATTCGCGCTGGAGCGTCGCTTCGGGATCGCGGCGCATCTTTGGGTCGAACAGAACCGCGCACGCTCACGGGCGTCGAAATCAAGTTCACTTACCGCAGCCTGACGGAGAGTGTCCGCATGCCCGATCAACCTGGAACGTGGACCCCCCCGGGCCAACCTGGCCAACCCGATGCGCCGGCGCCGCCCGTCAGAAAGCAGCCGCTTCCCCCAGGCGTAAGCGACGAGCCTCGCTTCCTCCCAAACGGCCCGAAGAATCCCGCGCCCGTGCCGTCCGTGACGCCCGAGGTTCCGACGCTGCCATTGCCGCCGGTCGCCCCGGGGACACCCCTCCGCACGACGAAAGGAAAGTAGCCATGAAGCCGGCCACCGAGAGCAAGGGAGCCAAGGGCGCCGACGATTCCAAGGTCGACGTCCAACAGATGATCGACTTCTGCCGCGAGGTCCTCGGCGACGACAAGTCGAGCGACAAGCTGAGGCAGAAGGCGCGAGACGTGCTGATCGCGCTGGGCGTCGACGTCGAGGACGCCGAGAAGGGGGCGAAGGCGCTCGCGCGAATGGGGGGTCTCGGGCGCATTGCGCAATCGAGCAGGTGCCTATGAGCGCGTTGCTCTCGACGTGCGAGGCGGCCACCGTCGTCGCCGCGTGCAAGGGCGTCACCGCCGGCGCCGAGTCGACGGAGCGGGAGCTCCGCCAGGAGCTCGAGGAGCGCACTGCTATCCGGGACGTCGCGAAGACGGCGGTGCGTTCGGCCGAGCACCGCTTCGACGTCGAGGAAAGCGAAGAAGCTGCCCTCGCCCTCGCGACCGCCCGTCGCAATCTGGAGGGGGCTGAGCTCCTCGTGGGAAAGTCGCGCGAGCGGCTCGAGCGGGCGGAGGCCTCCACGCGAACCGCCCGGGAGGCGCTCGCGCGCGCCGAGAGCGAGCTCCGCGTGGCCGAGCTCCGGGCGCGCCTGGACGCGCCGCCGGCGGCGCTCGATGCCCTCGACGTCGCGCGCCTCGAAATCAAACAGGCACACATCGAGGCGAGGCGAATCGTCGGGGCCGCGGAGGAGCGGTTCGCCGGCGAGCTCGCGCCACTCTTCGCTCGGCTCGACGAGGACGCCCGCGTGCGCGAGGAGCTCGAGATCCTCGAGGTGCACGTCGCTCCGGTCTCGCCGCTGCACCTCCTCCACCCGTGGCTGCGCGTACAGCTGGACGAAGGCGCTCTTCACGTCGACACGCGCCCGACCTGGAGCGTGACCGGCGGAGTGAAGATCTACGGCACACAGAAGCATGCGAGCCCCGTCGAAGTCGACGGCTCGGGCGCGCTTTCCGTCGCCTACGCGTCGTTGCTGCCGCTCGCGCGTGCGGTCGCCAAGCGCAACGTCGTCGCGGTACTCGAGCAGCTCGAGGACCTCGCGCGGCCCGGTCCGGAATCACCGAGCATTGCGGCGGAGCTGCTCGAGCTTCTTGCCGAGTGCCGCGACGATGCGTCGCTCCGCGCCGCGATCGCCGAGCGAGAGGGGCCGGAGAAGGAGCGCCTGCGCAACAAGAGGGAGCTGCATGCGCAACAAGAGCTTCAGGCGCCGCCCCCAAAGATGCCTGAAGACCAGCGCGCGTGGATCGAGAGCCAGGCGCGCGCGGGCGTGGCTTACGCGAAGCGGCTGCTCGGCATCGAGGGCCAGGCCCTCATCGAGGGCGCGCCCCTCCCGCGTCCTGGCGCACCCGTCCCGACGCTGTTCCAGCGACAGGGCGCCCACGCACGCGGTCTGTTGCCAGAGCCGGAAGCGAACGAGGAGGGGGAATCCGACAAGGGCTCGATCCCGATGCTGCGGCTTCGCCCCCGCATCGACCAAGGCGTCTGACGAGAACGGAACGAACGGAGAAGCCATGACCTTGAACGAAGCACTCACTGCGATGGGGACGCGAAGGACGTTCCACCCGGAGAACGGCAAGTTGGTGATGAGCATCACCCGCCCGGGCGGTCCCATCGTTCGCCCGTCTTACGGACACGAAGAGCTCTCGGGCGGACGCTACGCGCTGCAAGACGGCACGCCGTTCAACGCGTCGGCGCAGGACCTCGCGTCGCCGGATTGGGAGCTCGGCCCGCTGCCGGCGAAGAAGCGGGCCGCCGAGGGCGAGGACGTCGCTCAGGGAACAGCCGTCGCCCAGCCTCCGGTCGATGCGACGTCTTCAGGCCGCACGGTCGCGAAGCCGTGAACGCGGCGTCGCTCCTCAGACAGGTTTTCGGCAGCGTTCGCTCCGGAGCGCAGCCGGAAAAGGCGGCAACGGGAGTGTGCCGCCTGGTCGTCGCTCCCCTCGACTTCGACTCAACCTTCGCCGGAGTCGAGGGGGCGCGGCCGCTTCCGCCGCGAGAATCGCACGGATGAAGGAGCCTCAGGAGAATCCGATCACAGATGCGCGCACCGCCCTGGCGGCCGCTGCCTCGGCGCCCGATCTCGCCGTGCGCGCGCTCTACCTCGGCGTCGCCCGCGGCAGCGTGGAGAAGGCGCGAGAGGCGCTCCGCGAGCTCGATCTCGTGCTGCTCGCCCGGGAGCGGGAGCTCGTTCACGCCTCGCGGACGGGCCGAGACGTGCAGCTCGCTCTCGAGGGCGATGGGGCCATCCGCCGAGAGGGAACATGACAGACGAAATCTTCGAAGGACTCGTGCCCGTCGAGGGCTTGCCGACGTTCGTCGCGGCGCAGCTGCATCGCGTCTGGGATGCTCTCGATACGGTTCCCAGTGGGCAGGTGCTCGTCGCGCGCGAGGTGGAAGGGAACGAACCGATCGACCTCCGCGCGTTCGCCGTCGACGCATTGCCCGCGCACTGGCGTGCCCGGCTCGAGGAGGTCGGCTTCCTGCCGCTCGCGCCGTTTCCCTCGCGCGTTCTTCTTTGCGTCGCCCTCACGGGCGAGCTCGTGGGCTACTACACGATGACGCCGCATCCGCGGAGGGTGATCGCATGACCGACTTCGGCGACCAGCTGCTCAATACACTCCTGAACGGCGCGTTCCCGGCCGTGGACACGGTCGTCATCGGAAACGATGAAATGCCCGGCCAGTGGCTGCTCCAGAGCACCAAGCGGGAGTTCCTCTGGCAGAAGCAGCAAGGCTACGGCTTGAATGGCGCGCGGCTGCTGTTCACCGGTCTGCAAAACGTCGAGTTTTCCTTCCTCGCGCGGTTCTGGGACCCCAAGGACTGGGCTGCTTTCAACAACAAGTACCGCTCGAAATACTTTTCGGCCGCAGTGGTCGCCCTGGGGGCGCAGAAGGGATATGCACTCGGGATCACGCATCCTGAGTTGAACGCGATCGGCGTCAAAAGCGCCGTTCTGAAGTCGACGCCCGTATTTACGAACAACGGACGCGGCTTGTATTCCGCTTTGGTAGAATTTATTGAGTTCCGAGGACCGCCGCAAATCGCTCAAGAATCCCCAGATGCCGCGCTTCCCAACGCCGGGCCTCCGACGCCATCGTCCGCGGACAACGCGGTCTCCGAGACCGCCCTTCACGACAATCAGCTCCGCGGCGCGCGCGGATAGAGGACAAGGAGACTAGATATGACGCAACCCCTGCCGAAGACGTATAGCGAGGCGCGTTGGTTAAATGACTTAGACCCCTCGGGCGCCGAGACGGATTCAGACCTCGAATCGCTGGAACAAGACGTTTTTCACGTCATCGTGCAAACCTTGGGATCGAACGTGGCGGACCCCCACAAGGGGGTGGGCGCGCTGAACTACCTCTCCGGCCCGACCACGAAGTTGGCGGGGATGCCGGCCATCATCGACGCGCAGCTAAAGAGCATGACGCGGATCACCAGCTCGAAGACGACGCTCGCACCGGTCCCCGGCAGCAATCCCCCCTCCTACATCGTCCAGGTCGCCGCGGTCGTCGCCGCCCAGGTGATGAACTTCAACTTCCAGCTCGGCCCAACCGGCCTCTCCGTAGTTCCTCCCGGGGGATGAGCCGGTCTGTCTCGCGACGACGCGGTCAAGAGCGACGCCCCGCCCACGGTGACGGAACTCGCAGAGCGCGGGAAGCGCCCAGCGCCGAAGTACGCAAGGGCCGCCGCGCCGGGGCTCGCATCCGCAGCCCCCGGGGGGGAGGTCTACGACGTACGAGACTCCCGGCGCGTCGGCGCTTCGAGTTGAAGCACGCGAAGAGACCCGCGGGAACTACGGCTCGTCCGGTGTCCGAGACCCTTCGTGCGGGAAGGGGGGGGAATCGCCGCTCCGACGGTTGACCGACCCTGTCACGGAGTGTAAAGACATTACGTGACGGCAAGACAACGTCTACACACGCGGAGGAAAGCGATGCAGACTGGCGCCGTGGCGAGAGAACGACTGTTCAACATGCGAATGAGCGACGACGAGTGGGCTCGGCTCGAGCGGCTCGCGGCGCACTACGGGCTGAACGCGGCGGGCGTCATCCGGATGCTCCTCAAGCGGGAGGACGACGCGGTCCAGGGAGCCGCCCCGGCAGCCCGATCGACGAAGAAAGGGTCGAAGCGCTAAAACGAAGACGCCCCCGCGCCGCTTCGAACGGCCGGGGGCATGGCCATCAACCTGGGTGAGAGGAGATGACAGATGAGCAACTACGACGAGCAGACCGCAACCGCAAGCGAACCGCCGCACACTGAGAGCGTGTTGAAAAACGCATTCAGCGCGCCAGTCGGCGGGTCATGAGCCCGATCATGGCGATACGGATGAGCGTCTCGCTCGTGTCGGTACGAAACTCGTAGTCCTTGGAGA
>Ga0102924_1002299_pt1 | contig 21001 bp, 17 predicted proteins | sample PaiPotPPM11metaG_FD_80116 | JGI IMG/M metagenome (GOLD analysis project Ga0102924, IMG submission 80116) | Iron sulfur acid spring bacterial and archeal communities from Banff, Canada, to study Microbial Dark Matter (Phase II) - Paint Pots PPM... ...
ATCTCGATCCGGCGCAAGCCCGAGCCCACGCTGTGCTCCCCATTGAGAACGACCGCGCCGATCCGGCCGGAGCGACCGACATGAGTGCCGCCGCAGAGCTCGCGGGAGAACTCACCGAAACTCACCACTCGCACCTGGTCGCCGTAGGTTTCCTCGGGCAGCGCCAGAGCACCAGAGCGCCTGGCCTCGTCGAGTGACAGCAGCTCAACCCGCCGCTCCAGGTCGTCGCGGATGGCGCGGTTGACGTGACGCTCGACTTCCACCAGCTCCGTTGGTGACACCGGTCGCGGCCAGCCGAAGTCGAAGGTGGCTCGCTCCGCGGTGACCAGGGACCCGCGCTGGACAACGCCATCTCCCAGGACCACGTGCAGCGCCGCATTGAGAAGGTGAGTCGCAGAGTGGTGAGCAGCACAAGCGCTGCGCTGCTCGGGGTTCACGCTGGCTCGGATCTCAGCCCCCACATGGAGCTCACCCTGGGTCACCCGGCTGCGATGCAGGCGCTCTCCTGACTTCGACATCTGGGTGTCCAGCACCGACGCCTCACCGCCCTGCCAAATCAACCGCCCGCGGTCTCCGACTTGGCCCCCGCCCTCGGCATAGAAGGGTGAGACCTGCAAGAGCACGTCCCCCTGCTCGCCGGAACCCACCTGCTCCACGGCTTGACCGTCCCGGGTCAGGCGGGCTACGACACTCTCGACCTCGAGGGTGTCGTAGCCCACGAATTCTGTCCGCACGGGCGTCGCCTCGGCGGCGGCAGACATTCCCCCCTGTGCACTGGTCTCGGACCGCAGCTGTCGCTCGACTGGCCGCGAGAGCTCGCGCTGCTGCTCGAGGAGGGCATCGAAGGCTGCACGGTCGATCGTCACCCCTCTGGCGCTAGCCAGGTCTTCGGTCAGCTCCACCGGGAATCCGTAGGTATCGTGGAGCCGGAAGGCGTCGGCTGGCGAGATCGCCCCACCTTGGGACCTCCCGATGGCAGCCTCGAAGTGATCCATCCCTCGGTCCAGAGTCGCTTGGAAACGGGCCTCCTCCTGCTCGATCACCGCCCACACCGTTTTGGCTGCGCTGGCCAGCTCGGCATAGGTCTCACCCAGGATGGTCACGACCACGGGTACGCAAGGGCCCAACCCGCCCTCAACCTCAAGGGTCATGGAACTGACCAATGCCCGGCGCAAGAGGCGGCGCAGGACGTAGCCCCGGCCCTCGTTGGAAGGGAGCACCCCGTCCGCGATCAGCATGCAGGCGCCCCGGGCATGGTCCGCCAGGCGACGAAGGTGGCGGTCGCTCTGGGCTCTGGGCAGGCTGGCCAAATTGCGGGCGCGACCGGCGAAATCCTCGGCAATCGGCGCGAACAGATCGGTGTCGAAGATCGAGCCCACGCCCTGCAGCACCATCGCGGTCCGCTCCAGGCCCATCCCCGTGTCAACTCCGGGATGGGGCAGCGGCACCGTGCGTCCATCCGCCAATTGCTCCGAGTCCATGAAGACCAAGTTCCAGATCTCCAGGAAGCGCTCCCCGTGCCCAGGACTCTCGTCGGCCAGAGACCCAAAGGGCTCGCCCAAGTCGTAGTAGATCTCGCTGTCAACCCCGCACGGTCCGGTCGGTCCAGCCTGCCAGAAGTTTTCTTCCAGTCGCGCAACCCGCTGGGATGGGATCCCAGCCACCTTCTCCCAGAGCTTGACTGAGGTCTCGTCGCTGGGATGGACGCTGGGATAGAGCCTGTCCGGGTTGAGTTCGAATCCTTTGGTGAGCAGGTCGAAGGCGTAAGCGATCGCCTCCTCCTTGAAGTAGGCCCCGAAGCTGAAATTGCCCAGCATTTCGAAGAAGGTGTCGTGACTGAGGTCGCCCACCTCGTCGATGTCCGTGGCGCGAAAGGCCTTCTGGCAGGAGGTCAGCCGGTCCCGCGGCGGCACCTTTTGGCCCAAGAAATACGGTTTGAATGGCACCATCCCCGCGCTGACCAAGAGCAGGCTGGGATCGTCGCGGGGAATCAGCGGCGCGCTGGGCACCCTGAGATGGCCCTGCTTTTCGAAATAGTCGAGGAATTGGGCACGGATTTCTTGACTTAGCATCTAGACATTTCTGAGATCAGTTGTAGAGCATGATTCGGAACGTCGCTACTGAACACGCGCGGTCACCGATTGAAGCATGGTCAATCTGGTTCACGCCACCGCCCTACCTTAGTGACCCCCGACCGGTGCGTCGCTGGGCAGACGACCATGCCACCGTGCCACCGGCTGGCTGGCTGAGACCTGCGCGGCCACCCTTGACTCGCCTCCGAGCGACATCATCCCCCTCTGTCTTGGCACGCTCTTGGATCTCAAGAGACTTCTAGGCAGGACCCCTGCTACCTGTCAAGCCGCCCCGAACGAGCTGGGGGAATCCGGTACCTCCCCATCACCATGGTTGATCACCGTTGGGCGAAGCTCGTCGAGGTAGCTCTCGCCCCAAGAGCTCCGCTACTAGTGGACGAGCAGGATGGCGACAACTACCAGCCAAGCGGTCATGCACAGATAGAATCCGCGCTCCGCGAGTCCATAGAACCCGCCACCGGACTGCCGACTGACGGCCATCGCGGCGAAGCCGACGAGCATCAGGAGCGCGAGCCACTCACTTGCGCTCGCCAAGGCCGGGTGGATCCTGTCCTGCCGGAGCAAACGAGCCAGACCCTCGGCAGCGATGCCAACTGCCCCGAACGCCACGATTGCCAGCAGGCCGTGCCTGCGCCCGGTCGCTGTGTGATCGCCACCCGGGGCATCCATCGGGAACCAGCTGATCGCGGCGCGAGCTGCGGCAAACACGACGCAGAGCGCGACGACGAACTGGACGGATCCCAGTAGCTTAGTCAGGCCAACCGCTGCACCGAGCCCGGCCAGGGCGTAGCCCAGCGTTTGCACGCGGTAACCGTTCCGGTAGCGCGTAATCCCGTATTGACTGACAGCATTGCGCGCCGGGGAGAGCCCGGTCGGCAGCACGTGGAGCACCACCAGTGCCGCCAAACCGACCACCAGACCGAGCGTGATCATCAAAGCGCCGGCTATCTCCATCGGTCTCCCAGCTCGATGAGAAGCATGGTCAGGCTCGCAGGTGCCCGTTCATGGGCGCCCACACCGCCAGTCCAGGGAGCACGCAATAGGCAACCTGGTTGCATATCGTTACCATACCGACCAAATGGAGCCTGATGCAAGCGACGTCTATCGCTTTGGCGACCTCCTCGCCCTCGCCCGTCTCAACTGGAGGATGCGGATGGCACAGGAGATGGAGGAACACGGCTACCGGGACTACCGCATCGCCGATGCGGCCGCCGTCCGGCTCCTCTTACGGGGGGCGACCCCAGTGGGACGCCTCGGCGCTTTGCTCGGGGTCAGCCGTCAGGCGGCCCGAAAGGTGGCACGGGGACTCGAAGAGCGCGGATTCGCGATCACCGAGGCCGACCCGGCCGACGCCCGCAAGGTCAACGTGCGTCTGACTGAGGCAGGCTCCGCTTACGGCCGGGTGGTAACCGACGTGATCGCTTCCCTCAACAGGGAGCTGGCGGGTCGGGTCGAACCCGCCGCGCTCGTCGCGACAGACCAGGTCTTACGAGTCGCGATCGACGACCGCCGGTTGGCGCGCGCCGCGGACCGGATCCTTCCCCCCAAAACTTTGATTGCGTGACGAGGCGGCCTTGCGGTGCGGCCCGAGTCACTCGGGGATCTCGCGCTTTAGTTGCGCCAGGGCCGCCCGCTGCAGGCGGCTGACGTGCATTTGACTGATCCCCAGCCGGCGGGCGACCTCGGTCTGAGGCAACTGCTCCACGAAGCGCAGCACCATGATCTCGCGCTCTCTGGGGGTGAGGTGGCGCATGGCCCCGGCCAGCATGTTCTGGAGCTCGATCCGGCTCAGGTTCTCGTCCTCGGCCCCTAGCCGGTCCCCCAGCTCCCCCTCCTGTTCCCCGATGCTGGTCGGGGACTCCAGCGACAGGGCCCGCTGGGCCGGACCGGCCTCCAGGGCCTGGAGCACCTCGTCCGGCTCCAGCTCCAGCCGGGCGGCGATCTCGGGGATGGTCGGTCCTCGGCTCAGCTCCTGGCTGAGCTCCTGCTGGGTGCGCACCACCCGGGCGTAGGTCTCCTGCAGCCTCCGGGGAACTCGGACGGCCCAGCTCTTGTCCCGGAAGTAGCGCTTGATCTCGCCCAGGATGGTGGGGGTGGCGAAGGTGGTGAACTCGAGTCCCAGGCTGGGATCGAAGCGGTTGATGGCCGCGATCAGGCCGAGGTAGCCCACCTGCTCCAGGTCCTCCAGGGGCTCTCCCCTACCGGCGAAGCGGCGCGCCAGGGAGTGGACCAGGGCCGAGTACTGCTGCACCAGTTGCTCTCGTACCTGGGGATCGTGGTTCTTCGCGTATTCGGCGAAGAGCCGATGCTGCAGCTCGCGGTCGAAGCGGGGGGGAGTCAGCCCCGCCTCGGTCACCGCCAGCGGTATTTGGCCAGACGGACCCGCATGAGCCCGTCACTCGCCGACTTGAAGTCGACATCGTCGGCGAAGCAGCGGAGCATGGAGACGGCGAGGTCCATAGCCTCGGAGGTGGCCAGGGCAGTCGCGGCCAGGCTGGGTTCGACCTGGCGCTTGGGCTGGGGCTTGGTGCCGAGCAGCCGCACCTCCACCCGGAGCGCGTCCTCCTGGACCTGGAAGTTGATGCGCACCTTGGCGTCCTCGATGCCGGCCGCCGCGGCGGTGCGGATGGTGTGCTCGCAAGCCTCGGCGATGGCGATGTTGAGTTCGTCCAGCGCCTCCAGCCCCAGACCGGCAACGCTGGCCATTCCTGCCGCCACCCGCTTGGCGACCACGATGTACTGGGGATCGGCGGGGATCCGCAGCTCGGTTGCCTCGGCGGTCCTCTGAGCCATCACCTCAGTGCTTGCCCCTCCCGGCTCGAACTCAAACCTGGCCGATGGCCCCGGGGGCTCCCGCAGGCTCTTGGCTCCGATCCCTCGAACACCAGGTGGGTGCGCCGCACACGACTTTCCACATCCTCTCCAGGAGGCTCGTGGGCCGTCAGCGATGTTGGCGCTCCCGAGAAATCAACACTAGGGTCGGGTGCATTTGTCCGGCGGGGCCCCGGGCCCGCTGCCACCCTAGCACGGCTCACTTCGGCTGTGTCTCCGTCGATCCCTTGGGCTTGGGCAACAGCGCCAGGCCCACCTCCGCCAGCTGCTCCGGCGAGACCGGGGTCGGCGCCCCGGTCAGGGGATCGGCCCCGGTCTGGGTCTTGGGGAAGGCGATCACCTCGCGGATCGAGGGCTCTCCCACCCCCACCATCACCATCCGGTCGATGCCGGCCGCGAATCCTCCGTGGGGAGGAGCGCCGTAGCGAAAGGCCGAGATCAAGAAGCCGAACTTGCGCTGGGCCTCCTCCGAGCTCAGTCCCAGGGCAGCGAAGATGGCCCGCTGCTGGTCGGGATTGGTGATCCGCAGCGAGCCACTGCCGAGTTCGACCCCGTTGCAGACGATGTCGTAGGCGCGGGAGCGAACCCGAAGCGGGTCGCTCTCGAGCAGGGGCCAGTCATCGGGATGGGGCTGGGTGAAGGGATGGTGCACCGGGGTCACCCGGCCGTCGGCGCCTCGCTCGAAGAGCGGGAACTCGGTGATCCAGAGGAAGTCGAAACGGCCCTCGGGAATCCAGCCCAGCTGGCGAGCGGCATGGAGGCGGACCGCGCCCAGGGAGGTGGCGGCGACCTCCTCCTCGCCGGCGGTGAAGCAGACCAGGTCACCGTCCTCCAAACCCAGCTGATCGGTGAGCTGGCCCATCTCGAGCTCCGAGAAGAACTTGGCGATCGAGCCCTCGTACTCACCGCCGCGCCGCCAGAGGTAGGCCAGGCCCCGGGCCCCATAGGTGCGGGCCACCTGTAGCCACTCCCCCTCCAGGTCGCCGCGAGTGAGTTCGCCCCCTCCCGGCACCCGCAGGGCCAGCACTTTGCCCCCCGCCTCCAGCGCCGCCGCGAAGACCCGGAACGAGGTTGCCCGGAAGACACCGGAGACGTCGCTGAGCTCGTTGCCGAAGCGGGTATCGGGCTTGTCGGATCCGAACCGGCGCATCGCCTCGCGGTAGGGCAGCCTGGGCCAGGGGATGGGCACTCGCACCCCGAAGGCCGCCTCCCAGGCAGGAGAGATCATCGCCTCCAGCACCTGGTAGACCTCCTCTTCCTCCACGAAGGACATCTCCAGGTCCAACTGGGTGAACTCGAACTGGCGGTCGGCGCGCAGGTCCTCGTCCCGCCAGCAGCGGGCGATCTGGAAGTAGCGGTCAAAGCCCGCAACCATCGAGAGCTGCTTGTAGATCTGCGGCGACTGGGGCAGCGCCCAAACGCGACCCGGCCAGAGCCGGCTGGGGACCACGAAGTCCCTCGCACCCTCGGGGGTGCTGGGGACCATGGTCGGGGTCTCGATCTCCACGAAGCCCATGCCGTCGGCCTCGTCGCGCAGCCCCTTGATGAAGCGATGCCGGGCTCGCAGGTTGTGCTGCATCCGCGGTCGCCTCAGGTCCAGATAGCGGTACTGCAGTCGAACCAGCTCGTCCGCCTCGGCCTCGTCCGCGGTCCCGATCGGCATCGCCTCGGCCTGGGCCAGGACCTGGCAGCTGTCCACCGCCACCTCGACCGCGCCAGAGGGAAGGTTGGGGTTCTCGCTGCCCTCGGGGCGGAGCTCGACCAGGCCCTCCGCCCGCAGCACCCACTCCAGGCGGCACCTCTCAGCTACCTCCTGGGCCGTCCTGGAACGGGCCGGGTTGAAGACCAGCTGGACCACGCCGGTGTGATCGCGGAGGTCGATGAAGGTGAGGCCGCCGTGGTCGCGACGGTGGTTGACCCAGCCCGCCAGCAGGACCCGCTCGCCCCGGTCGGCCAGGCCGACCGTGCCGCACATGCGTCTACCGATCACCAGCTCACTCCGGCAGCCGGCTCCTAGTATTCCCAGTCGCGGAGCTGGGCCGAGACCTCGTCCACCCGCAAGCTCAGCTGCTCACCGGTGCTGAGCCGGCGCAGAGTCACCCGCTGCGCCTTGATCTCGTCGTCTCCCATCAGGGCCACCGCCACCGCCCCGCTGCGCTCGGCGGCGCGCATCTTGCCCTTGAGGCTGCGGGCCCCGACATCGCTGAGCACCCCCAGGCCATCGTGGCGGAGCCGCTGAGAGAGGTTGATTGCAGCCTGCACCGCCTGGGGTTGGGCGGAGCACACCACCACTTGGGGTCGCTCCGGGGGTGGGCCCGGCGGAGCCACCATCACCACCCGCTCCAGCCCGGCCGCGAACCCTACCCCCGGCGCCGCGGGGTATCCAAGCAGCTCGGAGAGGCCGTCGTATCGCCCGCCGCCGAAGAGCGCGTTCTGGGCGCCGAGGAGGTTCTCGTGCCAGACCTCGAAGGTGGTACGGACGTAGTAGTCGAGGCCACGCACCAGCCTGGGGTTGAGGTCGAAGGGGATGTGGTAGGCACGCAGCGCCGCCTGCACCCGCTGGAAGGCGTCCTGGCACTCGTCGCAGAGGAAGTCCAGGGTCTGGGGCGCGGTCTGCATCAGCTCCTCGGTACCGGCCTCCTTGCTGTCCAGGATGCGCAGCGGATTGCGCCGCAACCGCTCCTGATCCAGCTCGGGGAGGTGGGCCAGATGGGGGGCGAAGTGGTCGAGCAGAGCCTGCCGGTAGGCCGGGCGGCACTTGGAATCACCAATGCTGTTGAGCTGTAGCCCGATACCGCCCAGGCCGAGGTCGCCCAGCCAGTCCCAGGCGACCGCGATCACCTCGGCGTCGAGCTCGGCCTCGGCGTCACCGACCGCCTCCACCCCGAACTGGTGGAACTGGCGGTAGCGACCCCGGCCGGGGCGGTCGTAGCGGAACATCGGCCCCGCGTAGCTGAGCCGCACCGGGGCCGGCAGTTCCCGAAGGCTGGACTCGCCGAAGGCCCGCAGGATCGGAGCTGTGTTCTCGGGCCGGAGTGTCAGCGACCGTCCCGAGCGATCGGAGAAGGTGTACATCTCCCGGCGCACCACGTCGCTGGTGTCGCCGACTCCCCTGATGAAGAGCTCGGTGGCCTCGAAGATGGGAGTGGCGATCTCCCGGTAGCCGTAGCCGCTGGCCACCCGCATCCCCACGTCCCGGGCCCGGTTCATGGCCGCCAGCTGGTCGGGAAGCAGGTCCTCGGTGCCGCGCGGCCGTGAGATCGAGGTCATCGAATTGGCAGTGTAATTGCCCGAAGCGCGACTACCGCCCTTCAGCCCACCTCCCGGACCACCTGCTGCACGTCGCGAACACCCTCCAGGCGCTCGAGAAGCCGACTCAGCTCGGTGAGGCTGGTGATGTCGACCACGGCCGAGATCACCGCCGCCTGGGCGCCGTCCACCTCCACCGCGGCCCCGCTGAGGTTGACCTTGCTCTCGGCGATGGCGATGGCCACGTCGCGGAGCAGCCCGGTGCGGTCCCTGGCCTCGATTCGCAGCCGGACCGGGTAGACCTCGCGGCTGCCCTCATCCCATTCTGCCTCCACGATCCGCTGGGGATCGGTGGCGTGGCGGATGTTGACGCAGTCCTCGCGGTGGACCGTGACTCCCCGCCCACGTGTGACGTAGCCGCGGATTGGCTCTCCCGGCACCGGCTTGCAACAGCGGGCGATGTTGGTCATCAGGTCGTCGAGTCCCGCCACCCGGACCCCACCGCTGGGGGAGGTGGAGGAGCGGGAGGTGAGGGGAATGGTGCTGGCCGGCGCCGGCGCCGCGGCGTTGGCGGCGGCCTCCTCGCGCGCCGCCCACTTCAGCACCACCGAGCGCGCCGCCACCTCGCCATAGCCGATGGCGGCGAAGAAGTCGGTGAGGTCGGGGATCCTGAACTCCTTGGCCAGCTCCAGCAGCCGCTGCTGGGGGACCGTGCCCAGCTGCACCCCACGCATTCGCCGCAGTTCGCGGTCGAGCAGCTCCCGGCCCCGGGCCACGTTCTCCTCTCGACGCTCCCTTTTGAACCATTGCCGGATCTTCTCCCGGGCGCTGCTGGTCTTGGCGAAGTTGAGCCAGTCCCGGCTGGGGCCGTGGCGCTCGGAGCGGGTGGTCAGGATCTCGACGATGTCGCCGTTCTGGAGCAGGTAGTCGAGCGAGACCATACGCGAGTTGACCTTGGCGCCCAGGCAGCGATGGCCCACGTCGGTGTGGATGCGGTAGGCGAAGTCGATGGCGGTGGCCCCGGCCGGAAGCGAGAGCACGTCGCCCTTGGGGGTGAAGACGAACACCTCGTCCTGAAAGACGTCGAGGCGGACGTGCTCGACGAAGCGCTCGGCGTCGAGTACCTCCTTCTGCCACTCCAGCAAGGAGCGCAGCCAGCTGAAGCCCTCGTCCAGGCGCTGGTTGGAGCGGGTCCCCTCCTTGTAGTGCCAGTGCGCCGCGATCCCCTCCTCGGCGGTGCGGTGCATCTCGTAGGTGCGGATCTGGATCTCAACCGGCTCCCCGCCCTCGCCCACCACCGTGGTGTGCAGGGATTGATAGCCATTGCCCTTGGGCATGGCGATGTAGTCCTTGAAGCGTCCCGGGATCGGTTTCCAGAGCGAGTGCACCACCCCCAGGGCGCCGTAGCAGCCCCGGATGTCCTCGCAGACCACCCGCAGGGCCACCAGGTCGTAGATCTCCCGGATGGTCTTGCCACCCTGCTGCATCTTGCGAAAGATGCTGGTCAGGTTCTTGGGTCGCCCCACCACCTCGGCACGGATCCCGGCCTCGGCCAGCTCGGCCAGCAGGTGCTGGCGAGCCTGCTCCAGCACCACCTCCCGCTGGCGCCGCCGCAGCTGCACCTCCTGGCGCACCCGCTCGTAGTTGTCCTGATCCAGGACCGAGAAGCAGAGGTCCTCCAGCTCGCCCTTCATCTGCCAGATCCCCAGGCGATGGGCCAAAGGGGCGTAGATGTCCATGGTCTCCTGGGCGATGCGGCGCTGACGCTCCTCCGGCAGAGCGGAAATCGTGCGCATGTTGTGCATCCGATCGGCCAGCTTGATCAGGACCACCCGCAGGTCCTCGGCCATGGCGATCAGCATTTTGCGGATGTTTTCCGCCTGGACCTGGGCCTGGCTGTGGAGCTTGATCCGGCCCAGCTTGGTCACCCCCGCGACCAGCTTGGCGACGGTGTCGCCGAACTCCTCCTGAATCTGATCCAGCGCCAGCGGGGTGTCCTCGACCACGTCGTGGAGCAGCGCCGCCGCCAGGGCGTCGCTGTCGAGGTGGAGATCGGCCAGCAGCGCCGCCACCGCCACCGGATGGGTGATGTAGGGCTCACCGGAGATACGCGACTGGCCGCGATGGGCCCGCTCCGCTACCAGGTATGCCCGCTCCAGCGTGGCGACGTCGCTCTCACCCAGGTAGCTGAGACGCGGAAGCAAGTCGTTGAACTGCATTCCCGACTCGGCCATTCCTCGGCCATTCTAGGTCGGGCACCTGAAATCGACTCTCAGAGCGGCCCGAATTGCCGGTTTATACTCGGCCTGGTGGCTGGACTAAACCCCGACGAGGATGGCAGCGCCGCCGAGCCCCAGCCCGGCGAGGGACCGCGCTATCTGGCCGACCTGCAGACACCGTTTCGCATGGGCCGCATCGGCTGGCTGATCGTGATCATGCTGGTTGTGGCTGCCATCTCCTTCTTCATCATCGTGGTCTGCCTAGGGGTCGACACCTCCTAAGGCGGCGCCAGTCAGCGGGCGAGGACAGCTACCCCTGCGCTCCCCAGGAAGAAGACGAAGAGATAGAGCATCGAGAACCGAAATAGCTGCCGGGCCCAGCGCATCCCCGCAGCCTCGCGCAGCACTGCGATGCTGAGAGCGATGAAGGGGGCTCCCAGGATCAAAGCCAGCGCCAGCTCGGCTGGACCCAGCCAGATCGCCAGAGTGCAGCTGAACGCCACCAGGGCCAGGGTGTAGCCCAGGATGCTGGTGCGGGTCCGCCTGATCCCCACCACCACCGGGCGCATCGGTACCGAGACCGCGGCGTAGTCCCTACGCACGATCAGCGAGAGGGCCCAGAAGTGGGGGGGCGTCCAGAGGAAGACGACTGCGAACAGGGCCAGCCCCACCGGCCCCAGGCCGTGAGTGACGGCGGCCCATCCCACCAGGGGAGGGACCGCGCCGGCGGCACCGCCGATGACGATGTTGGACTTGGTGGTGCGCTTCAGCCAGAAGGTGTAGACGAGGACGTAGAAGGCGCCCCCGGCCGCGGCCAGCACCGCCGCCAGCGGGTTGACCAGGAGCAGGAAGATGAGGAATCCGGCCAGGCTCAGCCCCAGTCCCAGCGCCAGAGCGGCCTGGGGGCGAATCCGCCCTGATGGCACCGGCCGGTGCCGGGTCCTGCCCATGACCGCGTCGATGTCGCGATCGAACCAGCAGTTGATCGCCGCCGCGCCGCCGGCGGCACAGGCGCCTCCGGCCAGGGCGGCGGCGCTGAGCCCCAGTCCCGGCCAGCCCCTGGCCGCGATCACCATGGAGAGGAACTCGGTGACCAGCAAGAGGCTCATGACCCCGGGCTTGGTCAGGCTCAGGTAATCCAAGACCACCGCTCGCCACGACCGCTCCGCGGTCAGCGGCTCAGGGTGGGCCCAGGCCCCAGCCGACGCGCTCATGGGCGCGGCCGAGTGGGGCGACCGAACTGTCTCAACGACCGAGTCAGCGATGGGAAACGACCTCCTCAAACGTTGCCCCTGCCCGCCGCTTCCCCCCAGCCCCGATGGCGTACCCCATCTTCTCAGACCCTATCCGAGGCAGGTCAAACGCGGACCGGATCTGTTCCAGGGTCCGTCCGGCCCGAATGGCCAAGCTCGGACACCCTGCTAAAGGTAGTAGCAGACGACCCACCCCAGCAGCACCACGGCTCCGAGGAAGAGCGCGAACATCTCGTAGGAGCGAGCCAGCGCCGAGATCGGGGTCGCCACCTCCTGGTCGGAGTCGGGATCGGGCATGGGGATGGGGTGTTTCGACTCATACCCGGCCCGGTTCGCGAGACTGAGGACCCACAGCGCCAGCACCGCCACTTGGATGGTGAGGACGGATCTGCATGGCGAAAAAGCAGCTGGCGTAGGCCCCACTGGAGATGCCGTAGCCGACGTGCGACAGCTGCCAGATGTTGATCACCACCGAGCCCAGCAAGAGCGCTGCCGCTGCCCGTCCGGTGTTGCTGAAGTTGGCTAGCGTGCTCTGGTTGTGGAGGTTCTTCAGTCCCGATTGGGCCAGCAGCACCCCGATCGCCACCAGGGCGAAGACAGCTGCCCCCAGTGCCCAATTGGGCGGATGCACGCCCTTGGGCTGCCACATCCCGTCGTTGTTCGCCTGCTGCAGGAAGAAGAAGGCGAAGAAGAGCGGCAGCACGAAGAAGAAGTCCGCCCCAATCAGCAGCCAGGTCCCCACGAGCGGGATCCGGGCCACCTGCTGCGGCGAATGAGCACGCGCGCCGGCGCGCAGGCCCCCGGTGGTCGGCGCGCTGTTGTCAGAAATCATCTGTATCAGGCCTCAGAAGGACGGGGCGGGTGCGGGTAAGGGAGCTCCGCCAGGCCACTCGGCTACTGGGGGGGCGAGAGGGTCACCGTAGTCGTATGGGCCCGAGACGATGGTGGGGATGCGGTCAAAGTTGTCGGCAGGGATTGGCGTGGGCAACTGCCACTCCAGCGAGCGGGACTCCCAGGGATTGACCGGCGCGCGCTCTTTGACGAAGACCCATGAGTACACCATGTTCGCCAGCCAAATCAGGTTGGAGAGGCCGAAGAGGAATCCGTTAATGCTGATCCAGATGTTGAGTCCGTGCAGGTCCTGGGCGTACACCGGGCTACGGCGGACTTGGTCCAAATAACCCGCGGCAAACATGGGCATGAAGGTGGTGTTGAAGAAGATGAATGATGTCCAGAAGTGCCACTTGCCTATGCGTTCGTTGAGCATCTTCCCGGTGATCTTGGGGAACCAGAAGTAGCTGGCCGCGTATAGGGCGAAGATCTCACCACCCACGATGGTGTAGTGGAAGTGCCCGACCACGAAGAAGCTGTCATGCAATGTCACGTCGAGGGGCACATCCGATAGGAATACCCCAGTCAACCCGCCGATCAGGAAGTTGAAGAGCATCGCGAAAACGAAGAGCACCGGCAGCTTCAGTCGCAGATCGGACTTCCAGATGGTGCCCAGGGCGTTCAGGAAGATGACGCTGGTGGGGATCGAGATCAGCTCGGTGGCGGTCATGAAGAATGGCCGCAAACCTGGGGCAATTCCACTGGTGAAGATATGGTGGTTCCAGACAAACCAACTCATCATCGAGACGCCCAGCATCCCGGCCACCGCCAAGCGATAGCCGAACAGCGGCTTGCGGGCAAACACCGGCAGGATCTCGAGAGCTACCCCGAATGCCGGGATGATGAAGATGTACACCTCGGGATGCCCGAAGAACCAGAACAGCTCCTGATATAGGAAGGCGCTACCTCCCGCGGAGGCCTCGAAGAAGGAAGACTGCACCGCCCGGTCCAGGCCCACCATCATCAGAAGGCAGGCGAGCACCGGGGGCGCCAGCGCGGAAAGGAACTCCACGGCGATCATCGACCAAGCGAATATCGGCAGTCGGCTCCAGGTCATACCTGGCGCGCGCATGACGAAGAGGGTGGTCAGCAGGTTGATCCCCGCGATTGACGCGGCGATGCCGATCAACGCGAAGCCGACGATGGCGCCGTCCATACCGGCGCGAGCCTCTACCGAGAGCGGCGCGTAGAGCCACCACCCAGTTGGGAAGACACCGCCAAAGCCGAACAGCAGCGATGAATAGAGAATGCCAGCCCCTAGCGGAACCAGCCAGAAGGCAAACGACTCCAGCCGGGGAAAAGCCATCCGCTTGGCCCCGATCATGATCGGCACGAAGTAGTTGCCGAAGGCACCCACCAGGATCAGGGTGGCCACGAACATCATCAGCAAGCCGTGCAGACCCACGAGGGCGGTGTACTGACCGGCGGGCCAGGGGCCACCGCTGGGGTAGAGCAGGTCGGTGCGGATCATCATGGCCTGGAAGCCGGCCAGGAAGAACATGAAGATGACGGCAACCGCAAACTGGATCCCCACCACTTTGTGATCCAAGGAGATGCCGAAAAACTCTGTCCAGCCCTTGGTCTCGGCGTCCTTGACCTTGACGACGCTGACGCTGGGCCGGCCCCGGAGCCGGAGGATGGGATCGTTGGCGAAGCCCATGGTGATCAGGAAGCCGGCAGCGCCGACTATGTAGCCCATCAGAATCCCGGCGTCGCCGTTGTCAGTCTGGTCTAGCTGAGCTCCGATCCAGTAGGCAACCACCCCCGCGATGATCCCCACCACGGTGGCAGTGAAGAGGTTCTGCCCTAGGAAGAAACGACGCGCCGAGAACCGTACCGGAGCCCGGCCGCTGGCGATGGCTGTCTGACTCAAGGATGCCTCCAACTCTCTCAGGGCGCGATTGTCGCAGCGGCCGCCCCCGGCGGCCAGGGATCAGTAGGTCAAGGGTTGTGGGAAGTAGGTCAAGCTGAACTTGGGCAACTGGCTCTCTTCGGGACCGTAGTAGCTCTCTGCGTAGCTGAGCCATGAATTGAAGCTGGCCGTGCTCAAGGCCTTGCCGGCCTGCTCGCCGACGTCCGTCATATAGCCGTGCCAGAGTCCGCACAGCTCACCACAGCGGACGTCAATAACCGTCGGCTTGAGCACATAGGCATAGCCGACATTGTTGACGCCGGAGTTGGCGTCGAGCTTGATCCCCAGTTGATAGGCCCAGAACTGATGCGTGACATCCAACGAGGTGACGTCGAACTGGATTAGGCGGTCGACGGGGATCCGGAGTTGCTGGGTCTCGAAGCCACCGTATTGCGGATAGCGATACGTGAACTGCCACTGCTGGGCGATCACCTGAACGATCAGAGGATGGTTGGCGGCTCCCGATGCCAGCGCCGACGCTGGCACGACCAAGCTGGGGCTGGTCTGGCCCTCCAGCTCAATGACACCGAAGCCGGCAGCAAACATGACCAGCACAAAGCTGGCTGATAACCACGTCGCTTGGACCGGCAGGTTGTTCCGCGCCCCCGGTACCCGCTCCCGGTTGGGATAGCGACTGAACTGCATGATGAAGTAGAGACCGAAGATCACCACCGCGAAGAAGATGTCGCCTCCGATGATCGAGAAGACCTGGCCTGTCACCGTTTGGTCGGACGCGGTGGTTGTCGCGTAACCCGGCGGAAGGTGCAGCACCAAGACGAGCAAGACATCGAGGACCACAGCGAGCACTGCCCAAATGAGGGCGGGAATGATGAGGTGTCGCCGGTGGCTCACTATCACGACTCCTTAATTCACGGTGCCGGGCCGACTGTCTAGCAGCGGGTCGCGCGTCAGACGATCTTGAGATAACCGTCCATGTAGCCGACTGTCTGCATGGGACCGCCGTTGCCGAATAGGTATCCGGCCGCGCAGGGCACGAAGCACTGCCACCGGACGGTCTCTGGATCGTAGGTTCGGAACGAGAAGGTTATGGTCTCGTGCTCGCCGTGGGGATTGCCGCTGATGGTCCCCGGGTAGGTGGACTGGGGGATGCCTTCGAGGGGCACGTTGATCCCCATCTGGGGCACCGAGAAGGTGTGGGCGGGGTAGTTGGCGTTCATATACCGCACCGTCTTGCCATTGACGGTCATGTCGTCGCCTACCGTCCCTCGCACCATGCTCATGAAGGGGTTGCGCAGCCCGGTCTGGGTGTCGTACTCAAACAGGGTGACCTTGATCAGGGAATGAGCGGGCAACTCCCAGACCGTGGAGCTGACCCACTTGCCGTGCTGCCTGATCAGATAGGCGACCCAGCTGGGGTGAACTCCGAAGTCGATAGAGCCCACGGTGGCTATCTCGAGATGAGTTGTTAGCTGACCGGAGCTGTTCACCGAGCTCGGGGGGGTGATGGTCTCGGGGTTGTAGGAGAGCCAGATCACCACGTAGGCGGCTAGGCAGATCGCCCCGATCAAGAAAGAACCAAGAACGATCGCGAGTTTCCGGCCTGAACTCATCGCGATTCCATCTCCCCCAAGTCGGACCCTTTGCTTCGGGAACCCAAACCCGGTTCTACTGGGGCTGAGACCGGTCGCCGTCCACGATCACGTCAGGCTACATCCGGCTTCCCGAATATGTCAACCATTGCTATCGAGGTTTTCTGAGATCACCCAGGCCACGAGGGATCTCCCCCTTCCCGACCAGCCCGATCCCAGGTCATAGCTCATCCGACGGCCAGCCCCGATGAAAGTGCGCCCGGATGGCTCGCTGAGGTGCTGGTGCCTGAAGTGCGGAGCTGAAGTGCGGTGTCTGCGACTCGCTCTTGACAGCCCGCTCAGCCCGAGCATAGGCTCTGGTGGCGACCGTCTCGATCCGGCCGGGCGTCCCCGGTTCCGCGTCGGCGCGCGAACTAGCCACAGGAGGGCGACATGAGTGCCTTCGGAGCGGTCCCCGGGCTGACCATCATCACCTTGGCCTCGGTCTTCGTGTTGGGGGCGGGCTACTTGGCCGCGGCGACCTACGTCTGTTGGTCGGAGTCGGGACACCGTCGCTGGCACTTCGCTGCCCTACCCGTGGTGGGACTCTTCGCGCTCACGACTTGCTTTGCACTGATCGCAGCCATCGCCGAGAACGCCTTCGTCACTCGGGTGACCGGCGGCTGACCACCTGATGCCCGGCAGCCTGCTGCCGGTCAGCCGACCCCGCGTGAACTGAAGCCATCTTGATCGCGCATTCCCCAGCTGACTATGCGCCGGGGCCTAATCCGAAACATCTCAGGCGAGAATCCTGGGCCTAGAGCTGCCCCCCGGTCTCGAGCACCTCTACATCTCCCCGCACCTCCAGTCCCCGGACCTGCCAGGGATTGAACGAGACGATGTCGTCGACGACGAACGCCACCTTTGGGTGCCGTAGGGCGTCACGGTACTTTTTGCGGGTGGCGAAGTCGTGGCCGCCCACGTCGATGGTGTCGGCCTCAGGGTTGTAGCGAAAGCTGGTCGGCACCACGTGGGGAGTTCCGTCCGTCCCGACCGTGGCCAAGCGTCCGAGGCGAACGCCGCCGAGGAGGTACTCGCGTTCGGCGTCGGTGAACGCACTCATCTGCCTGTTCCTCCATGCAGAGCCCCGGGACAAGGATCGAGAGCCCTGACGGCCCTTCTCGGCGATCGGGAGGCGTCGAGTCTACTGCGAGTCGCGGCTGGCCTCGGGCGACTCGGTTCCGAATCTCAATAGCGCTTGTGGGGCAGATCCAGCCGTGGTAGGGTCCCAGGACATCGAGCCGAGCAAGCGACCCCGCTTTCACTCGGACTCTTGGGGGCTCTAGTGAGAAGACTTCTGGCAGCACTGTTTGCTGGTCTGCTGTTGCTCGGAATTGTCGCCGTTGGATCTGGCGTTACCGCCAAGACGGTTCCGCTCGCCACCGGCTCCAGCGTTCACCCTCCCACTGCCGCGCAGGCCATCACGGTGGGCCATAAGAAGAAGAAGAAGCCGAAGAAACACAAGAAGAGCACCGCCAACTTCGACTCCTGCTCGGTGGTCACTCAAGCCGAGGCGGCGAGCGCCATCGGTGCGTCGGTCACCGCGGGGGTACTGGGCAACGCCACCGTCGAAGGTGGCCTCGCCTGCGTCTTCTACGGGCCTTACTCACCCACCCCTCACAACCCCAACGTAGCCCAGGCGGACTCGGTCAGGGTGGTGGTGGTCGAGGGCTCCGACGCCCTCACCTGGTACAACGCCTACAAGGCCACGGTCAGTGCCACCGAGCAGGCCGTCAGCGGTTACGGCGACCAGGCCTACTGGGACGGGTACGCCTCCTTGAGTGTCATGAAGGGCGACTACTACCTCCGGATCGCCGTCTCTCCCTACGCCGCTCCGCCATCGCTGACCGATGAGGAGCAACTCGCGACCGCGATTCTCCCCAAGTTGTAGCCCAACAAGTCCACCCGGCGAGGCTTCGCCAGCCTCAGATTGGGCTCGCGGATCACAATCCCTACGTACCTCCGGCGCCCATGCTTTTGGAGCCGGCCCAGGCCGATCTTGCCGTCGAGCTGTGCTCATCGCCGGGTCGAGATTGAGCTATCAGGACGGGTTGTTGACAGTTGACACTTGCCGGAGGCCGGAGTACCCTCGGTGCCCGTGAGCCGCAGCTGGTCACTACGGCTCATTGCCCTGCAGGCCGAGGCACCGTGAGGAAGGATCTGGAATGAGGGCCAGACTGGCGATGGGAGCACTGGCGGCTGTGATCCTCCTGTCCAGCGGGGGAGTCGCCGCCAGCGCCGCGACGACGAACTACCACGGCACCGCCACCTTCGCTCTGCCGCAGGGAGTGCTCCCTGATTACATCTTCCCCTTCGCTCCCGGGTCAGTGTCCAACAACGTCGACTACCTGCAGTTCTCTCCCCTCATGTGGCGCCCCCTCTATTTCTTCGGTCATGGCCTAGCGGTAGGGATCAACTACCAGCAGAGCCTGGGGGATCCACCCGTCTTCTCCAACGGTGGTCGCACCGTCACCGTGACCCTCAACCGCAAGTTCACCTGGTCGGATGGGCAGCCGGTGACAAACAGAGATGTCGAATTGTGGATGAACATATTCTTCGCCGAGAAGGACAACTGGCTCGGCTATGCGGTCGGAAGCATTCCCGATGACATCACTTCGATGAGCTTTCCGGCCAGCACGCCGTATCAGTTCAGCCTCACTTTCAACCAGGCCTACAGTCCGACTTGGGTTCTCTACAACCAGCTAAGTCAGATCGTGCCAATTCCGCAGCAGACGTGGGATCGCACCTCCGCGAATGGTCCCGTCGGCGACTACGACACCACCCCTGCGGGTGCGCAGGCTGTTTACAACTTCCTCAACACTCAATCCCAGGACGAGTCAACTTATTCCAGCAATCCCATCTGGAAGACGGTGGACGGTCCCTGGACCTTGCAAGCCTTCAGCGCATCCACCGGCTTCGCCGCCTTCGTTCCCAACCGCGCCTACACCGGCCCGGGAAAGCCCAAGTTGGCGAAGTTCGAAGAGATGCCCTTCACCACCGACAGCGCCGAGTACGACGCCCTGCGATCGGGCCAGCTCGATTACGGCTACTTGCCGGTGCAGGACATCTCGCAGAAGTCCTACTTCACCAGCCACGGTTATCAGATCGCTGACTGGCTCGACTACGGCTTCAACGACTTCTTCCTGAACTTCACCAATCCGACCGTGGGCCCAATCTTCAAACAGCTCTACATCAGGCAGGCGATCCAGACCCTTGTCAACCAGCCAGAGATCTCCAAGGACATCTACCACGGAGCCGCCTATCCCACCTACGGACCCATCCCGACCCGGCCGGCCAACCCCTACACGGCCAAGATCGGGGCGGATAATCCCTACCCCTTCAGCGTAGCCAACGCCAAGAAGCTGCTGAGCAGCCACGGCTGGACGGTTCACCCGGAAGGCATCGACACCTGCGCCAAACCCGGGACCGCCGCGGGTGAGTGCGGTGCCGGAATCGGCGCTGGCGCTCAGCTCAACTTCACCGAGATGGTCGCCACCGGTTCCCAGCCCTTCACTGCCGAGGTGGAGACCATGCAGTCGGCTTGGTCCCAAGCCGGTATCCATGTCGTCCTCAAGCAGGAACCCGTGGGCACAATCTTCTCCAACCTCGAGCCCTGCAGCGGCGGTGACGAGGGCTGCCAGTGGCAGATGGGGAACTTCGGCGAGATCGGCTCCACTCCCACTTATTCCCCCGAGTACCTGCCCATCGGGACCCAGTGGTTTGCCACCGGAGGCGGCACCAACCCCCAGGGATACAGCAACCCTCACATGGATGCGCTCATCAATGCGGCAGGCCTTAGCTCCAATCCGGCCGCGATCCGGGCCATCGGGGTGTACGGTGCCGAGCAGCTTCCGGGGATCTGGGAGCCCAACTACCCTTATCAGATCTCGGTGATCAGCAAGAAGCTCAAGGGCGCACTGCCGCAGGACCCCAACCTCAACCTACTGCCTCAGTACTGGTCTCTCAGCTCTTAGCGTCCCCACGTCTGCTCCGAGCGCAGGCGATCTGCAGATCAGCGCTAGCCCTGAAGGCAGGTCCACTTCCAGTGCGGGACTGAGCGCAATCGGCCTCCCTTGATCTTCTGCAGGTCCGCGGATCGACACCAGCGGCGCTGCTAGCGCGGGCAACGGCGACGATGGCCGCACAATGACAGAGCCGAAGCCAGCCGATCCAGGCACGGCGGCTCGAATCGGTCCAGCCCACGCGGACCCGAGGCCTGGGTCCTGGCACCAAGGGCCAGAAGCGGAGCACAACCAGCGTGAATTTCCTTTTCGGCCTCCACGGGGCGGTCGCGATCGTGCTCCTGTGCAGCCTCTTGTTCCTGGAGGAGGCAGGAGTGCCGTTGCCTTTCGCTCCCGGAGAACTGACCCTGCTGGCGGCCGGGCTGCTGATCGCCGCAGGCGGGCTTGACCCCTGGATCTTCGTCCCGCTGGGTGTTGTGGTCTGCGTGGCCGGGGCCTTGGTGGGCTACAGCTGGGCCAGGATCGTCGGCGAACACGAGCTCACCCGCCTCGCGGCGCGGTTCCACCAAACCAAAGCCCTGGAGCGCGTCTCCTCCCGAATCCGTTCCGCCGGACCGGTGGGGATCGGTGTCTCCCGCCTGATCCCGGGCCTGCGGATCTACACGACGCTGGTGGCGGGGGCCTTCCAGGTCAAGCGCCGGACCTTCATGGAGGGAATCATTCCCAGCACCGCGATCTGGGTCTGTGTGTACGTCGCGGTGGGAGTGGTTGCCGGCATTCCGGTCGAGCACTTCTTGACAAAGGTGGCCCGTCTGGCCGTGCAGGGGGCCATCCTCCTGGTGATCGGCGTCGGCGGATACCTCGCCATGCGGCGAGCGCCCGCCCATGGGCGGGAACCACTGGTCAACCTTCCAGGCTGGGCCAAGACGGTTTTCGCCGCCTTGGTCGACCTAGGCGTTGTCGCCACCATCCTCACCGGACTGCTGGCGATCGTGCGACGA
>Ga0102924_1002300_pt1 | contig 21001 bp, 15 predicted proteins | sample PaiPotPPM11metaG_FD_80116 | JGI IMG/M metagenome (GOLD analysis project Ga0102924, IMG submission 80116) | Iron sulfur acid spring bacterial and archeal communities from Banff, Canada, to study Microbial Dark Matter (Phase II) - Paint Pots PPM... ...
GGCTGCTTTCGCGGCTCGGGCGGCGACGGCATGATCGCCAAGGCGCTGCACTACAAGGAGCGCGGCTACAAGGCGATCAAGATGCAGGTCGCTCACACCGCCGATCTCTTAACCGATCTCGACAACGTCAAACGCATGCGCGAAGCAGTGGGACCCGGCATCGACATCATGATCGACGTCAACATGGGCTGGACCGCCGACGTCGCCGTCCAGATGGGCCGCAAGTTCCAAGACTACGACGTGTATTGGCTGGAAGAGCCGGTGGTGCCGGACGATTTCGCCGGCTACCTGCGCATCGCCGAAGCGCTCGACCTGCGCATCGTCGGCGGCGAAACGCATTTCACGCGCTTCGATCTCAAGCCGTTCTTCGAACATCCGCTGCTGCCTATCCTGCAGCCCGATCCGATGCGCGGCGGCCTGACCGAATTGCGCAAGATCGCGACGGTCGCCGACACCTGGGGCATGACGATGGCGCCGCACCTGTTTCCCGAATTGAACGTGCAGCTTCTCGCCTCGATCCCGAACGGGCTCTGGATCGAAGACATGGGCCTGGCCGAGGATTTATGGATCGACCCGGTGCCGGTGGTGAACGGCATGATCACGGTGCCGGAACGTCCGGGGCATGGTCTCGCGTTCAAGCCGGAAATCCTGCGCGATTGCGCGGTCAAGAATTAAGAGCCGGCGGAGGTTGCGAACGGTGACGAAAATCGCCGACAATCATTTCAAATCCGGCGACTGCCGGAGCATCGCGAGAGTTGTGCCGTGAAAGTCTGCATGTTCCATCTGATGCCGTATCGCGACCTGCCGCGCGATTTCGCCGAGCGATACAAATCCGCCTATATCGATCCGGTCTGGTTCGACGTCGCCGATCCGCGAAAGGTCGGCCAGTACTACAACTGGACGCTGGACGAATTCATCCACGCGGCGCGGCTGGGCATCGACGGCGTCTGCACCAATCAGCACCACCAGAATGTCTATGGCTTCATGGCCAATCCGAGCCTGATGGGCTCGGTCCTGGCGCGAGCAACCGACGGCATGAACGTGGCGATTGTCCAGCTCGGCTCGACTTTGCCATCGACCAGCCCGCCGACGCGGATCGCCGAAGAATACGCCACGATCGACTGCATCAGCGGCGGCCGGCTGGTCGCGGGCTTTCCGACCGGATTGCCGACCGACGCCACGATCTCAAACGGCGTCGTGCCGGTCGAGCAGCGCGAGCGCTATCGCGAAGCGCTGGCGCTGGTGCAAAAGGCCTGGCAGGCGAAGGAGGTGTTTGCCTGGAACGGCAAGCACTACCAGTTGCCGATGGTCAATCTGTGGCCGCGGCCGATCCAGCAGCCGCATCCGCCGATCTGGATTCCGGGCTCGGGCAGCCCGACGACGGTCGAATTTGTCGTCGACCGCGACGACGGCTTTTGCCATCTGAGCTATTACGGCGCGCAAAATGCGCACAACCTTGGCGACTATTTCTGGGACACGGTCACCAAACGCGGCCGCGATCCCAACCCCTATCGGCTCGGCTTCTTGCAGTTGATCGGCGTGTCGGAGACCGATGCGCAGGCGCAGGAATATGCGGCGCATGTCGAATATTTCTTCCACAATCTCTTACGCACCGCGCCGCAATACCGGGATATCCCCGGCTATCAGGACCATACGAGCCTGGTGCAGACCATGAAGTCGCCGCTGCGCGAGCGGTTCGACGTGCGCGAGCTTCGCTACAAGGATTTCATCGAGCGCGGCTTTCTGATTGCCGGCAGTCCAGCGACGGTCCGCGATCGGCTGCTCGAAGGCGTCAAGCGGCTGCGCATCGGCCACCTGCTGGCGCTGTTGCATTTCGGTTCGATGCCGCACGAATTGTGCAAGAAGAACATCGAACTGTTCTGCCGCGAGGTGCTGCCGGATTTGCAGGATCTTTGGGACGACGAATGGGAGGACCGCTGGTGGCCGGAAAGCCTGCGGCAAAAGCGTCCCGTCGCCGCCGCAGCGGCGGCCCCCACCCTTCCCTCCTCCGTTTACGGGGCAGGATAAGGAGGGGGCGATGCCGATGCGGAAGATCAAGCTATGGCAGGGCAAGATCGAGACCGAGATCGCGATCCTCGGCAGCGGGCCGCCGCTTGTCTTCCTGCATGGCCCGTGGGGCTTGCACAACGATCGGGAATTTCTCGATCTGTTGGCGCGCACGCACACGGTTTATGCGCCGAAGCATCCCGGAACGAGCGACGGCGATCCCGAAGCCGTGCACCAGATCGACGATTGGTGGGACTTGATTGTCTATTACGGCGAGCTGTTCGATCGGCTTGAGCTCAAGAGTACGGCGCTCGCCGGCCATTCGTTCGGCGGCATGGTCGCCTGCGAGATCGCCGCCGCCATGCCGGAGCGCGTCAGCAAGCTGGTGCTGATCGACCCGGTCGGGTTGTGGCGCGACGATCTGCCGGTCAGGAATTGGATGCTGCTGTCGCCGGCCGAGTTGCGGGCGGCACTGTTCGCCGACCCGAAGGGCGAACACGCGGAGAAATTTTTCAATATGCCCGGCGAAGCTGCCGACCGGATCGACGCGCAGGTTGGCTTTGTCTGGTCGCAGGCCTGCACCGGCAAGTTCGTCTGGCCCATTCCCGACAAGGGCCTGAAAAAGCACATCCACCGGATTGCGATGCCGACGCTGATTGTCTGGGGCCAGGCCGACGGCGTCATTGTCGCGGCTTATGCCGACGAATTTTCCCGGCGCATCGCCAATTCACGCGTCGCGATGATCGAGGCGGCGGGTCACCTGCCGCACTTGGAGGAGGCGCAGCGCGTGGCGCACCTGGTCGGCGAATTTCTCGCCTGATTGGCGCCGCGTCAGAAGGCCCAATCGAAGGCGTTCGCCGGCATCCCGTCGTAAATCGTCGTCACATTTCTTCTCATATGTCAAAATATCTTGGTCTCGCACCGGGATTGACGACCGAGCAGGATCGCCGCAAACTGCGGTTCAATCGCCCTTGGAAAATCGAGCCGAGACACTGATGCAGCGGTTGCGGACGATACCTTGCTTTATCCGCGTGCTGGTCGCCCTGTTCGTGGTCGCCCAGTTCGCGGGTGTCGTATCGTCGCCCCTGGCCAGCGCGCGAAATATCCCGACCGCAGTCGCTTTTCACCTCGATCACCACCATGCCCAGGACGACGGCGGCCAGAGAATTTTCCATCATCACGGTGATCGGAGCAAAGATGGCGCTGATCGCTGCTGCGCGTTGCACACTTTCCTCGCCGGCGTTCTTCCTCCCGTGATCGCGGTCGATACCGTGCTTGTCCGCGGTCAGCGGCTTGCCGCCGACTTGGCGGATATTGGCCTTGGTGTTGGCGCTGGCCGGCTCGACCGTCCTCCGAGACCTTTTGCGGTGATCTGAGTCGAAGTGCGTCCGCTATCGCGGCGCGCTCCTCCGATTACGCAAGGGATTGCAAATCATGTTCCGGCATCGATGGCCTCCTGCGCCTCCCGGATAGGGACGGTGATGGTCGCCGAAGTTCGAATGCAGTGACAATGGCTTTGTTACTGGCTTCGCCGCGCTGCCGCACATCGGGGCCGGCAAGGCCTTCGTTTACGAGTTCGAGCTCCGTTGCCGGTGCGCGCGCCGACCGCGTACACGTTAGGTGCCGACCGGACTGGAACGTGCTGCGGCGGGGCCGATTACGTTTAGTGGAGACCGTAACAATGTTTCGTACGAGTGATACGAAGGACCAGGGTCGTCGAACCTTCGTGTTGCTGATATCTGCCGGCGCATGCCTGCTCCTGTGGACCCCGGCCTTGGCGGCCGGTCGTACGCTTAATGATCTCATGCGTACCGCATTGGTTCAGAGCCACGATATCAAGGCTGCTCGCGCACAGGTTGATGTCGCGGTGGGGCGGCTCAAACAGGCCGGACTTTGGCCAAACCCGAGGTTGGGGCTCAGCAACGAAAGCAGCGCCGACGGCGCTTTTGCACGATCGATTGCCATCGCGCAGGACTTTCCCATAGCGGGACGCATTGGCACGGCTCAAAATGTCGCGCGGGTAGACGTCGCCCGTGCGCTCGCCGAAGTCAACGAGGCGGAGCGCAATCTGCTCGGCGCCGTAGTCTCGAACTACTACGACTTGGTGGCGCTCGATCAGAAGCTTGGGGTGCGCGATCGGCTGATCGCAATCCAAGAATCGCTGGTCGGGGCATCAACGGCGCGCAACAAAGCTGGCGAGGTATCCGAGCTCGACGTCAACACCGCAACGCTCGAATTCGAACGGCTGCGTCAAGAACGTACCGTGTTCGCGGCGGAACGTGTTGCCAAGCTGAGAGCGCTCGCTGGGCTCATTGCTTTGGATCCAAACATACCTCTCAGCGTAACCACCACTCTGCCGCCGCTTGCTGACTTGCCAGCCCTTGCGAAGCTGACCGACCAGGCGCTGGCGCGGCGCCCGGACCTCCGGCTTCTCACACTTGCGGCTAATCGCTCGGTAGCCGAACGCGCTCTGGCACAAGCCTCGGCATGGGAGGATTGGACTGTCTCCCTTGGCGCTCGGCAGGACAAACTGGTCATTGAAGGTGCGCCGGCACAACCCACGGATAGAGGGCTCATGCTGACGCTTACGGTTCCTCTCCCGCTGTTTAACCGGAACCAGGGCACAATCGCGGCAACCACGGCCGACGAAATGAGCGCCCGCGAACGAGGCGAGGCATTACGGCTCCGGATCAAAAACGAAGTCGCCGGAGAATACGGGCAGGCCGTCGCCCTGCTGGGGGTCGCAAAACAATTCAACGGCCGTGTTCTTCCGCTTGGCCAACGCACTGCCGCTCTCGCTCGTGACGCATACGGCAAAGGCCAATTATCGATGACAGAGGTCGTGCAAATCGAGCGCCAAGAAATAGATATCAACACAAGCTACATCGACGCACTTGCCCAATATCTCACGGTCATCGCCAATCTCAGAAATTCCACGGTGGCTTACGCGTCGATCATGACTCATCTGGAGCTAACCTCGGGTGATGGATCGGGAGAGCGTTGACATGATGTACGTTCGCGGCAGGTCCAATCGTGCCAAAGGCCTTGTTCTCCTCGCCGTCATGGTTGCCATTGCGGCAACGCCATCGTCACGCGTGTTTTCTCACGGCGGACAGATCGAGGTGAATGAAGGCGGTCCGCGTGGTCCGGTAAAACTCTCGGACGCCCAAGCCAAATTGCTCGGGCTTCAAACTGTACAGGCGGACCTGCGCCCGATAGCACGCTTGTTGCGTACAAACGGCGAGCTGGCCGCCCTTCCCGACAAGCAAGCGGAAGTCAGCTTGCGCATCAATGGCAATGTGGAAGCTGTGTTCGCCAACATTGGCGATATGGTGCGCGCCGGCCAGAAGCTTGCGCTGGTGCAGTCGCGTATCGTCGGAAATCCTCCGCCCATCGTCGAGGTGATCGCGCCGATAGCGGGCGTCGTTGACAAACGCAATGTCATTAACGGCCAGAACGTCGAACCGAACATCGCTCTGTTCCATGTCAGCGACCTCAGCCGCATGCGCATGGTCACCCGAATCTACGAAGAAGACCTAGGGAAAGTGCGCCTTGGTCAAAAGGCTTACGTAAAATTGCTGGCCTATCCGGGCGAACTTCTTCAAGGCGTCGTGAGTCTCATCGGGCCGACGCTCGATCAGGATTCACGCACCGTGGAAGTATGGGTGCTCCTGGACAACGATCGTGGCCTGTTGAAGCCTAATCTGTTCGGTCAGGCCGACATCGTCTTATCGCAGAATAATGAGGCTCTCAGCGTCCCGAATGACGCCATCCTGGAAGCAAACGAAGAGAAATTCGTCTTTGTCCGCAACGGTGACGAATTCGATCGCGTCGACGTCGATGTCGGTGCGGCGGACGATCAATTTACGGAAGTAAAATCCGGCCTCGTACCGGGAGACGAAGTCGTCACGCTCGGGGCAAGAGAACTTTACACGCTCTGGCTTACAGGCGGCAAAATTCAGGCCGAAGAGTGATCATGCTCAACCGGCTCATCGCGTGGTCAATTCAGAACCGACTCATTGTCATCGCCGTCACAGCCGTTGCGTTTCTGGTCGGTGGCTATTTCCTGAACGATATGCCTTTCGACGTGTTTCCGGAATTTGCTCCGCCGCAAGTGGTGATTCAGACAGAGACACCCGGTCTTGCACCGCAGGACGTCGAAGCCTTGATCACGTATCCGCTCGAAAGCGCGATCAACGGCACGCCCTCTGTCGATGTCGTACGCTCCTCGAGTTCCGTTGGCCTGTCGACGATTGTCGTCGTTTTTCAAGCCGGCACGAACATCTATCTTGACCGCCAGCTCGTCAATGAGCGTATCCAAAGCGTTACGGGTAATCTGCCACCAGGAACACGACCGCCAGTCATGTTGCCCGTCACCTCGGCCGTGGGCTGGCTCGTCAAGTACTCCCTCACCAGCAGCACCGTCTCGGCTATGGATCTGCGGACAATCTCAGACTGGGACATCCGGCCGCGAATTCTTTCTCTTGGCGGTATTGCCTCGGTTGTATCAATAGGAGGTGAAATCAAGCAGTACCAGGTGCGACTCGAGCCTACTCGCATGCTCGCTTACCGGGTAAGCGCCGAGGACGTTCGCCGCGCGCTCGCGAATACCAATCTCAATGCACCTGGTGCATTTCTCCAGCGTGGCGCCGAAGAGCTCATAATCAGCGGACAGGGCCGCGCGCGTTCGCTCGATGATCTTCGGCAGACCGTGATAACAACGCGCAAAGGGGTTCCCATCACCCTTGCGAACGTTGCCGATGTTGGTCTCGGCGGAGAGATCAAACGGGGCGATGGCGCCTATGGCATGGAGCCGGCCGTCATTGGCACTGTTTCCAAGATTTACGGCGCCGATACGGTCACGACAACCACAAAAGTCGAGCAGGCACTCGCCGCCATTAAAAAGGACCTTCCACCAGGCATTCAAATGAACAGCCAGGTCTTTCGCCAGGCAAACTTCATTGATGCTGCGCTACACAATCTCGCGATTTCACTCGTTCAAGGGGCGATCATTGTAATTGCCGTCCTGTTCGTCTTCCTCATGAACTGGCGCGCCTCGTTCATCACGTTTGTTTCGATGCCGACTTCCTTTATCGGCGGCGTCATCGCGATGCACGTTTTGGGAATAGGTATTAACGCCATGACGCTCGGCGGCCTCGCCATTGCGATCGGCGAGGTGGTCGATAATGGGATCATCACGGTCGAAAACGTCGTTCGTCGGCTTCGCCTCAACCGCAACGCAGCGCAACCGGTGCCGGCGATGGAGGTCGTCTTCGATGCTGTGCAGGAGATTCTCAATTCGGTGGTGTACGCAACCCTGATCGTTAGTATGATCTTTGTACCGATTTTCCTCTTGCCGGGGCTGGCAGGGCGCATCTTTTCGCCTCTCGGCGTCACCTACATTGCTTCGGTGATTGCATCGCTGGTCGTGGCTGTGACTACGATCCCCGCTCTTTGCTGTCTCATGCTGATCCGGCCCACGGAACGCCAGGAGGCGGAAACGTTGGTACTGCATCCGATGAGCGCGGCGGAGCTACGCGCGGACACGGAGGAGACAGATCAGGGACATGAACACGAAACGCGATTCGTCATCGCCCTGAAGACTAATTTCCTCAAAGTTCTCAGAGCCTCCCTGAACCATCCTTGGTGGGTGGGCGGAATTTCCATGGCGTTGCTGGTCGGGGCCTTGGCCCTGCTGCCATATTTCGGACGGTCCTTTCTACCGGAATTTCATGAAGGCAATTACATCATCGCCATGACGACGCTTCCGGGCACCAGCTTGGACGAATCCATGCGTCTGGGAGCACAAGTGCGGAATGTGTTGCTTGGATACAAACAAGTGGTGTCGGTGGATCAGCGCGCAGGCCGCGCAGAGCTTGACGAGGATGCGCAGCCGCCGAACTTCAGCGAGTTCGATGTGCTGCTCGATTTCGACAGAGATCCGAGCGTGCCGGCCGACGAATTGCTGCGGAAAATACGGGCGAATCTCGCGGATATTCCGGGTGCGGTCTTCAATGTCGGGCAATTCATCGCCCATCGCATGGACGAAGTGCAGTCCGGAATACGCGCACAGGTGGCGATCAAGATATTCGGCGACGATCTCGACCGGCTCTACAAATTTGGGCAGCGAGTGCAAAGCGTGCTGGGTGGCGTTCCTGGCGCGGTGGACGTAAACCTCGAACAGCAAATCCGCGTTCCCCAGGTCAGCATCCGTGTCGACCGCGCACGGGCGGCGCGCTACGGCGTGAGCGTCGGTGACGTGTTGCAGGATATTTCCTTGTATCTGAACGGAGAAACCATATCGAAAATACAGGAAGGTCAAAGAACCTTCGATCTCTATGTCCGAGTCTCAGGACGGGATCGAGTAAGTGTATCTGCCATCCGCGATCTCCTTATTGATGCACCTGCCCTTGGCACAGGCGGCAAGGTTCCATTGCGCGGGCTGGCAGCCGTCGACGTTCGGGATGAGCCCTACGTAATCAATCGCGAAATGGCCAAACGAAGGATCGTAGTGAGCTTCAATGTGCAGGGCGCCGACCTCGGAAGCGTCATCGGCGCGACCGAGCGCAAGATCGCGACGCAGCTGACACTGCCGCCGGGTTACTACATCGAATACGGTGGACAGTTTCAAAGCGAGCAGGAAGCAAATCGCGTCCTAGCGAGCTTCGGCGCGATCGCCGTTCTCGTAGCATTGATGCTGCTTTACAAGGTCTTCGGCAACTTCCGTGAATCGCTGCTCGTTTTGCTCAATTTGCCGCTGGCCATGATCGGCGGGGTGGCGAGTCTGTTTCTGGCCGGCGCGGACATGAGCGTCGCGGCGGTGATCGGATTTATTACGCTGTTTGGCATTGCCGCGCGCAACGGCATTATCCTCGTTACGCATTACAACCAACTCCGTAGTGAAGGGCAGCCGCTAGAGAAGGTCGTGGTGCAGGGGACACTCGACCGGCTCGTGCCCGTGCTGATGACGGCCGCGACGGCGGCGCTCGGCTTGTTTCCATTGCTGTGGGGTTCGCCGGTGGGCAAGGAGCTTGAACGACCTCTTGCCCAGGTCGTACTTGGCGGCCTCTTCACCTCCACTTTTCTGAATATGGTCGTCATTCCAACCCTCTATAACTGCATCGAACAATGGCGCGAGCGGCACCACGGTAAGGACGCTCTCCCCCCGGCAGAAGGAGTTCTTCCCATGACGAAACCGACCACGAAGATTGCCGGGCTGCGCTCGCTTTTTGTGGCTGTGACCCTGGCATTTGGCCTCGCGTGGACGATTTCAGCGCACGCCGAGGAGAAAGGCGCGACCGTCGCAATTCCCAGCACCATTGCCGACATCTGGGCGGCGATAGATAAAGAGACAGATGAAATTACGAATGCAATCCAGGCTGGGGAGCTGAAGGAACTCCACCATCATGCCTATGCAATTCGGGATTTGGTAGCTGCATTGCCCGACCGTTCGGCGTCATTGCCGGCCGATGACGTTGTCAAGGTCAAAGCCAACGTCAAGTTCGTCGCCACTCTGGCAGACCGGCTTGATGCTGCTGGAGATTCAAACGATAAGGTGGCCTCTGAATCGAACTTCAAGAAATTGAAGGATATTCTCGGGACAATTCGGTCGATGTATCCGAAGTCGGCCGCCAAATAATGCGGCGCTGCGGGTTTTCCAAACGAGCGCGTACCCTTCCATAATCGCACTTTGGAACAATCATGATTGCCCAGCCCTACGACTATTTTTTGATTGCGTGGTTCACACTGGCCGCCTTGTCCACCGGCTATGTTGCATTCGACCAATTTCGCAACAACCCGGAACCTTCCGTCATGAGGTGGGCATTCGTCCTCATCACGTTGTACATGGGGCCATTCGGTTTGCTGCTGTACGTCTTGGCGGATAAGGAGCCGCGGCCGGGAGAGCACGAAACGTTCATTTTACCACTGTGGAAGCAGGGAGTCGGAAGCACCATTCACTGCGTCGCTGGCGACGCAACTGGCATCATTCTCGCTGCCGCGATCACCGCTTCGCTGGGCTTGCCGATGTGGGTCGATTTGATCGTCGAATACCTGGCCGGGTTTTCGTTCGGACTATTCATTTTCCAATCACTCTTCATGAAAGAGATGATGGGCGGCACGTATCTGGAAAACGTGCGAAAGATGTTCCTGCCCGAATTCATCAGCATGAACGCCATGATGGCGGGCATGGCACCAGTCATGAGCTATCTCATGATGGGCCGCGATATGCGCGCGATGGAACCGACCGAACTAGTGTTCTGGGCCGTGATGTCACTAGGTGTGATGGTCGGGTTCTCTACAGCTTATCCCTTCAATGTGTGGATGGTTAGGCGCAACCTAAAACACGGATTGATGACCGAGCGTCCGCTCGGTAGCCGGTTTGATATTCAGCCAGCGCAGACCGATGAGGGCCACACGCACAAATCCAAAAGTCAAAAAAAACGCCAGCATGGCGAACACGGGTCGAAGCACGGCGGCGGCCATGGGATGGAAAGCGATGCTACGGCGCCCCAGCTCGCAGCCGTCGCTGGCGTCACACTCTTATTGTTGGTGACCGGAATGACCGCCCCCGGATTTTCCGTGAACTTGAGACTAAGTGCGAAGGACGTCGGTGGCAGCATCATGCCGCCTGGGATGATCATGCCGTACGACACGCCAGCGCAGGCGATGCGGGAAATGTCCGCGGTTCCGCCCTGGCAGGTTTCGTATCGCGCCGCTGCCGATGCACGCGGTGATCAGGCTCTCCAGCCGCGCCTCGAAAACGGAGTGAAGGTTTTCGACATCGAGGCTTCGGTCATTCAGTGGAATATCCTGCCCGATGTCGTCGTCGACGCGTACGCCTACAATCATCAAATTCCGGGGCCGCGCCTGGTGCTCACCGAAGGCGATCACGTTCGGATCAATTTCCACAATCACTTGCCTGAATCTACGACGGTACATTGGCATGGCCTGATCGTGCCCAATGGAATGGATGGTCCGGCCAGGATTACGCAGCGTCCCGTCGAGCCCGGCGAGAGCTTCAAGTACGAGTTCACCGTCGGACAGTCCGGAACGTATTTTTATCACAGCCACGATCATTCCGACCGGCAGCAGGCGCTCGGGCTTTATGGGGCGATAGTCATTACTCCCAAAGATGCTTCGGCTGAGCCCCAAGCCGATGTCGAATACGTCTTGCAATTGCAGGAATGGCTGCAGCGCGAGTGGCTCACATACCCCGCGATGCTCATGGAAGGTGGGCTTCCCAACTATTTCACCATCAATGGCAAGGCCTATCCATCGACCGACATGATTCGAATGCGGGTCGGCCAGACCCTCAAAGTTCGATTCATCGGCAGCGCGAATAATTTCATCCATCCGATGCACATCCACGGCGGACCATTTCAAGTCGTCGCCGTCGACGGCAACATTTTGCCAGCATCCGCGCGCTACTTGGCCGACACCGTCAATGTCGGTCCGGGCCAACGTTATGACGTGATCTGGACGGCGCGGGAGCCGGGCAAGTGGCTGATCCACTGTCACATCCCGCATCACACGGCGAACAACAATGTCGAGGTGGAGGGTGCCGGAGGCCTAACGATGATCATCGATGTCGCAGGATGACTCGCCCGAAATCGCAGTCCTGCTGGCTTTCGCTGACCTGAGCAGACGGCAGCTAACCTAAGTACAGTGGCGCGGGCTGCCGTCTGGTTGCCAATGGCCTCACTTATCTGTGCGCGAGAGCAAAAAGGAGCAAAAACGGAAAGCCACTTGTCGAAAGTACCTTCGTGCAGTCACTCGCGCCTGTCGCGCTGCGCGCGCTCGGCGTCGCCGATGCGCGCGCCCGCGGTCTTGTGGTGCAGACGGCTTTGCCGCCTGATTAGCTGCCGGCGCCCGTGATCAAGTCGCCGAACCGCCTCCAGGTGGTGCCGTCGAACTTCATCAATTGCATCTGCTTGACCGGGTCGAAGTCGTCGGGACTGGTATTGAGAGTGACGCCAGGCAAAAGCATTGGCAGCTTTAAATCGTGAATGCTCGCAGCCTGCTTCATGATGTTTTCGCGGGTCAGGTTGTCCCCGCAGGCCTTGAGCACGGCGACCATGGTCTGCGCGTAGGAATAGCCGACCACCGACTGGGCGTCGGCGATGCTGGCCGACAGATTGTGGTCATTCATGAACGCCAGCCATTCCTTGTACTCTGGCGTGTCCTGCCATTGCGGATCGGTCGGATCCTTGAGATAGGTCGCCGATATGATGCCGATGCCCTTCTCCATGCCGGCCGACTTCATCGTGGTGCCGACCCCATTCCCGACCGAATTGAGAAAGTGCGTCGGCTTCCAGCCGATGTCATAGACTTTGCGGATCGCCTGGGCGGCAAATTTTGGAATCGCTACCGTGAACAGCAAATCGGCGCCGCTGCTCTGCAGGGCGACGATCTGTGAATCGACGGTCGGATCGGTGGTCTCATAGGACTGGGTGGCCACGATCATTTTGGCCGCCTTGTCGCCTAGCCCGTCGCGCAGGCCGTTGAGATAATCCTTGCCGTAATCGTCGTTCTGATAGAGCACGGCGATCTTTGCGTTCGGCAGATTCTTCAGGATGTAGCGCGCATAGATGTGCGATTCGATGCTGTAGCTGGGCAACCACATCATCGTCCACGGAAAGTGCTTGGGATCGTTCCATTGGTCGGCGCCGGTGGCGAGAAACAGGTGCGGCACCTTGTTTTCGTTGACGTAAGCGTGGATCGCCATGTTGGGCGGCGTGCCGAGCGTGCTGAACAGCAACAGCACCTGGTCCTGCTCGACCAGCTGGCGCACCAGCTCGACGGTCTTCGGCGGACTGTAGCCGTCGTCGCGGCTGATGAAGGTGATCTTGCGGCCGTTGATGCCGCCCTGCTTGTTGATCATGTCGAAGTAGGCGGCCTCCGCCTTGCCGATGATGCCGTAGGACGAAGCCGGGCCGCTATAGGGCATCGTGTTGCCGATCTTGATCTCGCTGTCGCTGGCGCCGGGTCCGTATTGGCCCGCGGCATAGGCCAGTCCGACTGCGAGCATGAGGCCGGCGGCGGACAGGCCGGTTACGATGGTCTGTTTCACTGTCATAACAATCTCCCTGTACATTCTTGGTCACGCTATTCTTCGTTACTTTTCAGCGCGGTGCGCCCCCTCCCTACCCTCCCCCGCCTGCGGGGGAGGGTAGGGAGGGGGGACCAGCCGGGCCAGCCAAGGCCCGAGCGAGCCGACGACGCCGCGCGGCATTGCATACATCAACAGCAGCATCGCCAAGCCGTAGATCGCCCACGGCGCGGCGTCGGAAATGTCATTGGCGAAATTGGGCACGAATTCGATGAAGAATCCACCGACAATTGCGCCGCCGATCGTGGCGATGCCGCCAACCGCGGAGCCTACCAGGAACGACAGCGACAAGAACAGGCCAAAGCTTTCGGGGGCGACAAAGCCAATCACAATCGCGGATAGCGCGCCGGCGACCCCGGTAAACAGCGTGCTGATGCCGAATGCCAACGTCTTGTAGCGCGCGGTGTGGATGCCCATCGCCGCCGCGGCGATCGGATGGTCGCGGATCGCGACGAAGGCACGGCCGGTGCGCCCATGCAGGAGGTTGGTGGCGACCCGCATGGCCAACAACAGCACGGCAAGGACCACAAGATAGAGCCAACGATCGCGGTCGATGCCGAGTTCCGGCGGCGGCAGCGCCTTGATCAGGTTGATGCCCTGTTGACCGCCGGTCCAGGTGTCGAAGTATTTGAGCAATTGTGGCATCGCGACCGCCATGGCCAGCGTGACAAGCGCGAGATAAGGGCCCTCAAAGCGCAACGCCGGCAAACCAAACAGCACCCCAAGCCCGAAGCAGATCAAAGCCGCCGGCGGCACAGTCGCCCAATACGGCACGCCATAGCGGTGCATCAGGATCGCGGCCGTGTAGGCGCCGGCGGCGAAGAAGCCGCCGTGACCGAGCGAGATCTGGCCGTTGTAGCCGGTCAGGATGTTCAGGCCGAGCACGGCGATGGCGTAGATCATCACCAAAGTCAGTTCGAACACGTGATAATTGCTCAGCGTGAAGGGCAGCGCCGCCGCCAGCGCGGTCAAAGCAAGCGCGCCGATCCAGCGCCAGGCGCCGATACCCAGTCCGGCATGGCGGCCGACGGCAAGCCGGTCAGCGGCAATGACGGAGTTTTTCGTCATCGTCACACCCGTCGCACGATCGCGGTGCCGAACAAACCGTTCGGCCGCAACACCAGCACAAGGATGATCAGCGCGAGCGCCACCGTCAGCTTAAGTTGGCTGGCGATCAGATAAGTGCCGACCAGATTCTCGGTGACGCCGACGATCAGTCCGCCGACGACGGCGCCGACAGGGCTGGTAATGCCGCCGAGCAGCGCGCCGGTGAACGCATAGAGCAGCACGCCGCCCATCATATTCGGATCGAGGAACAACACCGGCGCCACCAAGATGCCGGCGGTCGCGCCGATCGCCGCGGCCAAGCCCCAACCGATCGCCAGCATCGATCCGACCCGGACGCCGCATAGGCGCGCCGATTCCGGATTCTGCGCGGCGGCGCGCATCGCCAATCCGGTCGTCGTGAAGCGGAAGAATGCGAACAGCAATAGCAGCATCAGAAGGGTGACGCCGATTACGCCGAGGTCGCGCGTGGTCATCAGCGCGCCGAATAGGGGCTGGTCGGGGAACGGACTCGGAAACTCCTGCAGCGTATAACTGAAGATCCAGCCGGCCATCGCATTGAAGATCAGCAACAAGCCGAGGGTCACGACAACGGTCGCCAGCACCGGGGCGTTCTCGACCGGCCGGATGACGATGCGCTCGATCGTCATGCCGCCCAGAAACGAAGCGATCAGCGTAAGCAGAAAGGCGGCCCAGAACGGCAGTCCGGCATTGACCAACGTCCAGGCGATGTAGGTGGAGAACATCGCCATCTCGCCCTGCGCGAAGTTCACCAAATCGGTCGCGCGGTAGATCATCACCAGCGCCAAAGCGAGGCTCGCATAAATCGCGCCGGCGGCCAGCCCCGAAAATGTCTGCTGCAAGAATTGGTGCATGGGACGCCCGTCAATATCCAAGATACGAACGCCGCACCTGCGGATTGTCGGCCAAGGCTTTGGCGCTTCCCGAGGAGACCACCGAGCCGGTTTCGATGAGATAGGCGTGATCCGCCAATTCCAGCGCCAGGCTGGCGTTCTGCTCGACCAACAGCACACTGACATGTTCGTCCCGCCGTATCCGCTCGACGATGACAAAAATCTCTTCGACGATCCGCGGCGCGAGACCGAACGAGGGTTCGTCGAGCAGCAAAAGTCGCGGCGCCATCATCAAGGCGCGGGCGATGGCGAGCATCTGCTGCTCGCCGCCGGACAGCGTGCCGGCCTGCTGCCGCCGGCGCGTGGCGAGCACCGGAAAATATCCGTACATGCGCGCCACGCCATCGTGCGAACGGGCGCCGCTGGTGTAGCCGCCAAGGCGCAGGTTTTCTTCGACGGTCAGCCCGATGAAAGTTCCCCGGCCTTCCGGCACGTGAGCAATGCGCAGCCGGGCTATGTCCTCGGTCGTGCGCCGTTCCAGCCGCTCCCCCGCGAACAGGATTTCGCCCTCGCGGCGGACCATGCCGCAGATCGCCCGCAGTGCCGTGGTCTTGCCGGCGCCATTGGCGCCAAGGAGCACGGTCATGCCGCCTTCGGCGACCGCGATGTCGACACCGTGCAAAATCTCGGATTTGCCGTAATAGGCCCTAACACCGCGCAGCTCCAGGATCGGCGCCATCAGTGCCGCGTCCCCAGATAAGCCGTGGCGACGGCCGGATTGTCGCGAACCTGCTCCGGCGCGCCGTCGGCGATTACCCGGCCGAAATTCAGCACCACGACCTGATCGGAAAATTTCATGACCAGACCCATGTGGTGTTCGACCAAAAGGACCGTGATGCCGAGCCGGTCGCGGATGGTGCGAATAAGGCCGCCGAGCTCCTCCACCTCTTCGTGGTTAAGTCCGCCGGCGGGTTCATCGAGCAGCAGCAGGAGCGGCCGGGCGGCGAGCGCGCGTGCCAGTTCCACGCGTTTGCGCAGTCCCAAGGACAGACTGGCGGCCGGCCGTCCCGCCGCGTCCTCCAGTCCGACGAAGGCCAGCATCGCGCGGGCGGCCCGATCGAGTTCGTGTTCCTCGTGCCGGGTGGACGGCAATGTCACGGCATCAGCGAGTGCGCCATTGCGGCCGCGCGCATGCGCGCCGACTTTGACGTTGTCGATGACCGACATGGAGTCGAACAGAGCCGGGCTCTGGAAGGTGCGGCCAACGCCGAGCGCGGCTATATCGGACGCCGCGCAGCGGCGCAGCGATCGTCCGTTCAACCGGATATCGCCTCGATGCGGCCGGTAGATCCTGCTCAGGCAATTGAACAAGGTGGTCTTGCCGGCGCCGTTGGGTCCGATCAATCCGACGATGCGGCCCTGCGCTACCGAGAACGTAACGCCGTCAAGTGCAACGATGCCGCCGAACCGCAGCGTCACGTCGTCGATTTCCAGCAATGTCGGTGTGGTGGCCGGCCACGACGCCGTGGGCGCACTTGACTGGATTTCGGTCATCCGCAGCGAACCGCCGTTTGCACCCAGGGTCGGGGAAAGCGTGACATGCCGCAGGTTGAGGCGTCAATCATCAAGGATCAGTAATCAGGTGTGAGAGTTCAACAATCCCGACGCCCGATGCCTGATTGCCGATTCCTGCTAATGCGACATTAACGGCGACAATCAGCGCGACGCCGCGTCCACAAATTTTTGATTCCATCCATAGTGACGCGGGGCGAGCATTGCAGCCGGCCCCGCGCCTTGTACTCATAAAACAAGCTGTCCGCTGCGTCCGGTATATGTCCGCGCTTGCTCCAATTGTGTTGCAAAACTCAAAAATGAGGTGAGGGCAAAATTTCGCGACGTGCCCGTCGGCACGGATGTTTGCCGATCGAATGCCTTGTAAAGAGCTTGCGAAGGCTACCGATTGAAAATCAGATCAATCATGTGACCCCCACATAATTTTCGGATGGGCGTATCAGCGGTTCTGGAAAATTTTGTTAGTTTGCAAAAATAGAGTTTTGCAACACAATCCCCTTGAAGCGGACGTTGCACCGCCGCTTCACGCGAGAGCAAAAAGAGAGCAAAAACGGAAGGCCGGTGCAGCTAAATACTTGAAAAGTTGGTAGCGGAGGACGGATTTGAACCGCCGACACACGGATTATGATTCCGCTGCTCTAACCAACTGAGCTACTCCGCCATCGCAGATGCCGCCGGCGGATGTTCGATCCAGCGCCGGCGGACAAGATTTAGGGTAGTTCACCGCCCTTTCCAAGTGGCTAAATTCCGCGGCAGCGGCGCGGCCTCAGGCGCCGCGGCGTTACTGCGCCGCACCGGCCGCGGTGAGCTCATCGCCGGCGAGCCTGCCGAACCGGATCAGCGAAAAATGGCCGAGCGGCGGCATGGCGCGGCGCTCGATGACGCGCACGCCGCCGTGGCGCGCGGCCCATTGCGCCAAGCGCTCCCAGCGGAACTCGGGCCGCCAGCCGAGCCGGCGCGCCAGCGGCGCGAACCAATTTTCGAACGCCGAGCGCAATCCGGTCTCGGCGCCGAGATGATTGACCAAAACAATTTCGCCGCCGGGTTTGAGCACGCGGGCGAATTCGTCAAGCGTCGCTTCCGGATCGGGCACCGCCGTGATGACGTATTGCGCAACGACGACGTCGAACACGCCGTCCTGAAAGCCGAGATGCTGCGCGTCCATCACGGCAAGCCCATCGACGTTGGTCAGCCGGTGCTCGGCGACGCGCGACTTGGCCTTGCGCAGCATCGGCGCCGAGAGATCGACGCCGGTGAGCCGAGTGGTCCAGGCATATTCCGGCAGAGACAATCCGGTGCCGACGCCGACTTCGAGGATGCGGCCGCCGATGCGTTCGGCCGCCGCGATCGATGCCTTGCGGCCGCGATCGAACACCGATCCGAATACAAGATCGTAGATCGGCGCCCAGCGCGCATAGGCCTTGGCGACCGTGTCCTTGTCGAGTTCCGCCGCCATTGCGCAACGTTATCGCGCTGTCGCCATGGCGGCGCCGGCGGCGCTTTGCACCTTCGCCACGGACATCGTGCTTGCGATCATGCCGCCGCCCAGCACGCGCGGCTGGCCTTCGGCCGCATCGTAGAAAGCGCAGGCCTGGCCGGGTGAAACGCCATCTTCGCTGCCGATCAATTCGACCTCGATGCCATCGCCGGCGCCGGCGCCGGCGCGCAGCCACGCCGGCTGCGGCGGCCGCGTCGAGCGAACTTTGACAAAAACCTCGGGGCGACTCTGCAGCGCCTGCTCGATCGTGCCGTCACCGAGCCAATTGACCTCGCGCAAGCGGATGCGGCTGATGCGCAGCGCCTCGCGCGGGCCGACAACGACGCGGCGTGAGCCGGCATCGAGCCGCACGACATAAAGCGGAGAACCGGTGGCGACGCCAAGGCCGCGGCGCTGGCCTACGGTGAAATGGATGATGCCATCATGATGGCCGAGCACGCGGCCGTCGAGATCGACGATCGCGCCGGGCCCGGCGGCGCCGGGCCGTAGGCGCTCGATCACTTCGGCATAATGTCCGCTCGGTACGAAGCAGATGTCCTGGCTGTCCTGCTTGTCGGCAACCGGCAAGCCAAAGCGGCGCGCCAGCTCCCGCGTCTCCGCCTTGGTGCGGTCGCCGAGCGGAAAGCGCAGCAAGTCGAGCTGTGCGCGCGTCGTGGCGAACAGGAAATAGCTCTGGTCACGCTCCGCCTCGCGCGCGCGGTAGAGCGCCCGGCCGCCGCCGCCGGGCAGCGCCCGCGACGCGACATAGTGGCCCGTCGCCAAAAACCTGGCGCCGAGCTCGCGCGCGGTTTGCAGCAGATCGCGGAACTTGATCGACTGATTGCATTCGACGCACGGCACCGGCGTTTCGCCGGCCACGTAGCTCTCGGCGAAACGGTCAATCACGGCTTCCTTGAAGCGGCTTTCGTAGTCGAGCACGTAATGCGGAATGCCGATGCGCTCGGCGACGGCGCGGGCGTCATGAATGTCGCGGCCGGCGCAGCAGGCGCCCTTGCGGTGGGTCGCCGCGCCGTGGTCGTAGAGTTGGAGCGTGATGCCGACGACGTCGTAGCCGGCATCGGCCAAGAGCGCCGCGGTCACCGAAGAATCGACGCCGCCCGACATCGCGACGACGACGCGGGTATCGGAAGGCCGTCCCTCGATATCGAGACCGTTCAGCATGGCAATGCGGCAGCGCTCCATTTTGCGGTCATTACTATAGGCGCAGCCCACCCACTCCGCCATGGTTCGAGCTGTTCCGGGTCAGGCGGGCCTCGGCGGCAGAAAGCGGCAAAATTTGCCGGACAAGCGCAAGGGCTGCCGTGCGTGGCCCCGCGACCCCCGGCGCCAGCAATGCGAACCACCGCCCCAGGCCGCTCGCCCCGGCAAAAGCCGCCAATTGCGCGGCTCGCTTAGGTAAATTTTAAGCGGCCATGCGTAGTGTTGCAGCCTGTGGTGTCGAGTTTGTGAGAGTTGCTATGACCGAACCCCATCGCCCGAGGGTCAAATATGTCATCGGGCCGGACGGTTCCCCGTTGACGATCGCGGATCTACCCGCGCCGGGGACCAAGCGTTGGGTCATCCGCCGCAAGGCGGAAGTGGTTGCCGCCGTGCGCGGCGGGCTGCTTTCGCTTGAAGAGGCGTGCAGCCGTTATACGCTGACGGTCGAAGAATTCCTCTCCTGGCAATACTCGATCGATCAGCACGGCCTTGCCGGCCTGCGCACGACGCGTATTCAGCAGTACCGCCAGTAACCGCGCCCAAATCGCCAACAGCCGGCCGCTCTGGCCGGCATTTTTGATTCTGACGGGCTGCCGTCCGCAACGGTGCGCCGCGGCCACGCTCGTAGCAAGACCGCACACTGGGTCATGCCTTTTCCCTCATATTAACCGAGCGCTAACCATCAACCGGGCAAATCTTGCCCAGTGCGACGCGCGGTGTCGTCCGGTGGAGGGTGAAGCTCGGTGCAAGGTCTGGTCGAGTTCGTCAAAGCGCTCGGCGCTCCGCGGATCGCTGCGATGGGCGCCGTCACCATCGCGCTCATCGGCTTCTTCGCCTTCCTCATCGTGTGGGTGACATCACCGCAGATGACGCCGCGCTTTACCGATCCGGCCTGAGCTGGTCTCGTCGCCGCTTGTCGCCGTGCGCGTCAACGACGCGCTCTATGCCCCGGCCCGCGAGAAGCTCGACGACATCGTGCGCACCAAGGGCTTTCCAGGCAGCGGGCGCCACTTTGCCGCCTTTTCTCCGCCACGCGGACCGAGGTAGCTTGTCGGTAACAGGGAGGGGGCGATGAAACTGCCGCGTAGGGAATTCCTCCATCTGACAGCGGGCGCCGCCGCCTTCGCCGCCGCAATACGCTTTGCTTGGGCGGAGACCTATCCGGCGCACCCGGTGCGTGTGATCGTCGGATTTCCGCCTGGCGGCCCTACCGACATCTTTGCGCGCCTGATCGGCGAATGGCTGTCGAGACGGCTCGGTCAGCAGTTCGTCGTCGAGAACCGTCCCGGCGCGGGCAGCACAATCGGGGTCGCGGCGGTCGCTACCGCGGTGCCTGACGGCTACACGCTGCTCTTGATCAGCACGTCGGCCGTCATCAGCGCGTCGTACTATAAAAATCTCAGTTTCGATCTGATCCGCGACATCGCGCCGGTGTGCGGCGTTGCGCTCGAGCCGCTGGTCATGGTGGTCAATCCATCCGTGCCGGCCAAGACGGTCCCGGAATTCATCGCCTATGCGAAGGCAAATCCCGGCAAGCTGAACATGGCGTCGGTCGGCAACGGCACGACGCCGCAGCTCGCCGGCGAGCTGTTCAAGATGATGGCGGGTGTCGATCTGCTCCACGTCCCGTATCAGGGTGCCGCGCCGGCGCTGACCGATCTGCTTGGCGGGCGGGCGGACGTCATGTTCGAAGCC
>Ga0102924_1002302_pt1 | contig 20992 bp, 17 predicted proteins | sample PaiPotPPM11metaG_FD_80116 | JGI IMG/M metagenome (GOLD analysis project Ga0102924, IMG submission 80116) | Iron sulfur acid spring bacterial and archeal communities from Banff, Canada, to study Microbial Dark Matter (Phase II) - Paint Pots PPM... ...
CGTCACGACCTCGCCCACGGTGGGCTGCGAATCGGAGGACAGCCGCGCCCCGTGGCGCTTTGACCCGCGCCGGTGGACGAGCAGCGAGACGCCTCGGGCCGAGACGACGAACACGCCATGGGCCGTGTCGACGTGGGTCACGGTCCCGTGCACGCGGACGTGCTTGGTCGCACCGCGGGCGACGACGACACGCTGAGCCGCCCACGTGCCGTTCCGCAGCTGGCGCGCGCTGACGGTCACCCGGCGTCCAAGCGCCGGGGCACGACCTGCGTGCACGGCGCTGAGAGCGCCGCCACGTCCGGCCAGGACGAAGCTCTTGGCGCGCGTGTTGTGATGAACCACCACTCCGCTCAGGCTCGCAGCCTGCGCGGTGGCGGTGAACGCGAGCGCCGGCAGCGCGGCGGCCAGCAGTGCGAACAACGTCCCGGTCCTTCGTCGCATCCTTGACTCCCTCGTCAATACATCGAGAACGATTGACCCTAAAGGCACCTATCGGCACGAAGCCTTCCGCCCGTGAGCAGAGGGGGCCCGCCATAAGCGCGTTGCCTACGGCTCGCACATCGACCTTGCGCTCGGCCGAAAGGCCGGGCTAGCGCATAACCTGCGTACTACCGGTGCGGCGGCCGCCAACGCGCAAAGCCCTGATCGTCGGAGCGCTGCTGATCGCGGCGCTCGCGATCCGTGTCGCGGAGGTGCAGGGCAGCTCCTACCGCCCCGTCAACGACGCCGGCTCCTACCTGACGCTTGCGAGCCAGATCGCCCATACCGGCGACTACCCGACCAGCGCCGCGCGCGGGAAGGGCGCCGGCGGAACCCGCGGCCCGACCGCCTACTTCCCGCCGGGATATCCGTACTTCCTCGCCGCGACCGGCCTGATCGACGGGCATACGACGCCTCGCGGAGGCGCGATCCACTCCGCGCGCCTGTCCCAGGCGGTGCTCGGGACCGTGACCGTCGCGCTGATCGGGCTGGTCGCGCTGGAGGCGTTCGGGGAGACGGTCGCGCTGATCGCGCTCGGACTCGCGGCCGTCTATCCGGTACTGATCGCGCTCGGAGGGATCCTGGTAGCCGAGAACCTGATGACGCCGCTGGTGCTCGGGGCGAGCTGGGCCGCGCTGCGCGCCGGGCGATCGCAGCGCCCCTACCGGTGGATCGCGGCAGCCGGTGTCCTGACGGGCCTCGCGACCCTGGTCCACGTCAACGCGATTCTCGTGCTGATACCGCTGGCTGTGGCCGCGTGGAGGGCGCGGCCGGCGCTCCCGGCCCCCGCGCTGGTGATCGTGGCGGCGCTGCTGACGCTCGCGCCCTGGGTGGTCCGCAACGCGATCGTGATGCACCGGTTCGTGGGGATCAGCGACGAGACCGGGATCACGCTGGAAGGCACCTACAACCCGGCCTCGGCTTCCTACGGCCCGGTCCCGTACAAGTGGCGGCTCTACTACGGGATTCCGGCCGACCACGCGCTGATCCGCCAGGCGCGCACGCTCACCGAGCCCCAGCTGTCCGACCGCCTGCAGAGCCGGGCGCTCGACTACATCTCCGACCATCCGCTCGCGCCACTGGCGGTCACCTACTACAACACGCTGCGCCTGCTCGAGCTCGAGGGGTCGTTCGCTTGGCAGGCGTCGGCGAAGGCGATGGGGATCCCGGAGCAGAGCGCCCAGATCGGGGTGATCAGCTTCTGGGTGCTGTGCGCGCTGGCGCTCGCCGGAGCCGTGACGCGCGCGGCCCGGAGTGCTCCGCGGTGGCTGTGGGCGGCGCCGCTGCTGCTGTGGCTGAGCGTCGCCGCGATCAACGCCGAGACCCCGCGCTTCCGCGAGCCGGTCGACGTCTTCCTGATCCTGCTCGCGGCGTGTGCGCTCGCGAGCGTCGTCGCCGCGGGCCGGAGTCGGTTAGCCGGTGCGCCAGTCGGGCGTCAGGGTCGGGCCGCCGCGATACCTGCTCGTGCGACTGAGCTGGTCCAGATTCGTGAGCGCCTGGCCTGAGCCGTAGGCCACGCACGTGAGCGGCGACTCGGCGGAGAACACCGGCATCCCCGTCTCGGCCGCGACGAGGTCCGCGAACCCGTGCACCATCGTCCCACCGCCGGCCAGCAAGATGCCGTCGCGGGCGATGTCGGAGGAGAGCTCGGGCGGGGTCTCCTCGAGCGTGTCGCGGATCGCCTGCAGGATCTCCGCGAGCGGCGCCGAGATCGCCGCGCGTACTTCCGCACTGGAGAGCGGGATCGCCGTCGGCAGGCCGGTTAGCAGATGGCGCCCGCGAACCTCCATCGTCTCCTCGGTCTGGCGCGGCATCGCGGAGCCGATCGTGATCTTGATCCGCTCGGCGGTCTGGGAGCCGATCGCGAGCTGATGGACGGAGCGGAGGTACTGCGCGATCGCCTCGTCCATCTCGTAGCCGCCGACCCGGACGGAGCGAGAGACGACGATCCCGCCCAAGGAGATGACCGCCATCTCGCTGGTCCCGCCGCCGACGTCGACGACCATCCGGCCGATCGGCTCAGCGATCTCGAGCCCCGCGCCGATCGCGGCGGCGATCGGCTCCTCGATCAGGTGCACGCGCCGAGCGCCGGCGGCCAGCGAGGCCTCCTCGACCGCGCGCTTCTCGACCTCGGTGACGCCCGATGGCGCGCACACGATCAGCCGCGGATGCGCCATCCGCCGGTCGATCACCTTGCGGATGAAGTAGCGCAGCATCTCCTCGGTGACCTCGAAGTCGGCGATCACGCCGTGGCGAAGCGGGCGCGTGGCGTGGATCGTCGCGGGAGTGCGCCCGATCATGCGCTCGGCGTCGGCGCCGACTGCGTGAACGCGTCCCGTGTCCACATCGGAGGCCACGACCGACGGCTCGGATACGACGATCCCGCGGCCGCCGACGTACACGAGCGTGTTGGCGGTGCCGAGGTCGATCGCCATGTCGTGGACGCCGAAGTTCGGTCCCAGACGCCGGCGCGCCGTGTCCCTGTTCGATCCCTCGCGGCGAAAGCGCATCACCCAAGGGTGTCAAAACCACGGGGCCCGCGACGCCACGGCACGCACGCACGCCCGCACCCGAGCGCGTACCCCGGGGTGCTAGCGCTCGCCCGGATCCTTGGGCGGGTACTGCGACACGGACAGGCGCACGTTCAGGGCGGCGCTGACGATCCGGTTCTGCTCGAGCGCGTGGGCGATCGGGTAGCCCTCGCCCGGCGAGGCCCGCTCCGGGCGCCCGATGTAGCCGAACTGGAGCTGATCCGGGAGGATCTGCAGCAGCCGCGGGGACATGTGCGCCCTGGCGCCCATGTTGCGGGGCTCCTCCTGGACCCACACGACCTCCCGCAGCTGCGGGTAGCTCTCGACCAGCGACAGGATCTCGGCCTGCGGGAACGGGTACAGCAGCTCCACACGGCCGACGGCGACCTGCGGATGCTCCGCGTGCAGCTGGTGGCCGACGAGCTCGTAGTAGATCTTGCCGCTGCACAGGATCAGCCGCGTGACCTGCTCGCGATCGACCCCGGGCTCGGCCAGCACCGGCTCGAAGCGGCCGTTGGTCAGCTCCTCGACGCGGCTGGTGGCCTGTGGGAGCCGCAGCAGGCTCTTGGGGGTCATGATCACCAGCGGACGCTGCTTGGCGATCCGCGCCTGGCGGCGGAGCAGATGGAAGTACTGAGCCGGCGTCGTCGGGTTGGCGACCCGGATGTTGCCCTCGGCGGCGAGCTGCAGGAAGCGCTCGATCCGCCCGGAGGAGTGCTCGGGACCGGAGCCCTCGTAGCCGTGGGGCAAGAGCAGCGTCAGCCGCGAGGTCTGGCCCCACTTCGCCAGCCCGGAGACGATGAACTGGTCGATGATCACCTGCGCGCCGTTGACGAAGTCGCCGAACTGCGCCTCCCACAGCACGAGCGTCTCGGGCGCCTCCTGCGAGTAGCCGTACTCAAAGCCGACGCACGCCATCTCCGACAGCGGGCTGTTGTGCAGCTCCATCGGCGCCAGCGCGCCGGGCAGGTGCTGGATCGGCGAGTGCTCCTGGCCGGTCTTGGCGTCGTGGAACACGAGGTGGCGCTGACTGAACGTGCCGCGCTCGGTGTCCTGGCCCGTGAGCCTGATCGGGAGGCCCTCGGTTAGGAGCGAGGCGAACGCGAGTCCCTCGGCGTGCGCCCACTGGATCCCCTCGCCGCGCTCGACCGCCTCGCGGCGCTGCTCAAGCTGCTTGGCGAGCTTCGGGTGGACCATGAACCCGTCGGGGACCGCCATCGTCTCGTCGTTTAGGACCGTCAGCCGCTCGATCGCGACCGCGGTCTTGACCTCCGGGGAAGGCGTGCGGTCAAGCTGGTACTCGCCGGTCGCGTGCTCGACCTGCTTGGAGGCCTCGATCCGCCCCTTGAGCTTCTGGTGGGCGTCGGTCAGCACCGCCCACACCTCGTCGGTCATCTCCGTCGACTCCTGCTCGCTGACGACGCCCTCATCGATCAGCTGGCGGGCGAACAGCTCCCGGACGGGCGGATGCTTCTTGATCACCTGGTACATCGACGGCTGCGTGTAGGCGGGCTCGTCGGCTTCGTTGTGCCCGAAGCGGCGGTAGCCGATCAGGTCGATCAGCACATCGTGGCCGAACTCCTGACGGAACGCGAACGCCAGCCGCAGCGCGGAGACACACGCCGCAACGTCGTCGGCGTTGACGTGGATGATCGGGACGTCGAACCCCTTCGCCAGATCGGACGCCCAGGTGGTCGAGCGGGCGTCGTCGGAATCGGTCGTGAACCCGATCTGGTTGTTCTGGATGATGTGGATCGTGCCCCCGACGGTGTAGCCGTCGAGCGCCTGGAGGTTGAGCGTCTCGGCCACCACGCCACCCGCCGGGAAGGCGGCGTCGCCGTGGATGATCACCGGAATCGCGGCGTTGGTGTCGCGGTTGGCGTGCGGACCCTGGCGCGTGGTCTGAGCAGCCCGGGTCGCGCCCGCGACCACCGGCGCCACGTACTCCAGGTGGCTGGGGTTGGATTCCAGCCGGACGATGATCGACTCGCCGCTGGGCAGCTGGTAGGCGCCCTGGGCGCCGTGGTGATACTTGACGTCGCCGGTGCCGCCGTGTGGGATCGTCGTGATCGGCTCGAGCGTCGAGGTCCCCTCGAACTCGGCGAAGATCGTGTCGTACGGGCGCCCGAGGTTGTGGGCCAGCACGTTCAGCCGCCCGCGGTGCGCCATCCCTAGCACGACCTCCCGTCCCCCCTGCGTGGCCGACAGCTGGATCAGCTCGTCGAGCATCGGCACGGTCATGTCGAGCCCCTCGATCGAGAACTGCTTCTGCCCGAGGTAGGCCTTGTGCATGAACCGCTCGAGCGCGTCGACCTCGGTCAGGCGCTTGAGCAGCGCCTTCTGCTCGTCGAGCCCGAGCGGCTTGCGGAAGCGGCCCGACTCGATCGCCTCGCGCAGCCACAGCCGCTGGCGATGCGAGCCGATGTGCTCGCTCTCGTAGGCGATCGGCCCGCAGTAGGTCTCGCGCAGGTGCGGCAGCGATTCGGCCAGTGTCTCGCCCGGGACGTACATCCGCAGGATCCGCGAGGGGATCTTGGCCAGCAGCTCCGGCGTCAGGCCCAGCGGCTCGGGGTCGAGCGCCGGGTCGCCCTCGGGCTCGCGCCCGAGCGGATCGAGCCTCGCCGCGAGGTGGCCGTGGGTGCGGTGGGCCTTCAACAGCGAAGTGGCAGCCTGGACCGCTTGCAGCAGCTCCTCATCGGGTGCCGCGGCGGCGGGCACGGGCGCGGCCTGGGTGGCGCCGGCGGCGGCAGCCGGTGGCGGCGGGAGCGCCGGGAGCGCCGCGCCGAGGTCTCCGAAGACGCGCTCGTAGAAGCCGGCCTCGCCGTGCAGGTAAGCCTCGACCCGAGCCAGGAAGCGACCTGACTCAGCGCCCTGGATGATCCGGTGGTCATACGTCGAGGTCATCGTCATGACCTTCGCGGCGCCGATCGATTCGCCGATCTGCTCGAGCCCGACCGGATAGGCGATCGAACCGGTGGCGATGATCGTCCCCTGGCCGGCCATCAGCCTCGGGACCGAGGCGACCGTGCCGAGGCCGCCGGGGTTGGTCAGAGAAATATTGACGCCAGTGAGATCGTCGGCGCTCAGGGTGTTCGAGCGAGCCTTCTCGACGAGCGCGTTGTAGGCCTCGAGGAAATCGGTGAAGCTCAGCCGTCCGGCGTCCCGGATCACCGGGACCATCAGCGTGCGCCCGCCGTCCTTGCGCTCGACGTCGACCGCCAGTCCGAGGTTGACGGCGCCGTCCTCGACGCGGTTCGGCTTGCCGTCTATCTCCGCGAAGTGATGTGTCATCACCGGCATCTCCTCGGCGGCCACGCGCGCGATCGCAAACGCGATCAGATGCGTGAACGAGACGCGGTGCCCGGCCTCCTTGAGCTGCGCCCGGCGCTGCGCGAGCTCGGTGACGGTGACCGTGCGGAAGGAGGTGGCCGTCGGGACCGAGCGGCTCTCGTCCATGTAGCGGGCCAGCACCGCAGCGGCGCCGCGAAGTGGCTTGGCCCCCGCTGAGCCGGAAGTTGATGGGGCGGCGCCTGCTGGCGCCGCCTGTGATGTGGCGCTCGCTCCGTTCCCCGCCGCGGCGAGTACGTCGGCCTTCGTGATCCGGCCGCCGCGGGCGCTGCCGCTGACCGCGCCGAGGTTCACGCCCTCCTGCGCGGCCACGCGCCGCGCGACCGGCGAGGCGGCCGCTCCGTTGCCGCCGTCGGCCGACAGTGATGAAACTTGGCCCGTATTGGGCCCTTTTTCATCACGCTCAACGTTCCCGGTCCCCTCATTCGCTCCACCGGAATCCGGTGCGCCGCTGGTGGCTGTGGTTACCGCCGCCGGGTCGGCTGCGGCCATTCGGGCGATCACCTGACCGACGGTGACGGTCTCGCCGTCGGCGGCCAGGATCTCCGTGATCGTGCCCGATACCGGAGCCGGAAGCTCCATGTCGACCTTGTCGGTGGAGATCTCGACGACCGTGTCGCCCTCCTTGACGGCATCGCCGACCTTGACCGACCACTCGAGGATCGTGCCTTCGGTGACCGACTCGCCTCCCGTCGGGGTGACGATCTCGACCGTCTCACCGCTCCCGGCATCCAGGGCCGCCACGCCGCCGGCCTCGTTCACTGCACCCGCGACCGCCTCCTCGGGCATCGCGGGCGGTGATTCACCGGAGACGGGCGTCGCGGCCGCGCCGTTGCCATCTCCACCCGCGCCGTTGGTCGCGATCTCTGCGAGCGCAGCACCGACCATGACGGTGTCGCCCTCCGAGGCGAGGATCTTGACGATCGTCCCCGCGACTGGCGAGGGCACCTCAGCGTCGACCTTGTCGGTGGAGATCTCGACGAGCGTCTCGTCGGCCTCGACGTGCTCGCCGACCTGCTTGTGCCACTCGAGCACCGTGCCCTCGGCGACGGAGTCGCCCATCGCCGGCATGACCACCTCGACTGTGCTGCTGTCAACCGCCACTAGATCAACTGTAACGGCTGGCAGTGGCCATTCTCACGGTGCGGCGGCGACTTTCGAGCACGAAACCGATCGTCCCCGCGAACGGTCCGAGGCCGCCGAGCACCGCGACGGTCACCGCCAGCCAGAACGGCACGATCCGGGCGCGTGCGACGGCGATGCAGACCAGCGACATGACGATCCAGATAAGACCGTGCGCCAGCCCGAGCACGAACGTCTCGGGCTCGGGGTTGCCGAGCACGAACGCGCACAACAGCAGCGCCAGATACACGGTCGAATGCGCGAACGAAGCGAGCTCCAGCCGCTTGAAGGTGATCGCCTTCACTCGGTGCCGGCGAGGAGCGCACCCATCCGCCTCCACGGCTCGTCGGCCTCCTCTGGCCAGCGCTCCACATCGGCCGGCCACCACGTGAACTCGTCGTGCTCGTCATCCGGGGTGACGGTCGCGCCGGCCGGCAGCCATGCCTGTCCGACGAGCAGCACCAGGTCACTGGGCAGGAGCACGAGCGCTTCGGCGCGCAGGCGTTCGGGCGTGACCGACCACTCCTCGGTCAGCTCGCGCGCCATCGCCTGCGCCGGGTTCTCGTGGACCTCGACTGAGCCGCCTGCGCCCAGCGCCCAGCGTCCGGCCCAGGAAGCGACCCACGACGCGCGCCGCCCCGCGAGCCAGGAGCCGTCAGCGGCGCGGACCAGGCACAGGACGGAGAGGCTCCGAGCCGCGCGGTCGGGGCTCAGCCGCAGCGCCCAGCGCGCCGGCTGGAGCTCCATGCGAAGCCGGCCGTTCTCGACCTCGAAGTCCACGAGCCTTGCCGCGAACCCGTCGTGGGAGGGGGAACCGCGCCGGCGCAGGGCGTCGAGCGCGATGTCCGCCGCCTCGATCGCGGTGGGCTCGGGCTCGAAGGCCTCCGCGCGCCAAGACGCTTCGACGTCCGCGGGATCCCACGGACCGCGAGCGAGGATGGCTGGTGCCTGGGCCACCGGTTGAACGGTACCGGCGCGCTTTCCACCGCGGTGCGGCCGCCCGCGCGGCCGCGGCAGCGCCGGTAGGCTCGCGGCCGTGGCGCGCCGCCTGAAGCACTGGGGATGGGGATATGAGGACGAGCAGCCCTCCGACGACGAGCTGCGGGGCGCGGCCAGGTTCCTGAGCGAGCGTCTTGGGTTCGGCTCGCCGGAGCCAGAGCATCCGGTTGCGCTGTCGCAGCTGTCGCTGCCCGCGCCGCGACTGGATCCGCCGAGCTCGCTGGAGGCGATCTGCTCGCAGGGCACCTACGAGCGCGCGCTGCACTCCTACGGGCGTTCCTACAGCGACATCGTGCGCGCGTTCGCGGGTCGCTTCGACCACCCTCCCGATGTCGTCGCCCATCCCCGCGACGAGGCCGAGGTGCAGGCCGTGCTCGAGTGGGCCGGGTCCGCCGGCGCGGCCGTGATCCCGTTCGGCGGCGGCACGAGCGTCGTTGGCGGCGTCGAGGGCGCGGTCCCCGAGCGCTACGCGGGTGTCGTGACGCTCGATCTCAAGGCCCTCGACCAGGTGCTCGAGGTCGACCGCGTCTCGCTGGCCGCGCGGATCCAGGGCGGCGCGCTCGGGCCCGAGCTCGAGCGCCAGCTGGGCGAGCACGGGCTCACCCTCCGCCACTTCCCGCAGTCATTCGAGTTCTCGACGCTCGGGGGATGGATCGCGACCCGCTCGGGCGGTCACTTCGCCACGCTCTACACCCACATCGACGACCTCGTCGAATCGGTGCGCGCCCTCACCCCCGGCGGGGTCTGGGAGTCGCGGCGGCTGCCCGGCTCCGGCGCGGGCGTCTCGCCCGACCGGATGCTGATCGGCTCGGAGGGGATCCTCGGGGTGATCACCGAGGCCTGGGTCCGCGTGCGCCCGCGCCCGACGCAGCGCGCCTCGGCCGCGGTGCGCTTCGCTGATTTCATCGCCGGCGCCGAAGCGGTCCGGGCGCTCTCGCAATCGGGGCTGTATCCGGCCAACTGCCGCCTGATCGATCCGGACGAGGCAAGGATCACCGGGGCGGGCGACGGGTCGAGCGCGCTGCTGATGCTGGGATTCGAGTCGGCCGAGCACGACGTCGAGCCGTGGATGTCGCTGGCGCTGCGGTGCTGCTCTGACTTCGGCGGCAGCTGGGAGCGGCGGGGCTCCCGCGCCTCCGCCGGCTCGCGTGCCTCGAGCGGCGCCCAGGGGGGCGGGGACGCCGTCGGCAGCTGGCGCGACGCGTTCCTGCGCGCGCCGTACCTGCGCGACACGTTCGTGGCGATCGGCGTGCTCTCCGAGACGTTCGAGACCGCGATCACCTGGGAGCGGTTCGAGGCCTTCCACCACTCGGTACTCGACGCCACGAAGGCGGCCGTGCGCGAGATCTGCGGCGAGGGCTCGGTGACGTGCCGCTTCACCCACGTCTACCCCGACGGCCCCGCGCCGTACTACACGATCCTCGCCCCCGCCCGGCGCGGCTCGGAGCTTCAGCAGTGGGCGGAGATCAAGCGCGCGGCCGCCGACGCGCTGATCGCCGCCGGCGGCACGATCACCCACCATCACGCGGTCGGGCGCGACCACCGCCCCTGGTATGACCGCCAGCGTCCGGACCCGTTCGCGCAGGCGCTGCGCGGGGCGAAGGCCGCCGTGGACCCGGCGGGCACGCTCAATCCGGGAGTGTTGATCGACCCGTAAGCAGGTCAGGACGGCGCACCGGCGCCGTCCTCCAGCAAACGCTCGTACACGCGGTAGCGCTTGACGACCTTCGCGCCCATCGCCTCGAGGCCGCGGTTCATCGAGTGGTTGTCCTCGAGGATCCAGCCCGGCTCGCCCCACTTCTGGGGCGTCTTCTCGGCCATGTCGTAGTGCTCCATGTAGAGCAGCGCGGCCGCCCCGGTGTGCTGGTGCTCGGGCATCACACCGAGGAACCCGACCCGTACGCCGTTCATGATCCGATGCCTGTTGAGGTAGTGCCACCAGCCGAACGGCAACAGGCGCCCCTTCATCTTCTTCAGCACCTGGTTGATGTCGGGAATCGAGATCGCCATCGCGACGGTCTCGCCGTCGAGCTCGGCGACCATGAACCAGTCGCGGCTGTAGACGAGCTGGTACGTGCGCGCGAGCTCGTCGAGGTCCTCCTTGGTGTACGGCACGAACCCCCAGTTCCCCGACCACGCCGCGTTGTAGACCTTCGCGAACTCGTCCATGTCGCGGCGCAGGCGCCGGCGCGACATCTTCCGGATCGTGATCCCGTACTTGTCCCTGGCCCGGTCGGCGACCTTCGGCAGGATCGGCAGCACCTTGCTGCGGTCGGCGACGTCCAGCCACCAGCTGAAGAGGTCCATCGCCTTGGTCAGGCCCGCCGTCTCGCAGAGCCGCTGGTAGTAGGGCGGATGCCACGGCTGGCGGATCAGCGGCGCATGCTCGAAGCCCTCGATCAGCACGCCGCTCTCGTCGTTGAGCTGGAAGTCCATCGGCCCGAGCATCCGCTCGCAGCCACGTGCTCGCAGCCAATCGGTCGCGGCTCCCAGCAGCGCGTCGAACGCCTCCTGGTCGTCCTCGAGCTCGAGGAACCCGAACATCCCGGAGCGGCTGTGATGAAACTCGTTGAACGCACGATCGATCTGGGCGGTGATCCGCCCGACCACGCGGCCGTCGCGCCGCGCGAGGAAATACTCACCCTCTCCGTGGGTGAAGTACGGGTTCAGCTTGCGGGCCAGGAACAGGTAGCGCTCGAGCCTCAGCGGCGGGACCCATGGAGTCCCGGCGTGGAGCCGGTAGGGAAGCTCGACGAACGCGCGCAGGTCCCGCCACCCGCGCACGGGACTGATCTCGATAGCCATCGGCGCGGAACCGTAGCGAAGCGCCCCGGAGAGGTCAGTCCAGCCGCGCGAGCACCGCGGCCGCCGAGGGCGCCGCGTCCGCCGGCAGGCGGGCGAGCAGATCCCGCCAGGGCGGGTGCGCCTCGATCGCCGCCCGCACGTCGGCGACCCCCGCGTCGAGGTCGCCCGCGTGGGCGGCGCCGAGCCCCGCCCAGAAGCGCAGCTCGGCGCTGCCGGGCGCGAGCTCGCTCGCCCGGCGGTAGAGCCGCGCCGCCTCGTCGTGGCGGCCGTCGTTGAGCATCTCGTCGCCTTGCTCGGCGATCACATAAGCGTCGTGGAGTCCGACCAGCCGTCGCAGCTCGGCCAGCGGCTCCGGATCGTCCTCGACGCGCAGCGAGACGACGGTCTCCCAGGGATCGCCCGACGCGGGGACCACGAGGATCGCGGCCGATTGGCGCCCGCGGACATCGCCGCCCGCCAGCTCGGCCGCGTCGAGTGCTGCGAGTAGCCGCATGGTGAACGTGCCTTCGGCAGCGGTGAACGCATCCAGCATCTCCGTCCAGACCCGCTCCGAGGCCATCATGTTCGCCTGGCAGCTCACACCCTCGCCGATCACGTGACCGGCGAACGGAATGCAGCCCTCACCGGTGTGGACGGCGACGCGCCCGGCCGCGTCGAGCACCGCCACCTGCCTCCCGGCCGCGCCGGGGTCCTCGGCCACGAGCTGCGCGAGCGCGCGCTCGGGCTCAAGGCCCTCCTGCAGCAGTGCGAGCGCGCGCGGCCCGTATGAGACTTCGATGTTGGCCTGCGTGGCAACCGCGCCGACGCCGGGCATCGCCCACGGAACGATCGGCCCAACCGCAAACCAATGCGACTGGACCGCCACGCCGAGCTGCCCCGTCTCTGGATCGCGGCCGACAATCGAGTAGGTCAAGGCGCCGCAGCATATGCTCCCGCCGCGTGTACAGCGTCACGATCCTCGGGCCTGGTGGCGTCGGCGGCTTCCTCGCCGCTGCGCTCACGCACTCGGAGGCCGCCGACGTGACCGTAGTCGCGCGGGAGTCGACCGCCAAGCAGATCGACCGCGACGGGATTGAGCTCCGGAGCGTCAGGCTTGGCGACTTCACCGCGCGCCCGCGTGCGGTCACGACCCTCGAGGAGCCCGTCGACGCGCTGTTGATCGCCACCAAGTCGACGGCCCTCGAGCAGGCGCTCGAGCGGATCGGAACGCAGCCCGCGCTGGTCGTGCCGCTGCTCAACGGGCTCGACCACATGCAGCCGCTGCGCGAGCGGTTCGACCCCGAGAGCGTCGCCGCCGGGACGATCCGGATCGAGGCCGACCGCCCCGAGCCCGGGAGGATCGTGCAGACGAGCCCGTTCCTGCGAGTCGACCTGGCGGCCGATGACCCGCAGCCGCGGAGCCGGCTCGATCAGCTTGCCGCGACGCTCCAGCGCGCCGGAGTTCCGGCGCAGATCGGCCCCAGCGAGGCCCAGATCCTGTGGGGAAAGCTGGTGCGCCTGAACGCGCTGGCATGCACGACGAGCGCGTCGGACCGGCGGATCGGCTTCATCCGCTCGGACCCGGAGTGGCGCGCGGCGCTCAAGGATTGCCTCGCCGAGGGAGCCGCTGTAGCGCAAGCCGAGGGCGCGACCATCGATCCCGCCTCCCCGCTGGCCGAGCTCGAGCAAGCGCACGCGGAGCTGGGCTCCTCGATGCAGCGCGACATCGCCGCGGGCAACGAGCCGGAACTCGACGCGATCGCGGGGGCCGTGCTGCGCGCGGGCAAGCGCCACGGGATCGAGTGCCCGACGATCGCACGCCTCAGCTTGCAGATCGCCCAGCGCGCGGGCGTGCCCCCGCCGCGCGTCTGAAGGACTCACGCCGGGCTAGCGCTGGCCCTGACTGACTACAGCGGCGGTTGCAGCGGTGGCGGCAGCGGCGCGTGGCCGGGGGCGTAGAGCGGCTCGCCGAGCTCCTCCTCGGCGAGCTCCTGCTCGGCGATCGCGTCGACGAGCTCCTCCTCTTCTTCGAGCTCCTCCTCGTGGCTGCCGTCACAGAGAATCCGGAACTGGCCGCTCATACCGCCGTCGGCCTGCAGGACGATGCCGGGGAGGATCTCCTCGCCGTCCTCCAAACCGAGCCGCTCGATGTCGAAGTGCGCCATCCCGATCCCCCAGGTGTGGTGACCCGGGTTCTCACGATCATGCGCGGCGACGCCTTGGGTGAGGCGCTCGAGCAGGTAACCGATCTTTGTCGTCTCGGCCATCAGCCTTTTAGGCTACCCCGCAGCGCACGATTGGATCGCGCGGTCCGGTACATCGGAGGGCCCGCCCGGAAGTCCGGCCCCTCAGCCGCGCCCAGCCGGCCCCTCAGCCGCGCTCGACCAGCTCGATCCGGTAGCCATCGGGGTCGCGCACGAAGCAAATCCGTGGGCCGCGGTCGCGGACCGTGTACGGCGGGCGCTCGGGCTCGATTCCCTGACTAGCCAGCTGTGACAGGGCGCCGTCGAGGTCGGCGGTCGTGATTGCGATGTGGCCGTAGCCGGTCCCGATCTCATACGGCTCGGTATGACCGACGTTGAAGGTCAGCTCCAGACGCGGCTCGGGACCGTCCTCAGGAAGGCCCATGAACACGTTGACCGCCTCGTCGCGTATTGGGAGTCGCCCGATCTCGTTGAAGCCCAGCGCGTTGTAGAAGGCGACCGAGCGGTCGATGTCGGTGATCCGGTAGCAGGTGTGAATCAGGCTCATCGGCCCACCCTACCGATACGCTCGCCAGGTGATCATCGAGCGCTCGATGAACGACGACTTTCTGTCGAACACCTATCTGGTGGCCGACGAGCTCGGCTCGCATGCGGTGATGATCGACGCCGGGGGCCCGGTCCAGCCGCTGCTGGCGGTGCTCGAGCGGATGCGCTTCGAGCTCACCCACGTGCTGCTCACCCACCACCACCACGATCACGTCTCCGAGCTCGACCGCGTGCTCGAGCGCCATCCCGATGCGGCGGTCCTGATCCACCCGATCGAGCGCGACCTCGTGCAAGGCGTGACCGGCACGATGGAGCCGGGTCAACCGATCCAAAGCGGCGCGATCGAGATCGAGCCGCTCCACACCCCCGGTCACACGGCAGGGATGCTCTCGCTGCTGGTGGGCGGCGCCGACGTGTTCACCGGCGACACGCTGTTCAAGGGATCGGTCGGCGGGGTCCGCGCCCCTGGCCACACGAGCTACGCCGACCTCAAGTCCTCGATCATGGACACGCTCTTGAAGCTGCCCGCCGAGACCCGGATCCACCCCGGCCACACCGACCCGACGACCGTCGCCGACGAGCTTGAGCGCAACCCGTTCGTGCGGATCTGGCGCGGGATCGATCCGGAGGGCGTGGAGCCGTGCACCGCATTCGGCGAGCCGGCCACGCTGATCCTGCTCGCGCAGGACTACGACGGCGGCCACAAGGCCTGGGTGCGCTGGGCCGACGGGTCCGACGACATCGTCCCTGGCTCCCAGGTGCAGCGATCCGCGGTCTGAGGCCCCGGCCCCGCCGGCGGCTAGGATTCACGGGCTAGTGGCGAAAGACCGGATCCCCACCACGCGCGTGGGGCGTACCGCCAAGATCGGGGGGCTCGCGGCAGGCCAGGCGATCCGTCAGGCGGGAACCCACGTGACCAACGTGGCGCGCACCAAGGAGGGTCGCGAGTCGGCGCTCGAACGGCGCCACATCGAGGCGGCGGAGCAGATCGTCGAGGCGCTCGGGCACATGAAGGGCGCGGCGATGAAGCTCGGGCAGGTGATGTCGTTCCTCGATGTCGGCGTGGTGCCCGAGGAATATCGAGAGGAGTTCCAGCGCAAGCTCGCACGGCTGCGCGACGCCGCGCCCACCGTCACCTTCAAGCAGATGCGCAAAGTGATCGAGGAGGAGCTCGACGAGCCGATCGCGGAGATCTTCGCGGAGTTCGACGAGGAGCCGATCGCGGCCGCCTCGATCGGGCAGGTCTACAGCGCGTGGCTGACGGACGGCCGCCGCGTGGCCGTCAAGGTCCAGTACCCGGGAGTGGCGGCGGCGGTGCGAGCCGACATGCAGAACCTGGGATTGATCCTGCGGCTGCTGAAGCGGCTCGCCCCGGGGATGGACCCCAAGGCGCTCGGCGAGGAGATCCGCGACCGGATCGAGGAGGAGCTCGACTACGAGCTCGAGGCCGCCAACCAGAAGACGCTCGCGCGGATCTTCCGCAGCCACCCGTTCATCGTGATCCCGGACGTCGTGAGCTCGCTCTCGCGCGAGCGGGTGATGGTCAGCGAGTACGTGCACGGCACCGGCTTCGAGGAGCTGAAGGCCTACCCGCAGGAGGAGCGCGACCGGATCGGAGAGATCATCTTCCGCTTCTACTTTGGGTGCCTGTACCGCCACCATCAGTTCTCCGGCGACCCGCATCCGGGCAACTCCGTGCTGCTCGACGACGGGCGGATGGCGTTCTTCGACTTCGGCCTGTTCAAGCGGATGCCGCCGGGCTCGGTCGAGCTCGAGATCGCGGTCGCGCGGGCGATCATCGAGGGCGACCTCGAGACGATCATGCGACTCGGGTCCGAGACCGGCTTCTTCCCCGACCCGGATCGGTTCGATCCCGACCGTGTACTCGAGCAATTCCGCGCCGCAACCTCGTGGTACACGGTCGACGAGTACGTCGAGCTGACTCCCGAGTACGCGACGCAGGTCCTGATCGACATGAGCGATCCGCGCTCGCAGTACTTCGGCCAGATGCGCCACGAGTCCGCGCCCCCCGATCACATCTTCGGGCGGCGGATGGAGGTGCTGACGCTGGCCGTACTCTCGCAACTGCACACCCGCGGGAACTTCCACCGGATCGCGCGCGAATGGTTCTACGGTGATGAGCCGATCACCGAACTCGGCCGCCAGGAGGCCGAGTTCTACGGACAGCGTCAGCCGAATAAGTTGAGCGGCTAGACCCGCTGGATCTGGATCAGGCTGGTCGTCCCCGGGGCCCCGCTCGGGAGCCCCGCGGTGATCCCGATCCGTGCGCCGGGCTTGACCCAGCCCAGCTCGACGACCCGCTCCGCGGCGTCCGCGATCAGCGCCTCGGTGACCTCGTGGCGTCGCATCGACGCCGCCTGAACTCCCCACATGAAGCTGCAGCGGCGCACGGTCTCCCTGCCCGGAGACAGCGCATAGATCGGCACCTGCGGCCGGTGCGCAGAGATCAGCCGCGCCGAGCGGCCCGAGAGCGTGGGGACGACCAGCGCCGCGAGGTGCAGGTCACGCGCGGCCGCGCACGCGAGGTAGGCGACGGTGTAGGCGGGATCGCGCGCATCGCGGCGCACCCGCTGCTCATTCCAGGCTTGATACGGCGCCGCGCGCTCCGTTCGCACGGCGATCGCGGCCATCATCTCGACCGCGAGCACCGGGTGGGCGCCGACGGCCGTCTCCTGGGAGAGCATCACCGCGTCGGTGCCGTCGAGGATCGCGTTGGCGACATCGGCCACCTCGGCGCGCGTGGGGCGCGTGGAGGAGACCATCGAATCGAGCATCTGGGTCGCGGTGATCGAAGGCCGCGCGAGCCGGCCCGCGTTCTCCAGCAGCCGCTTCTGGATGATCGGCACGTCCTCGATCGGCAGCTCGATGCCGAGGTCGCCGCGCGCGACCATCACGCAATCGGCCGCGCGGATGATCTCGTCGGCGGCATCGACGGCCTGGGGCTTCTCGATCTTGGCGATCAGCGGCAGCCGCGTGTGCTTGCGCACGGTGGTCACGTCCTCCGCCGTGCGCACGAATGACAGCGCGACCACATCCACGCCGATCGATTCGCCGAAGCGCAGCATCTCGAGGTCCTCTTCGGGCACCGCCGCCAGCCCGCGGGTCGAGCCCGGGATGTTGAGGCCCTGGCGCGATGCCACCGAACCTCCGATCTCGACGAGCGTTTCGATCTCGCCGTCGCCGTCGCGGACACCCTTGACGCGCAGTCGAATTGCCCCATCGGCAAGGTAGATCACGTCCTCGGGGTCGACCGCGCTGGCGAGCCCGCCCCAGCTGACCGAGATCCGCTGCTCATCGCCGACCAGATCGCTGCCGCAGACGAGCACGAGCTTCTCGCCCGGCTTCAGCTCCGCGATGTCGTCGGCGAGTCGGCCGATCCGGATCTTCGGTCCGGGGAGGTCCTGCATGACCGCCACCTGCCTGCCGACGCGATTGGCGGCGGCGCGAACCCGCTCGGCGTTCTCGGCATGGATCTCGAGATTCCCGTGGGAGAAGTTGAGCCGCGCGACGTCCATGCCCGCCTCGACCATGCGGGTCAGGGTCTCGGGCTCGCACGAGGCGGGACCGATGGTCGCGACGATCTTGGTGCGGCGGGCGTGATCACTCATAGGCGCCTGAAGCTACTGGACGAGCCTTCCGGGCTCGTTAACGGCGCGAGAACTCGAGCACGTCGAGCACCTCGCCATCGGCACTGAGCCTGCCGCCGTCGCGCAGATCGCAGATCAGGTCCCAGTGCAGCGCCGAGGAGTTGTTCCCGCCCGTCTCCGGATAGGAGCGTCCGAGCGCGAGATGGACGGTGCCGGCAAGCTTCTCGTCGAGCAGGATCGAGCCCGTCGCGCGATCGATCCCCGCGTTGGTCCCGATCCCGAGCTCACCGAGGTAGCGCGCCCCAGCGTCGGTGGCGAGCGCGCTCTGGAGGTAGTGATCGCCGCGCTCCGCGTGTGCGGACACGACCTCGCCGCCGGAGAAGGTCAGCTCGACCCCCTCGACGTCGACGCCGCGCGGGCTCGACGGGACGGTGAACCGGATCGTTCCGCTCGCGGAGTCCTCGAGCGGCCCCGTGAAGACCTCGCCACTGGGCATGTTCCGCCGCCCGTCGGAGTTGATCCACGTGCGCCCGTCGACCCGCAGCCGCAGGTCGGTGCCCTCTGCCTCGATCCGGATCTCGCGGGCATCGGCGAGTCGCTCTACGAGCTGCTGCTGCCGCGCGCCGAGCTCGCGCCAGGCGGCAACCGGGTCGGACTGATCGAGCAGCAGCGCGCGGCCGACAAACGCGGCGTAGTCGCGCTCGGACATCCCGGCCTGCTGGGCCAGCGCGGCCGTCGGCCAGAGGGTTCCGCACCACCGGCGCGCAAGCCGCACCTCCCGGATCGGCGCTCGCGCCCGTGCGACACGAGCGAGCAAACCCGGCTCGACGCCGGCCAGCTCACGCAGGTTGGCGGGGGCGTCGATCCGCAGCCACGCGTCCACCGACTCGACCTCGGTCAGCTCGAGCGCCGGGAACGAGTCGAGCTGCGCCTCGCCGGCGTGGCGGTAGAAGTCCTCGGCCAGCGACCGAGGCTCGAGGCGCACCAGCGGCCACGCCCCCCGATCCAGGATCGCGCCGTGCAGAGCGAGGATCAGCCGCTCGGCCAGGGTCGTCGAGCCGATCAGCACCTGCTGCCCCGGTTGAACTTCGAGGCACCAGTCGCACAGGAGCGCCGCAAATGCGTCGGGGTCCGGGGCGAGCGCTCGAGCGGGCGGCAGCGTAGGTTCGCTCACGGCGCCTGCAGCTCGGGAAAATGCTCGGCCGCGTGGGCGCGCAGCGACTCGCGGACGAAGCGCCGCTCCTCGCCCGAAGCGACGCGGTAGCGCGCGAGGAGCTCCTTCTGGCTGGTTGTCTCGAGCCCCGCGATCGTCCATCCGGTGGCGAGCCGCTCGAACAGCAGCTCGGTCGCTCGCTGCAGGGCGTCCTCGCGCTCGAGGCCGCCGGCGAGCACGTCCGCGTACTCGCGCCGCGTCGCCGCGCTCAGCGAGCCACGGAGCACGAGCACGTTTCCCTCACCGTCGCGGTACTCGCTGCTCGGCGCCGAGGGCTGCTCGCTGCGGCCGTGACCGGCGAGCTTCTGGCGGTGGCGCTGGCGACGGCCCACGCCGCTAGATGGTTGATTCCACGGCGGTGGCCGTGTTTGAGGGGTTTTTTGAGAAGAGGCCGAAGTCGGCGGTGTCCAAAAGCATCGTCGACCTGGAGGCCACGTGCACGCCGACCTCGACACTCTTCTCATCGCCGTTTATTGCACGGCGGACGATCTCCTGCCTGAGCGGCGGGGGAACGCTCGTCGAAGGGTCACAGACGCGGAGGTCGTCACGCTGTGCGTCGCGCAGTCGATCATGGGAATCCCGTCTGACAGGCGGTTTCTCGCCGTCGCGCAGAAGCGTCTCGGGCATCTGTTCCCGGAGCTGCCCCAGCAACCGGGGTATCACAAGCGCCGGGCCAGGCTGGTCCGAACGATCGATTGGCTGATCGGAATGTTCGCCGCCGACAGTCCAGGCTCCAGCGACGAGATCGTGTTGTTGGACTCCACCCCGGTTGAGTGCGGGCGATCGCTTGAGACCGTCAGGCGCTCGCAGCTGGCCGACTGGGCTGGCTATGGCTACTCGCGCAGCCATTCCCGGTTCTTCTGGGGAATGCGCCTGCACCTGGCCGCTGCCCCGGACGGAACCCCCAGAGCGTGGGCGCTGGTCGGCGCTGACCGACCCGAGCGCGAAGTCGCGCTCAAGCTCTTGCCCCAAGCGCTCCGAGGGCGTGAGGCGCTGATCTGCGACAAGGGCTACGCCGGGCGCGAGTTCGCCGCCAAGGTCGGCGAGATGGGCGCAGTCGTGATGCGCCCCGCACGCAAGAACGAGCCTGACAACGGGCTGCACCTCTCCACGATCCGCCAGCGGATCGAGTCGATCTTCTGGACCTGCAAAGACCTCCTCACGCTCGAGCGCCGTGGCGCTCGCACGATCACCAACCTCTACGCCCGGATCGCAAGCCGCCTGCTGACACTCGCAGCATGCATCTCCCTCAACCACCAACTCGGACGCCCGAGCCGCTCGCTCGTGGCCTACATCGCCTAAGCGCGTGGAATCAACCATCTAGGGCAGCGGCGCCGCAGCGGCCTGCTGCAGCTGAGCGACGACGTCGCCGCGCACCGGGTTGGCGTGCCCTGCCCAGGCCGCGGAGGGATCGAGCTCGGCGAGCTTGCGGATCGAGGCGGCCGCCTGCTCGCTGTTGATGTTGAAGGCCGGGTGCGGGATCCGCGCGGCGCCCTTGATCCCCGTCTGGGGATCGAGCGTGTAGAAGCAGTCGGACACCAGCGCAAGGCGGTCGCGCTCACGGAACAGCCCGATCAGCCCCGGCGCATGGCCGGGCAGCTCGACGACGTTGAACCCGGCGACTCGGTCACCCTCCTGCACCGTCCCGGCGATCTGGACCGCGCCCCCATCCCACACCGGCAGCAGCCGGGGGAGCAGCGCGCGACCGTGGCGACCGAGCTTTTCGAGGTTCCAGTAGGGCCGAAAGGGGTCGGATGACTGCGCGGCGTCGCACTCGGCGGGGTGGCAGTGCACTGGTGCACCCAATCCGGGAGCGGCGCCGCGGTGATCGGCGTCGGCGTGGCCGAGCACGACGCGCTTGATGCCGCCGAGCCGGGCCGCCGCCGATCTGACCGCCGCGGTCATGTCGGCGATTCCCGCGTCGAACACGGTCACGCCGCCGTCGTCCTCGATCAGAAAGACGTTCATCGTCTTTGACGGGAAGCCGCCGCGGACGATCCAAACGCCGTCGGCGATCCGCTCGGGCTCGGATCCGTGGATCCACGAGCGCACCTTCGTGCGGAGGTTCGCGAGCCGCGCCATCCGGATCTCGGTGGGCGAGCCCGCCGGCGGCAGGAAGCCCAGCTGCCGCGCGATGTCGGCGCCGTCCATGTAGGC
>Ga0102924_1002303_pt1 | contig 20981 bp, 12 predicted proteins | sample PaiPotPPM11metaG_FD_80116 | JGI IMG/M metagenome (GOLD analysis project Ga0102924, IMG submission 80116) | Iron sulfur acid spring bacterial and archeal communities from Banff, Canada, to study Microbial Dark Matter (Phase II) - Paint Pots PPM... ...
CCTGCTTGTCTTCGCCGTAGCGCTCCTTGTGATGCGGGCGATCGCGTCGTCGGCGCTGCAGGCCTACCAGGCTCGTGTCGCCGTGAATCGCCGGCTTGGCGAAGCCAAGCAGATCCTGAGTTCGGACCGCACTGTCGGCGCGATGCGCGGTGTGCGCGGCCTCGGCGATTTCGACAATCGGGTGTTGCGCGGGATCAACGACTTTCTGATCCAGACCGGATTGAAAATCACGCGCCCGCGGCTGGTCTTGCTGTTTCTCGGTGCTCTCGTCGTCTGGTTGGCCGTCGCACAATTTGCTGTCGGTCCCGGCTGGAAGTCGGTATTGGTCGCGACGGTCGCGGCCGTTTTGTCGCTGGTCGTTTATTTTCGCGCGGCAAGACGGCGGCGTATTGCCCGGTTCGCTGCGCTCCTGCCCGATACGATCGACATTATCGTTCGCGGGCTTCGCGTCGGATATCCCCTGCCCGCGGCGCTCAATCTGGTGGCGCATGAAATGCCCGAGCCGATCGGCAGCGAGTTTCGCCTGACCTGCGAAGAAATCGACTTCGGCCTCGATTTGCGCTCGGCCATCGAAAACCTGCACGGCCGGGTCGGCCAGGAGGATCTGTTATTCCTGGTTATGGCCATCAATGTCCAGAACCAGACCGGCGGCAATCTTGCGCAGATCCTCTCCGGCCTGGCGCGGTTGCTGCGCAACCGCAGCAAGCTGGCGCTGAAGGTCAAGGCATTGAGCGCCGACGGGCGGATGTCGGCGACGGTACTGTCTTTGTTCCCCTTCATTCTGATCGGCGGCATCAACTTCATCTCTCCCGCTTATTTCAGCGAGGTGCGCCAACATGCGGCGGCGATACCGGCTCTGGTCTATGCCGGAATTTCGCTCCTGATCGGAAACATCGTGATGTATCGCATGGTCAACTTCAAATTCTGACGCGACGATGCACGAACTCGAAATGATCCTCGTTCCGGCGCTGACATTTGGCGCTGTTGTCGCCGTGATCTTTGCGGCCGGACATTATTTCGCGGCCCATAGCCGCGTGCAGCGCCGGCTCACGACGACCTCTGCGGACCTGCCAAACGATCAGCCGCTCCTGCCGCTGCAACGCTTCGTCGTCCAATATTTTGAAGAAGGCCGGTTTGGCGTCAATGACACCCAGCGCGAGAAGTTGCGCCGCGATCTTTTAAAGGCCGGCTATTTCAGTCCCCACGCCGTCAACTACTACATCGGCGCAAGGATCGGCAGCGTTTTGCTGTTGCCCACGCTGCTCTTTCTTGCGTTCACCTTGGCGCCCGGCCGGATCGCGCCAGCAGTCGAGATTGCGCTGATTTCCGTCACGACCCTGATCGCCATGGTCGCGCCCGATGCCTTCATTTCGCGGCGGCAGCGGGCGCTGGCGGTGCGCTACCGCCAGGTCTTCCCCGATATGCTCGACTTGCTGATCATCTGCGTCGATGCCGGGCTTGCGCTTGAATCCGCGTTCGATCGCATCCGGCCGGAGATTGCCAAGCAATGTCCCGCGCTCGGCGCCAATCTCGAATTGATGGGCGCCGAAATGCGCGCGGGCCGCAGCACGATCGAAGCGCTCGTCTCTTTCGCAGCGCGCCTCGGCCTCGACGAAGCCGGCTCGTTTGTCACTATGCTCCGTCAGTCCTTGGAGCTTGGCAGCGATATCGGCGATTCGCTGCGCGTCTTTGCCGAGGAAATGCGCGATCGCAGGCTGCTTATGGCCGAAGAAGCCGCCAACAAGCTTTCGGTGAAAATCGTCCTGCCGCTCGGGGTATTTATTTTCCCCGTCATTCTCCTGGTCATTATGCTGCCAGTGATCATCAAGCTGATGTCTGTCCTCCGATAAATGCCCTCTCGGAGGCCGTGTCCGACATTACCATCCGTTATTGCTGACGCCGTAAGTGCTTGATGGAAAAATAGATGAGCGAAGCTTCTCCACCGAGAAAAATACAGGCAACCACGATGGCCGGAACAGTGACTGCGGGCCAGCGGTAGGACACCCAAGCGATCGCAAATACGAACAGCAGCGTCGTATACACCAGCGCGTCCCGAAGCTGCTGGCTCTTGAGTATTGTCACCATAACCTTTTGTAGGATTCCCACGTCCTCTGCCTCTTTTACCAGGAATGATGCGCTGTAGGAGGCAGCGCACAAGGCACTGCTGGGAAGATAGTCGCAAGATCGAAATATAATAATGTTGATATTGGTCGCCTTACGTATGGCTAAGGCGAGTGCCGAAATGCACTGCCCACGAAAGGAATACTACAATGGGCGAGATTGTGACCAATCTATCAAATGCCGACCAAGAAGTCTCCCTCTTCGAGGTGTCCGATGAGGCTCTGGAGGCGGCCGCGGCACTAATGCGGCACAACGCCGGCGCCATGACGCTTGCGTTCTGTTCCGGACTCGATGCCTGTCCGCCCAGAGCCCCCCGTTGACCCTCCACTTTGATGGCAGACGCCATTAGAAGCCGGCATTGTATTGGCTGAGTGCGGCCTGCAGCTCCTTCCAGATCGCATCGGAATTGCCGCCGGCCTTCTTGACGTCGTCCGCCCACTTCTGCTTCAGCGGCTCCGCCGACTTCTTCCATTCGGCGAGCTGCTGGTCGTTGATCTTGTAAACTTCGTGGTCGGGCTCGGCCTTGATCTTCTCCAGGCCCGCGTGCTCGAAGTCAGCCCATGGGTCGGCGAACCGGGCAGCCCATTCGCCGGTGCAATGCTCGTCGATCACCTTCTTTTGCGCAGCCGACATGGCATTGTAGGTCGCCGGATTCATCAGCCACTGGAACGTCACCGAGCCGAGCGGTTCGTCCATGTCGTATTTGGTCACCTTGTCGATACCGAACAGCAGCATCGAGCCCCAGGGGAAGGTGACCGCGTCGGCCACGCCCTTGGCGAGGATGTCGCGAACCTCCGGCGCGCTCGATTGCACATTGGTGCCGCCGAGCTGCGTCACCCAGGCGGCTATGGTGCCTTGGGCCGGCCTGACCTTCATTCCTTTGATATCGCTCGGCACCAGGATCTTTTTGCTGCCGGAGTGCCAGGCCAGCGGATCAAGCACGAAGGAGAAGCAATAATGCACATCCTTCATTTCGGTGGCCGCGTATTTGCGGTACCAGGCGTCGATGGCCCGATTGCCGCCCTTGGCGCGGCCGACCACGAACGGCAATTCGCCGGCCGCGATAATCGGAAAGCGACCCGGCTGATAACCCGGATTGACGTAGACGACGTCGGCAATGCCATCGCGCGCCATGTCGTAATGGTCGAACGCCTTGCCCAGCTGTTGCGCCGGGTAGATCTGATATTTGATGGTGCCGTTCGAGGCCTTCTCGATGTCGTCGCCCCAATCCTGGATCGCCTTTTGCAGGGGATGCGTCGGCGGTACCCAGTGCGACAGTTTCAGATTGAAGGTCGCGTCCTCCGCCGAGGCCGGAACGAACCCGAGAACGAACTGCAGCGCTAAAGCAGCAAAGCCGCAGACACCAATGAGCCGCATCCGATTCATGAATTCCCCCCTGTTATCGACTTTTTGAACACTAAGCGAGTTTACCGCATCCAAGCGTGGCCGCAACGGTGGCATGTCGCCGCTAGGGCCCCGCCCCGTCACCCCTCAGGTTCGGCTTGTGACGGCTGCGTGAGTCTATTTGCGAGCTCCCGCACCAGACTATTCAGGTCAGCCGCGTTTTCCGCTCCGCCGAATACGTACCGGTCGGGTCGAACAACGACAGCAGCAACACCACTCGCCTTGAGCCAGTGCGCGAAGAGAGCCTCAGTTTCGAGGACCGTCAGGACGCCGCGACATTCTTGAGCCGGCTCGGTCGCAACTATGACGACTTCGCCGCCGATACGCTGCCAATGCTCCGTCGCATCCTCGGACAACCACTTGAGAGTCTCCGGCGAAGCCGCCGCAATCACAAATCCCGGCCTGAGCAGATCGTCGAGCCGGCAGCGCTCTCCGGACGCTCCATGGACAAGTGGTTGAGCAAACAAAGTCCCGGACAGTTTCGTATGCGAGGCAATCAAGCCACCACACAGATCCGGAATGAACTTCTGCCGGATTGTTTGCGCAGTGCCGGACCGTAACTCCCCGCGAAGCCGCGCATCACGTTTCTTCGCCGCTTCGGGATCGAGCTCGCCGATGATCTCACCAAATGCCTTGGCGGTCGCGACCACCGTCCCAACGTGCGGTGCGCGTTCCGCTTGATACGTGTCGAGCAATTGATCCGCCGCCTTGCCGGCCAGCACGAATGCCATTTTCCAGGCAAGATTGAAGGCATCGCGGACGCCGGCTGAGAAACCTTGACCGAGAAAGGGTGGCGTTTGATGCGCTGCATCACCCATGAGAAATATGCGGCCGACGCGCCAGCTCTGCGCGAGCAGCGCGTGAAAGCGATAAACCGCCGAGCGCCATATCGTCAGATCGGACGGCTCAGTGAAATTACCGAGCACATTGAGAATTTGTCCGATCTCGGCGAACTCGTCGGCACGTTCCCCCGGCAGCAGCTTGGCTTCCCAGCGCCGTAAGGCTCCTGGTCCTGGAATATAGGTCCCGGGCCGCGACGGCCAGCAATATTGAAAGCATTTATTGGGACGCCGCGCCGGATCCGAAGTGAGCGCGTCGACCACGATCCATTGCTCGTCGAAGGCAAGATCCGTATGCGCGATTCCAAGTTGCTTGCGGACAAAGCTGTTGGCGCCGTCGCATGCGACCAGATATCGCGCCGTCAAGCGCTCGCTCCGGCCGCCCCGCTCGACTGTCAGCGTCACGCTGTACTTGTCCTGCTCGAAAGCCGTGACCGGCGTTTCGAGCAAAAGATCGATATTTGCACGCGAGACGAGACATTCTCTTAAAGCGCGCTCGGTATCAGGCTGCAGGAACGTCACGGTCGGTGTCCACGCCAGTGGATACGGCGGCGGCATCAGATCGAAGATCTTGATCACGTCGCCATCGACGCCCAGGTAATGCGTACCGGGATGCGGAGCAATCGATCGCTCCATGAAGTCAGCCAATCCGCAAGCCTGGAAGACTCGGAGAACTTCGTGATCTATCGTGATCGCGCGCGGTTTGTCGTAAATTTCCGCGGCTCTTTCCGCAACGGCGATCCGCAGCCCGTAGACGGACAGCAAATTTGCGAATATGGCCCCGACCGGGCCACAGCCGACAATGGCGACGTCGTAATGGGGCTCCGAGGGCAAGCTACACCACCAAATCACACCGTCCGGGCATGAATGCGTTGCTAACGGTGAGACGTCCCTGAGAGAAATTTTTCGAGCGTCATGGGCTGAGGCTTGGACGTCGGTTCGTGGACAGTCGCGCCTTCGAACAGGGTCGCCTCCTCATACCAAGCCTGGCGCGCCGGCATGCCCCAAGGAAAGGACACGTTGGGGTCCGAAGGGTCCCATGCGATCGGCTCATTCTCGATGTCCATGACTTGATAGTGCGTGTTGAACAGCTCGATCCGATGACTGTCCGGATCGCGAAAATAAGCAAACAGCGCATGTCCGGGACCGTGTCGTCCGGGTCCACGTTCGACGGAGGAGCCATAGCCAAGTTCGCCAGCACGATCGCAGGCGTCGAGAATATGCCGGACCTCCGGTGACAGATACGCAAAGTGGTGCAATCGCGGCCCTGCCCCGTTGAAGAAAACAATGTCGTGCGGGTTACCCTTGCGCTGGAGGAACACGCCACGAAGATCGGCGGTGCCTTTGGGCGCAATGTATTCGCTGAGACGAAATCCTGACGCCATATAGAACTCAGCGGCCTTGCGCACGTTCGGCGTCAGGATCTGATAGTGGTCCAGCCGCAAGGCGCAGCCGCCGCGGTGAGACGTGAATTTGACGATCATCCGCGGCATCACCGGCATCGTCGCGCAGAATTCAAGCGGCGTGCCCACGGGGTCGGTGACATGTAGCGTCCGTCCCTGAAAGGGGATGTCGCACCAAGCGGCGGGGCATCCCCATGATTCAAAGATCGCCTTTGCCTTTTCGAGATCGCTTTCTGTAAACATGCGGAGCCCAACTCGCGCGCAACCGGGCGCCTCGCCCTTGCGCAAAACCAGGCTGTGATGGCACGCCTCTTCCACGCCGCGAAAATAGAGCGTTGTGTCGTCTTCCGCCGTCAGGATCAGACCGATGATCTCCGTATAAAAGGTCTTGCTCCTGGCAAGGTCGCGCACGGTAAGGACCACATGACTTGACCTCGTCACGCGAAACGGAGGGTCAAGCGTCGACACAGGAAGATCCATCGCATTTTCCCCAAAAGGCTGTCGCGCCTTCTTGATCGGACAAGCTTAGGCGATCGGCACGCCCGGCGCGAGGCTGGCTTGCCAGAACTGTGATGCGCAAACTTGCGCAGCGCTAAAAAAACTTCTTCGCAAAGCTGATGACGAAGAGTTTTGCCACGACGCCGTTTTGCGAAAACACCGTCGCATTCGCCTTGAACTTGATGGCTGCGTTATATTCGGCCATGTCGTAATTGACGACGCCGCCGACCGCCATGTATTCGAGCCGCCGCCCGTCGGGTGGCACGACGACGCCGTTCTGCCGGTCCATGCCGGTCTGAAATACGTAGAAGCCGGCCGGCCCGACCTGAAAGCGCCCGATATGCTCGGTCACGGCGAAATCGACGTCGAGCAACGAACTTGCGTAGTACTGCGTATTGGGATTCTTGGCGTAATTGTCCCAATAAAACTTGGCGCTGAATTCGGTACCGTCGGCAATCAATGGCGGGGTCGTATAGGTCACCGCCATGCTCGGCGCGATATCGAAGGTCTTGTTGCCCGGCGTCACGCCGTTCAACGCCTGGCTCTGCTCATTATAGTTGCCGATCGGCAGGACGGCGCCGATGCCGAAATCGAGCACCAGGCCTTGAATGATCGGGAAAGCGCCGGGAACGCTCGCCGGCCGGATTTGTCCGAAGGAGCGCGACCAGGAGGCCTCGACATAGGGGTCGCCGAGGCCGGCAACGCAACGATGTTGCACGGCGGCGACGAGCTGGCCGCAATCCTGTGCGGCGACCTCATAGCCGGCGAAACCAACCCGGCCGCCGAACGGCTTGAGATCGGGCACATAGAGAAAGAACGCGCCGCCGACATAGTTGGTTAGGCCGAAATCATTGAGCGCAGGCGCCGGATGACCGGTGCCATCGTGGAATTGCGTCACGCTGTTGTAGAGCGCGACCGCACCAGCATAAAAGCCGGGCGGCGGCAGGATGGCCGAACGGATATCGCTGCCGCCAATGGGGCCGGCCGCCGTCGCGCCCTCGACCGCCCAAGCGGGTGCGCTCCAAAACGACGGCGCGCTGCAAAATCCAATAAAGATGACGATGAGAAGCCGCACCCAGCAGGCCGCGGGCCGGCACCTGTCCATTGCAGATGAGACCACGATCCCCCCACCAACCCGTTGGAATTGTAAGACGCATGCCTGCCCTGCAGCAAGTGGGAAACGAGGATTCGCCGCAGCGCAATTTCCAAATGGCGTTCGCTCGTGGTGTGTGGACGAAACAAGAAATACGTGAATATGCTGATGCAATGTCAAACCGGGAGACCGATGTGAAGCGCCGACATCGGCACGCCCGTTTTGCGGTCCCGATCTGTGTCCTGTTCGGGGCTATCGTAAGTTGCGCGTCGGCGCAGCCGGTGCCCCCGCCGAGCCGGGTGCAGCCGCCGGTGATCCTCCCGCCATCCGGCGAGCACCGCATGATTATCCCCCAGTCGTCGTCTCAGTGTTCGCCGAGCCACAATCCGCGGCATCACGTTCATTCCCGGCGCAAGCTGCCGCCCGCGCCCGAGTGACGCCTAGTGCACCGCAACCGCGTAATAGGTCGCCGGCACGAAGCTCTGCAGGGCTGACAGGCCGCTTACGTCGCTGGCCGGAATGTCGTTGCCGGCGTCCGCGAGCGCGACAAAGCCGCTGGTCTTGCCATCGAACACGCCGGTGATGCCGCCGATGGTCTTGGTCGCCGGATCGTAGGCGAGCTCGACCAGGTCGCCGGTCTGGGTGTCGTCGCAGATGATGCCTTTGCCGTCCGGCGTCATGTTGACCGCGAGCAGCCACTTCGGCGGCGTCTGGCCAGGCGTGCCGCCGATGACGACCGGGCCGCTCATCAGGAGCGCAGCGAAATCGGTCTTGCCCGGCACGATCGGGAACGCCGTATCATTGGTCGGCGTCACATTATGCCCTGCCCCATCGGAGAAGGTCGCCTTGCCTAGGAGATCGACATGGGTCGCGCCCGGCCAGGTATCTTCGCTGCCGTTCCAGAAACCATCGATCATGTACTTTGCGGCTTCGGCCTGCGCGACGCCGCGCGCGATGATGGTGAGGATCGTCGCCTCGCTGTCATCGTTGTCGTAAGGCGGCGCCTTGAAGTCGGAATACTGATTGGCGTCGTACTGGCTGATCGGCGGGAAATAGAGGCCGTGATTGGAGCAGTACGACATCGACGGCATCGGGCTGTTGTCCGGCTTCACCGCCGGCGCGCTCCCCGGCGACACCGCCTGGATGGTGCGCGGCGAATTCGGCCGCTCCATCACCACGCAGCTGCCGGCCGGCAGCGCGATCTGGATGCCCTATGTGTTCGCGGCGACCGGCGAGCGCATCCTGGAGGATGCGTCCGTGCTCGAGACCGCCAGCGTTCATGCGCTCAACTTAGGCGCCGGCCTTCGCTTCAACCTGATCCCGCCGTCGGACCAGATGCCAACCGGCTATGGCTTCGTCGAATACAGCCGCCGCTCCACCAACGAGGCGGCGCCGCTCAACGGCGACCGCATCTTGACCGGGCTACTGTTGCAATATTGAAACGGCGGGCAAACGCCGTCAGAATCCCCTAAGGAATCGGACCCGGCGAGACGCGTCGGCAGGGGCTCGTGACAACTCGATAGCCGTGCCTTACGGCCGAATCAGGTTGGTTTGCTCTTCTCGATGCGGAGACGGACCGCAAACGGACTGCAGGAATGTCGAAAAAGAAGCTTCAACCGTCGGCCGCGATGCTCCTGCAGATGGAGCAAGCTCTCTTTGCATACGGCTATAGCGACCTGACGATGGAGCGCTTGGCCGAAGCCTGCAATTTTTCACGGCGTGCGCTTTATTTCTATTTTAGCAGCAAGCCTGAAGTCTTTCGCGCGGTTGTCCGGTTTCGCAACGATCTAGGTCTCACCACCGGCTTTGCGACGGGGCGAAAGTTGTGGTCTGAGGGCGCCAATGCACTCGAGATTTTGTCGGAGATCATCAATATCCGCTACGGCGACCTCCGCCGCCTTGCCCATACCTCGCCGCACCTTGTCGAGCTCAACTCCGAAGTGTTCAGGCGATGCAACGACATCGTCAAGGATGTCGCGCTCTATTTCGAGAGCGAATTGGCGAAACTGATCCTCGAATTGCAACGCGACGGCCTGCTGCATCTTCGCCCGGATGTGACGGCCGAACAATTGGCGCAGGCGCTCGCCAACGGCGCGCGCGGCGTCAATCAGCGCATCCCCGCGGTCGCTCCTGATGAACTGGAAAACCGCTATCGTGAGATGTGCCGCTTCATCCTCTATGGCTGCGCCGAAATGCCGGTGACGCACTCGCGCAGGGAGCGCGACGGCGCGACCCGAAGGTTCGAAAGAAAACACACTTGACCGCAACGACAGTGGATCAAGACGGAATCGCGCTTTCCGGAGTCCCGATTGCCGAGCGGCTCGATCGACTTCCGCTGAGCCGACTTCATGCTGCGGTCATCGCACTTTGCACGCTCGGCCTTGCCATCGACATCGGCGAAGTCGCGCTGAGCAATACGTTCTCGGCGATCTTCCTGTCTCCGCCCTATAGCGCGTCACGAAGCGAGGTTGCGTGGCTTCTGGCGGCCGTCTTCGCCGGCGGCGCCGTCGGTGCGCCGTTTTTCGGCTGGTGGGCGGATCGCAACGGCCGACGCGCCGCTTTGCAGTTGGCGCTGGCGATACTCGTCGTCAGCTCCTTGGCGGTCGCATTCAGCCCCAACATCGCCTGGATGACCGCCTTTCGCTTTGTCTCCGGCCTGACACTGGGCGCCTATCCGCCGCTGACCGCCGCCTACCTTGCCGACGTGTTGCCGCCACGGAGCCGCGGACGCAACATGATGCTATGCGGCGCGCTGGCCTTCCTCGGTGCGCCGGCCGTGATCTTCCTGATCCGCTGGCTTACGTCGTGGGCGCCGTTCGCGATCGAAGGCTGGCGTTGGGCGCTGCTAGTTGCGGCCGCCGTTTCGGCGGCGACTGCGGTCTCGTTTTTTTGCATACCGGAATCGCCGCGCTGGCTCGCAGCCCTAGGCCGAACCGACGCAGCCGAGCGCGCTTACCGTTTCTTTGAAACCTCGGCGCGGCATCCGGCGGAGTCGTTTGCGGGGACGCCAGCAAACGCCGCCTCGGCTTTGACTCGGCCGACGCAAGACGACAGCGTTCGCGCCGCGGCGACACCGCACAACTACCGCGGCGCATTTCTTCTCGCCGCGCTTTACGGACTCGGCCCATGGGCGACAATCGGATTTCCGCTGCTCAGCGCCGCCGTCATGCTCCAAAAGGGCTTTCGGATCGGGGACTCGCTTCTGTTCGCCGGCGTATCGATGCTGGGGCCGACACTAGGCATTGGCGCGCTCGCCGTTGTTGTCGACCGCATCGAACGACGGCTGGCACTTATTCTGTGCGCCGCGGCTATGACGGCGCTCGGTCTGGTCTTTGCGGCCACCACGACACTGACGGCACTGATCGCGCTCGGGATCGCGTTCAATCTGGCAAGTGCGGCCTACAGCGTCGTCCTCTCGATCTATGGCGCCGAACTGTTTCCGACCAAATTGCGCGCTCTGGCCACATCCTCGGCCTGGAGCGTCGGACGCGTCATCTCGGCGCTGGTGCCAATCGTCTTATTGCCGTTGCTCAGCGTTCAAGGGCCGTTCGCAATGTTCGGCCTGATCGCCGCAGCGCTGTTAATCAGCATTCTCTTGATCTTTGTGGCCGGGCCTCCGGGACTGACAAAGAAGCCCGTCGAATAGCGGCTGCCTTGGCTCGGGCCGAGCGGTGTCCGGCCGATTTTGCATCCGGATCATTGCCCCCCGATGAAGGCGCCCCTACCCCCACACCATCCAGGGCGCTGGACTGCGGGCCTTTGTCACGCTGCCAGGGTCCACGTTCCATTTTCGTCGAATTGTTACATTCGCGTGAAAGTATCCGGCCCATGCGAAAGCCAAATACGCAGCCAAAAATAGACCGGGAACAGGAAGTCGTTATGGCCGATAAACCATCCGAAGCAACAGCAGCCCCACCGGTCGTCACCAGCGGTGACGCAGCACAGACCCCCACGGTCGTCTGGGACGACAGCCGGATGGCCACGCACTTTGCCAATGTCGTGAATATCCAGAGCACCCTCGAACAAGTCGATCTCTTCTTCGGCACCAATAAGACCTGGAATGTCGCCAATGAGCGGCACGTCAAGGTTGAGCTGACCGACCGTGTCATTCTCGGTCCGTTCGCCGCGAAGCGCCTGTGGATGGCGCTGGGCAATGTCCTGAAAGAATACGAGACGCGTTATGGAGGCCTAAAGGTCGACGGCCGTTGATCTGGTCGCGCCGCCGCCGCACCGCGCTGTAGCGCGGTTGTCATAAAGACAATCAGTGGGTCATGGCGAGTATCGAGACATCAGCGGCGAGCGCGACGTCCGCGGCGGGTTCGGCCGCATCCGCGGACGACGTGCGGGTTTCGGTGCTGGAGACCGTATTGTGGAAGCGGCTCGCCGAGGCCAATAACCTCCGCGAGCTGGCGACACCATGGATCGAGTTGCAATGCGGGCTGATCGGCGCGGAGCGCGGCCTGGTCGCGCTGACCAAGGATGGCGTCAATCCACAAGCGCTCGCCTCCTGGCCTGAAGGGGCAAGCCAAGTCGCGTTGCTCGCCGCCGCAGCGGCAGCCGCCGAGCAACGCCGCGGCGTGGTGCAGCAGGCGCCCGCGAGCGGTGCAAGTGACGCGACCGGCGTATTGCTGAGTTACCCGATCCTGCAGGGCGACCGCGCTATCGGCGCCGCCGCCGTCGAACTCGACGGCAAAGCCGCTTCGGATCTGCGGCGCATCACGCGGCAGCTGCAATGGGGCGTGGCGTGGCTGCGCGAACGGATCCTGGCCGATCTCGTTGCGCAGAGCGAGCGGCAGCGGCGCACCAGCGTGGTCGCGCTCGAACTGCTCGCCAGCGTCTTCAACACCGAGGGCTTCGCCGCGGCTTGCCGCGCCGCAGCGACCGCGCTGGCGCATGAATTCGGCTGCGAGCGCGTCGGCATCGGCTTTTCGCGTTACGGCACCATCCGTGTCGCCGAGATTTCGCACACGGCGCAATTCGGCCAGAACATGAACACTGTGCGCCTGATCCGCGACGCCATGGAAGAGGCGATGGATCAGCGCACCGCCCTGCTCTATCCCGGCAGTCCCGACGAGCCGCATGTGACGCGCGCCCATGCCGCGCTCGCCGGCGCCCACAATTCCGGCTGCATTCTGACGGTGCCGATGTTCGCGCATGATCGCTGACGTCCACCACGGTGGACGCAAAGCTCTCGTTGATGAGGAAATTGTTGTTGCCGCTGCCGAGCAGCACATTGACCCGACCGAGGCCGTTGAAGGCCACGGCGGCGTTAGTCAAGCCTTCAACCATGCCTGGGTCGATGACCCCGGCGCTCTGGCTGGCATCATTGAAAATTCCGACCGCATTGCCGGTCGCATCGACGAACGCGTTGGTGGCCGCGGACTCGTCGATCACGAGCTTGTCAGTGGCGCTTGTGCCGTTGACCAGAAGGGCCGCGCTGGTCTGACGCACCGTTGCCACATCGCTGCCGGAGCCGAGATTGATCGTTGTTTGATTGGACATGCCGTTGACGAAAATCTGATCGTTGCCGCCGGTCGTATCGACGGTGACCGGCGCCACGGTGCCGTCGATGGTTGCGACATTGGTTCCGCCACCGAGCGTGACGACGACCGAGCCGACGCCGTCGTCAAATTCCAGCATAGCGGGCATGCCGATCGCTGTAAGCGTGCCGACGGGTGTTGTAAGCGCGCGGTTGAACAAGGTCGACACCGCCTGATTGAAGACGGTCGCTACGCTGGACGATGTCGCAAGCGTCATGTCGACGTCGCCGGTCGGGCTGATATCGAGATGATCTCCGGTGCCGGAACCGCCATAGACGAACACCGGTCCCATGATATCCGAAAGATTGGTGGGAGCGACGGTGACGGTATCGCTGCCTTGGCTGGCGTCGACAAAGGTATTGGTCGAAGTGGCGGAAACCGCAGCACTCGCGCCCGTACCGAGCCGCAGTGTCACCAGATTGAAGTTATTGCTCGTCCCGGCTTCGTAGCCGATGAAGGCGTTCGTCCCCATGCCGAAGCCGGTGATCTGGTTGCCGGCCGCGCCGCTGAGCGCTCCCGAGACGCCGCTGATCTTGTCGGCGCTGTCATCGGCGACCAGCGTATTGACGCCGCCGCCGCTGTTGAAGGTGATCGCGCCGGCGATGCCGCTGAGCAGACCGTTATCGGAGACGTCAACACTGTTGCTGCCGTTGCCGAGCCAGACCGTGGTCTGGATGCCGGCAATCGTCGACAGGACATTGAATTGATCACTGTTGCCGTCGCCGAGCCACAGATTGAAAATGTGGATATTCTCGTAAGCGACCGATACACCGTTCGGCAAATCGAGGCCGCTCAGCACCTCTTTGCCGTTCGATGCCGCCAGCTGTCCGATCGTGTTGCCGGCTCCGTAACCGGAATCATCGACGTAAACAGAGGCGAGTTGGTCGCTATCACCGGCGATGGTCAGTGTTGCAGCAATCGTGGACAGCACGCCGCCAGTGTCGCTCAAGGAGATGCCGCCGCTGGTATTGATCGCAGCGGAGGCTTGGCTGCCGATGACGATCGTATCCGCCGCGCCGCCGGTGTTGATAGTCATCGGCGAATTCGCGGTAACCTTGCGGATCACGAAGGCGTCTTCATTGGTGAAGCCGTTGAGGAAGACCCCTCCCGTCGCCGTGATGGTGCCGGCAACTACGATCAGGGTACCGACGCCGGGATTCGGATTGCCGACGTCGCCGAAGAAATTGACCTTGTCACCGGTAGCGGCTTCGACGGTGCTGTTCGCCAGATCGATGATGTTGCCGCTGGCGTAGAAGTTTACATTGCCGGCCTTCGCATCCACGAACGAGCTTGCGTTGGCCGTGATCTGCTGGCCGACGGCGCCGGCGGCAGTGGTGCTGATGACGATGTCGCCCGTTGTCGAGCTGACCGTGCCCAGCAGCACGCTCGCCGCGATGCTGGTCACATTGATGCCGGTTGCGGCGAGAGCATTGAGCGTTTCGCTTGCGCCGGAGTCGATGCGCAGCGTGTCGCTGGTCGTGCCGATGGAGCCGCTGCCCGCACTCAAATTGATGACGGGCCCGGCGACATCAACGGCAAGTTCCGGAAGACCAGTTTGTGGATTAATGTTCTGCGGATTATCGAGAATGGAGCCGGTCGCCGTGAGATTGACCGAGTCATTTGTGGAGCTGACAGCCGGCGACGGGCTGGCGGTGGGATCCGCCGGATCGACCGGATTGATGATGGTATTGCCGATATCGAGGTCGCCGCTCTGATCGATCCAGATGCCGTTCAATGCGGTCGCCTGCACCAGCACGCCGACGATCGAGATCGTCTGCGTTCCTATAGTCTCGGTGGTATTGGACAGCTCGATCAGAATGTGATCGCTGGACGATCCGATAGCGCCTTGCGCGGCCACCAACGACAGCGCCGACGCTTCGATCGTCGGCGTCGCGTTGTTGGGGCTTGGACCGTCGAAGATGCTGCCGTTGGCGACCGAAATCGTCACCGGCCCATATTGGTTGAGGATCGTATCGACCAGCGAGACATTCGACAGCGTCGGCAACGTATTGCTGATGCTGATGTCGGTGTGACCGGGATTTGCGGTCGTCGTTTTGATGAACTGGGTCGTGTCGGTGACGTCGACGATGAGACTGTTGGAAAAATTCGGATTCGTGGCGACCGGATTGATCAGCCCGATCTGCAGATTGAAGGGCGAGTTGTTGGTGATGATGACGCTGTTGAACGCCGTCTGATAGGTGAAAGTGGCGTTGCCGCGGATCCAGTCCTGGCCCGGGGTCGCCGTCTCGTAGCCCGCAGGATTCGGATCCTGGCTCCATGCCGGGATCACAAATTTCGCCGAGCCCTGTGCGGTCGAGGTGTTGACGATATTGGGCAGATCCCAGGTGTTGGTCGAGGTGTCGAAGACCGGCGCGCTCATGCCGACCAGCGTTGTGAAATCCGGGTTGGTCGCGCTGGCGTCGGACGCGATCACCAGGTCGGGCGACGGCGGCCCGAACAGGAACACGCCGGAATTGAAGGTGATGGTGCGGTCGTAGGCCAGAGTCTGGCTGGGATTTTCATGCGTGCTCGCGACCGCGCCACTTGCCGAAGGATCGGTGAAGCCGTTGATCGAGGTCGTGCCATTGGCTTCGACGTCGAGCGCCCGGGCATTGATGACCGATCCCACATCGGTTGTTACGTTGGTGATGACGTCGAAATCGTTGTTCGCATTGGCGGTGGAGGAGCCAAATCCATTGACCGTCGAGGTCGACGACGCATTGCTGGTAATCGACTCGTGGGTGGCCTTGATGTTGACCTGATCGCCGCCCGTCACAATCGCGCCGCCGCCGATGATGACTTCGGCGTCCGACGTGGGAGTCTTCGACGTCGCACGCTGGATCGTCGATGTCGCTGTTGAAGTCGCGCCGAGCGCGCTTGACGTCGCGGTCGTGGTCACTTCGAGGTCGAGCGTCGTAACGCGAGCCAGGACGTTGGTGTTGTCCAGTACCGACGTCAGTTGCGCGTTGTTCACCGTGGTCGTGGTGGCACCGTTATAGGTCAGCGTCCCGCTCGCCGATGTGCTGGCGCCAAGGCCGCCGGCCGTCGCGGTCGTCGTCGACTTGCCAGTACCGGAGGTGATCGCCTCCACATCGAGATCGCCGTGCTGCACCGTCAGGATGACGGCGGCGCCGGTGGCCGTCCCGATCGTGGTCGACGTCTTGTCGCTCTCGTTGGTGGTGGTGGAGGCCTGGATGATCGGGACCACGCCGTCCGCGCCGCCATCACCCGTGGATTCGGCGTCGTTGGTCGAGCTCGACTCCACGGTGACCGAAGTGCCGCCAATAATGCTGGCGCCGGCGCCGACCGTCGCCGTGTTCGTATTATCCAGGGTCGTGGTGGCGCCGCCCATGATGACGACGATGCCGCCGTAATTGCCGGCATCACCGGTGGCATTCGCCGTCGTGGTGGCGGTCGACGTCGCCGATACCAAGCCGGTGACGTTGATGTCATCGTTGCTGCCGATCGAAATCGAGGTGTTCGGATCGATTTCAAGCGAGATGTTGAGCCCCTGCCCACTCAGCACGCCGCCGCCGGCCGCAACGCCGTTGAGAAAGGACGTCGTCGTGTTGGTGGCGGTCAGGCTGAGCGACCGGCCACGGATGATCACGTTCTGGCCGATTTCGGCTTCGACCGTCGGCTTGATGGTGAATTCGGCGATGACCACGCCCACCGCAATGCCGCCGATGGCGACGCCGTCCATGTAGAGCGGATTGAGGCTCGTCCCGGCGGTGATCGTGCTGCCGCTTTCCACGGTCACGTCATTCGTAGCGTAGATCTGCGCGTCATCATCGACGCTGCCATTGACGGTGCCGCTGACATTGATAAGCGAGGCGCCGGCGGCTGCGCCAAGAATGGCGCCGCCGCCGATGGCGATGCCAAATGGCGAGCTGCTGTTGAAAGGGGCGACCGTGATCGTGCGCTCGCCGTCGACCTTCACGCTGCCGGCAATCGGCACGGCCGGCGTCGTGGTGCCGCCTGCATTTGGCACCGGCGCAGTGCCGATCACGGTGTTTGCGCCAATGATCGCCTGGCTGTCGCCGGAGATCGTATCGGTTGTCACCGCGGCGCCGAGGCCGCCAAAACCCGACACCGCCCCTTCGGCATCACACAAATTGTGCGTGATGGTGGCATTCGACGTGACGGTGACGTTGCGGAAACCCGCGATCGTGTCGCCGTCGTCCTCGAAAAAGCCGTCGCTGTTATCTATAGGCGTGCCGCCGAGCAACGCTTCCGCCGAACTGCTGTCGCTGATGAGTGACACGGCGCCGGCGAGCGAGACGAAGCCGCTGACCGCGCCGGCAACGCCGAGCTGGCTGATGGTGTTCTTCAGGGTGGCCGCGACGGTGAGGTCGCGGGATGGCTTGCCGGCGATTGGGACGCGTGGCGCTACGTAAGCAGTCGACGGCGTGTCGATATGAAGGACTGCGAGGCCGACGCCGAGCGCGCCGGCGCCGACGGCGCCGCCGCCGGCGATCCCGCTGTAAATGAGGTTCGAATTGGCCTCAACGTCGAGCGCGCCGGTGGTGATCACGGCTCCGCTGACAATACCCGCGGTCGTGCCACTGATCAGATTTGGATTGTTAATCGAGGAATCGACCGTGCTCGAAGGCGACTGGCCGGAAATCGTCGAGCGCGCGGAATTGGCCAAGCCGGCATTGCCGAACGAAAGCTGCTGCTGCGATCCGGACGGGCCGGAATAGGAAATATTGAGCGCGTTGCCGTTCTCGGCGTCTGTGAGGCTTGAAGCGAGCTGAACCTGGTTATTAGAGCCGTTGACGATAGCGTAATAGGTCCGCCCGTCCGTCAAGCCGGTGATCGGCGTACCGCCATTGGCATGGTAGGTGACCTGATCGCCGGTAACTAAATTGTTGCTGCTGCCGAGATCGATCGCATTGTTGCTGACGGCGGTCGACGGATCGAACGACGGCAGCGAGTCGTTGGTGCCTGTTGCCGAGTTCAGAGCTCCGATCGTGGCATCCACGAACGACAACACCGTGGAATTGCTGTTGCCGGTCAGCGCCGACGAGCTTCCGCCCGAGGTGGAGTAGCTGGAATTGAAAGCGCCGCCGATCGTGTAGACGACGATGCCGCCGCCGATCCCGACCAAGCCGGCACCGAGACTCACGGCATTGGAGTTCACCGTCCAATCCGACAGCGCGTACACGTCGGTCGCGTTGCTGGCATTGATGGCGCCCGATCCGATCAGGGCCGTGGTCTCGTTCTCCAGCATGCCGACATCGACCGAAGCGCCGATGCCGCCGCCGAGGCTGGCGCCGATCGCGCCCGCGACCGTGAAAATGCTGAGCGTGTTGGTGGCAGCAACGATGACATCCTGGTTCGACGACGGCGTGGTGCCCGACGGCGGGCTCTCGTTGATCGTCACCGCCGTGCTTGAGATGCCGAAATCGCCGAGGTCGTCGCCGATCGTGGCTTGCGTGTTCACGTTGAGCAGTTCGACCGACACGGCGCCGGCGATGCCGAGATACTGGCCGACGCCGACACTGCCATCGATCGACACCACGTTCTGCGACGAGTTGGCGAGGACCACCACGCCGTTGACGGCGGCCTGGGTCCCGAACGTGCCACTGTTCTGCGTCCCATCGGGAACGTTCGTAATGCCGGCACCATTGCCATTGGCGTTGACCACCGCGCCATCGGATATCGTCGCCAGAACGGTGCCGCCGATGCTTGTGACATTGACCGCGCCGGCGCCGCCAGCGGTACCGATGCCGACACCGACGGCGCCGCCGATCGCATAGGTGGTCGCGTCGTCGTTGGCATCGACCACGACGTTGTCTTCGGCTGTGACAATGACCGGGCCGACGATCGAAGCGATCGTCGACGTGTTGATGACGATGACGGCAGCCGAGCCGCCGATGCCGACGTCGCCCGACAGCGCGATGCCGGCGCCGATGCCGAGAACGGTCTCGAGCGCTTGAGCATTGACGAAGACGCTGCCTTCGGCGTTGACCTCGGTGGTCGGGATGCTGCTGCGCGAAGGCTGCGTGACCAAGGAACTCGCTTGATCCGGCGCGGCGCCGATGAACGCGTCGGTCGTGCCATTGAGGATCGGCACGACAAATCCCGGCGCCGCCGAGAACGTGCCGGAGCCAGCGAGGCCGACGCCGATCGACAGATCGTTGTAGCTGCGGCCGGCGGCAACAGTGACATTCTGCAAGGCCGTCGGCGTAGCCTTCGCACCCGTCGCCAAACCTAGACCCGTCGCCAAAGACGTCGGAATGGTATTGCTGACGTTAATCTGCGCGCCTTCGTTGATATAGGCGAGCGTGTTGATCGTATCTACGGTCACCGAGCCGGCGATCGCACCCGAGCCGGTTTTGGCGATGGCGACCCCGACGCCGGCGCTGGTGATATCGTTGACGCTCACCGCGACGACGATCACACCGGTTTGGAAAGCCTTGACCGGCGTCCGTTCCTTGTTATCGCCCAGCGCACTGCCGATATTGCTCGGCAGGCTCGTTGTGCTGACCGACGGCACACCGACATTGTTGATCGTCTGCAGAATGTGAATCGTGGTCGCATCGTTGCCGGCCGACACCGTCGCGTTGTCGACGGCAATCGGCGAGCCGTTCTGCGTATCGCTCAGCACGAATTCGCCCGCCGGCAGGCCGGTGGTGACGATGTAATAAGTGTGACCGGTTTGCAGTCCGCCGATCGGCGTCGACTGAGCGGTGTAGATCACCGCTTGGCCATTGCCGAAGCCGTTGTTGGGGACATTGAAGATTGCGGTCTGGACGCCGCTGACGGTTCCGTAAGTCACGTCGGACGCCGCAAAGGACTGCGCGTTCCCCGTGTCCTGCGTGTCGGAACCGCCGGCCGGCGCGCTGAAGGCGCCGGTATTCGCATTGATCCCGGGGCCTGCCACAGCCTCCGCGGTGACCTTCGCGTTGCTATCGATATAGGCATCGGTGTTTTTGGTGACGACGCCAACGCCGGCGGCAATACCGACGGCACCGTTTCCGCCGCCGGCGAGATTGCCGGACACTTGAGTGAGCGTGGTGTCGTCCTCGGCCGACACCAGAACGCTGTCCATCGCGAACACGGTGGCGCCGCTGCCGATATAGGCGACCGTCGTCAGATTGAGCACGGTGACGCCAGCGGTCAGCGTGAAGGTGCCGCCGCTGCCACCTAGAATGATTGCGCCCGCGGCCGAGACCGAAGTGAGCGTCGCGTTGTCGTAGGCTGCGACGATGACGTTGCGGCCGGCCGAGGCCTGCGCATTCGGCGCAATGTAAGCCGCCACCGAGTTGATGAAATCGCCGGCATCGGAACCGATACCGACCGCGGTATTACCGGAGCCAGCGAGCGCGCCGGCAATGCCGACCACGGTCACGGTGCCCTGGGCCGCGATGTCGACATCTTTTAGCGAGGTGATGCCGCCGGTGCCGCCGACGCCGCCGACGCCCATGGTCGGCGTGCCGCTCGGAGATTCTTCGTAAGCACTGGCAGTGGCGTCGAGATAAGTGAAGGAGACCGCGCCGCTGCCGGCGCCTTGCTTGGAGAACCCGCCCCCTACCGCGAGGATGACGACGTTCTCATCGGAATTCGCCTGGATCGAGACGCCCTGGTAGGAGTTGCCGAGCACGTCGGTCAAACTTCCCAAGCTGCCGTCAGCAAAGATCGTCGCTGCACCGTCGATAAAGGCGTTGGTGGTGTCGATGATGTCGACATTGGTGATCGACGCGCCGACGCCGGCCTTGGTGATGCCGATGCCCAGCGAGCCCGCAATGGCAACGATGTTGGCCGTGTCGGTGGCGTAGACCCTCACATTGTTCTGGGCGGAGACGTAGGTGCTCGCGCCGGTGATCGATGCCGTGACCGGGTCATCGATGACGTTGATCGACACCGACGCTCCGACAGCGATCTTATCGCCGCCGGCGGCGCCGATGGTCAGCGAGTAGATTCCCGCCGTTTCCTCGCCTTCCACGTCGACGCTGCCGGCGGCCTGGATGGTCGAACTGTCGACATTGGCCGTGACCTGGTCGGCAATGTAGTTAGCGCCGACCGCGGCACCGACCGCATTGCTCTTGGTGGAAATCGCAGCACCACCGGTGAACGC
>Ga0102924_1002304_pt1 | contig 20963 bp, 17 predicted proteins | sample PaiPotPPM11metaG_FD_80116 | JGI IMG/M metagenome (GOLD analysis project Ga0102924, IMG submission 80116) | Iron sulfur acid spring bacterial and archeal communities from Banff, Canada, to study Microbial Dark Matter (Phase II) - Paint Pots PPM... ...
GCCCTCAACCTCGAGGGCCGGCCCTCCGGCAAGGGGCGCCGTTCGGGCAGAAGGGACGGCCGATAGAATCGACTCGCTGCGGAGCGGTCGCCTAGTCTGGTCGAGGGCGCGGCACTGGAAATGCCGTAACCGGGGTAACTCGGTTCGCGAGTTCGAATCTCGCCCGCTCCGCCACCACGTCTGGTAGCCGCCGAGCTATCAGGCCCTAGGTCTCGTGCTTATGCATGCACCATAGTGGCGGTCATCACCGGACAGATCGCCTGAGGGTCGCGGCATTTCCTGAAATCACCACAGTCGGCTTGGAAATGCCGCGACCGCCTCGGGATCGACAGCGTGGTTATCTCCGGGTTCATAACTACAGAACGTATACAAACGGGCGTTCGGAGGCAGAATGTCTGGGCCGAGTCGTTTCCCTCAGCCGCGACGCAGCCTGGGAGTCTTCGACAAACTGATTACGAGCTATTTACGCCTTAGCGCTGTGCTCCCTACTTGGCGGGTGGGTGCGACGGGCGATCAATTATCGCCATAGCCCTGGACAGGCTACCGCTTGCCGAGGACAGCTGTCCGTATAGGCATCTGCACCAAGATCACAGGCTAGCTAGGCCCCTGGTAGATCGAGCGAGCGAGTGAGACCCCGCAGACGAGCGCGGCACGCCCGTGGCGGAGCGCCCGCGCGACCTCGTTCAAGGTCAGCCCGTCGGTGAAGACATCGTCGAACACCAGGATCTTCTTACCGGCAACCCTGTCGACGTCCGGCACGGTTAGCGCGGCGCGAATCTCCGTCTCGGCGATCTCTCGCCGCCGCTTGTACCGAACCGCCTGGCGGAGGGGGTTAGTCGGTTTCGTCTTAATGATGGCCGCCGGGGTCTCCAGGTCGAACGGCCAGCGTCCGCCCCCAGCCTCAACGGCCTGCTGCAGGATGAGCCTTATGTGATCCCAGTTTCGTTCGGCGCCAGCCCCGCTATATGAGGGATTGCCGACGATCAAGTCGAAGTCCTTGAACGATGGACGGTGATCATCGAGGAAGCCTACGAGGATGCGCCCGAAAACGAGAGCCCATCCCTTCTTGCCCCCGAACTTGTACAGGCCGAGCCGACTCTCCAGAACACCCGTGCGGTAGCCGATAGCCCAGTTCCATTTGAAGAATCGGTCAGAGCGGGCGCACGTCGGATTGTGGCAAGAACCGTCTTCGTGGAGCGGGTGATCGCAGATCCCGCAGGCATCGTCGCCCCCGGCAGGCTTAATCGCCAACAGGGCGCAGCTGTAACAGATCTCCGGGCGACCACCTGCCTCTCCGTAGGCGCAGCTACCGCATTGGCCGAAGCCAGCCGGGAGCGGCCGGAGCTTGCTGACATCGAGTGTCACACCAGCTGTATAGCAAGTTGGCGACGCTGCGCGGTTCCTTCGCGGACGGCGTCCGTTGACCGTAGGTGACGGAGGACGTCTTCGACATCGCCCACGACTAGCGCCCCACGGCGCGCGAAGCTCTTCGCCCAGGCGTGCTCATCGACCAGCGACTTCAGCAAGAAGACCTTTTTGCCGTGCTCCAGGGCCAGCCGTGCCTGCATCCGTGCCCCGGAGGTCGCCGACGCTTCAATCACAACGGTCCCCTGGCCCATGCCGGAGGTTACGACGTTGCGCCTAGGGAAGTTGTAGGCAGCGGGCGGCGTCTCGGGGAAGAACTGCGAGACCACGGCGCCGTCGCTGGCGATCCGCTCGGCTAGGTCGCCATTCTCGGGCGGATAGATGCGGAGCAGGCCAGACCCGAGTACTGCGATCGTCCGGCCTCCTGCCGCCAGGGTAGCCTCGTGGGCTGCGGTATCAATGCCCCTGGCAAGGCCGGAGAGCACGGTGACCCCACGCTCGGCCAAGAGGCCGGCCATCCGTCGAGCCCGTCGCCGTCCTGAGGCGGACGGACCGCGCGTCCCAACCACCGCGACCGAGTACGCGTCGTCCTCTCGAACGTGGCCGAGGTAGAAAAGGAAGGGGGGGAGGTTAGGAATGGCCCGCAGATTCAACGGGTAGTCCTCGTCGAGAACGGTCGTCAGCTTCATGGACTTCAGCCACCTCGGCAGCGCCTCGCCGACCTCATCCAATGGGAGGCCGCGTTCGATGGCGGCGCGGAGCCGTCGGCGCTGATCATCGGGAGCGCGCCGTTCGAGGATCTGGCCAGCCAAGAGCGCGTCCAGCCCGCCGGGCCGCACGGCGTGCCGGGCAATCAGCGACCAGTCGATCTCGGCTCCACGGCACAGCGCAAGCAGAGAAAGGCGTTCCCGGCTTCCCGCTCCCCTCATTGCGGTCTTCGGCATATTAGGCTCCGACCTCCCCTGGTTCCATACCGAACTGGTGATTGCGAACATACGTTCGCAGTGTAGAAGAAAACCGATCTCTGCGACAGCTGTCTGTCGCAGCCGCCCGAGGTGCTGATCCGCTTCGAGTCTACCCGGGTGCCGCTATTGAACTGAGCTGCTGAGGCTCTCACCCGCATGGAGTCTGGGGCACCGTAGTCGGAGTACGCTTGTTCGGGACGGTTCACTTCTGAAGGCGGGGCCGTATCGGACGAGGAGGGGAGGCGTCGTGGACGGACTAGCGCGACTCCGACGAGCCTCCTTGGCTGCCCGCAACCGGCGGCACCTTGACCAGCCGCTCTACTACGGAGGGAAATGGTGGGCACGACGACTTGCGGTCGTGACCGCGTGGATGGTCAAGGAGGCGCTCGATGGTACGCCTGGAACGATCCTCGATCCCTTTGTTGGAAGTGGCACGACGCTCGGGGAGGCTCTAAGGCTCGGGCACCGCGCCATTGGGATCGAGATAAATCCGTTTGGGGCTGCGCTTACCTCCCAGGCATTCAATCGGCGCCGCCCAGATCTCGGTCAGCAATACGATCGAATCGTCGAAGAGGTACTGGAGGAGATAAAAGCCCTTTACGGGTCGACCTCGATCGCCGGCTACTTCTGGTGCTTTGAGCAGAATTGCCCGTCCTGCGGAAGCGCAACCCTACTTCTAAACCGCTGCATCATGGTTCAGCACGCCTATCGTCGGAAGCAACCAGCTGGCTGGGTCATTTGCCCGCAAAGCCGCCACATCTTCTGGGTACGCGACATCAACGTTCGGCGGGCTCGGTGCCCATGTGGGTATCGGGTGCCCCTCGAACCGGGACCCTATACCTCCTTCAGATGTAGCACCTGTAAGGGCGCCGTAGAGCCTTGGGGGCCCGACGCTTTGCGCCCGAAGCCACCCCGACCTGCTCTAGTTGCGGTGGAACGCCGGAAAAGGAGTATCCGGCAATTCACAAGACCGAGTCCACGAGATTTGAGGCTCGCGCGCAACCCATTGCGGAGCCAGTCTCGCCTTCCAGCCGCCCCAATAGCTCAGGGTTCGTCGACGGATCAGTTGCTGCGATGGGGTTACCGCGATTGGCGTGACGTGATGCACCCGCGTCAGTTGATCCTGGCGGAGGCTATCGCAAAGCGCATCTCAGGCCTGTCGGATGCCGACCTGCGCAACCAGTTGGCGATCGCCTTCTCGCCGCTGCTCGAGTATCACTCACGCCTGTGTTCGTTCAAGGGGCTCGGAACCGGTGCGGTGCGTCAAGCCTTCGCCGCGCCTGTTCTCCACCCAGTCACGATCTCCTACGAAGTCAATCCCACATTTGACTCGCAGAGCGGGCACACGTCCGGCAGCCCGCGGGGTTGGTACAGCTTGCGAACCGAGCCATGTGCCAGGGCATTTGATGCGCTCGAGGAAGTCAAAGGCCGGCCGATTGTATTGGGCAGTCCCGTCCAGGTTGTCGAAGGGCGCGCAGACGTTGCCGTTGCCTGTGCAGACAGCGCAAAGTTGTCGCTTCCGTCCGGTTCAGTTGACGCAGTAATTACGGACCCGCCTTACTTCAACCGGATTCACTATGACGACCTGGCCGGAGCCTTCACGGCCTGGCTGACTTGGTGCGGAGCGGGCGGACCTAGTGGTGGGAAGGGAATCCAGAGCGAGGTCCCGGAGGAATTTTCACGAGGACTTGTCGATGCACTGCGTCCAGCGGTAGCCGCGCTCAAGTCCACCGGCAAACTGACCTTTACTTTTCATCACCAGCAGCTCGAGGCCTGGCTGGCTCTCGCCCGTGCCCTGTTGCCTCTTCCGCTAATAGGCGTCTCCATCACGGTCGTCGCAAGTGAGATGCCTAACACCAAGATGCGCCTGCGTGCCGGCGAGCCAATCACGTCGGATGTGGTCATGAGTCTGCAGAAGGGGCACAGAATTGGACCACCCGCCTCGGCACGAACGGCCTGTATGCAGGCCTCGCGGGAACTTCGCCGGCTCCCCCGCATCCTGCGGGGGGACCTGCTTTCAGTCGCCTTCGGGGCCGGCGTGATTGCCGTTCTTGCCTCAAGCGAACCGGTTCCTAACCTCGCGGAGTTCCTGAGCGACGTCCGGGCTCTCGTCGAGCTATCCGTTGGCAGGAAGGTCAGCCTTGTCTTGGCTTGACGTACTCCTTCCCCCCGAAGGGCCCAGCGGACTCGTCATTGATCGGATGACAGACCTGCGGTTCAGTGATGGCGGCCGGCGAGTTGCATTATGCCCCCTTGACTGCGCCTCGCTGGCGTTGCTTCGGGAGTCGCTGCGCCGACGCCACAGCCTAGTAATGCAGCTTCCCCGGGGGTCGCAGGACTTTGCAATCCTTTGCGCGGTTTTCGCACAACTTGCCCGGCGTGTGGGTGGACGAATGCCGCTGGCGGGCGTTGATTTCGGCGGCCCAGTCGTAGTGGTGGGCATGAATACCGCTGTCCAGGAACGACTTGGCCGCCTGAAGATAGCCGGGATAGCCCTCGATGAGGGCCTCGACGCCTGTCGGCTCCGGGCCGATGGGCGCGCGGAGAGTCCGACTGGATTCATCAGCGCGCTGCAACGTGACGACCAGAGAATCCTTTACTTGAATACTCGCGTTGGCTGGCCGAGACTACGAGGCGGCGAGTTGCACCCCGGGGTCGTAATCATCGACCGTACGAGCTTCGCCAGCGGCCATATCTTCGAAGCGGCCCTTGCGTGGGCTGAAAACCACCGCGCCGGCACGGTGTTGGTGATCTCTGATATCGGCGATGAACAATCGCTTGTCACCGTCCGGACACAGCCTCGTGAGTACGGCGTGTGGGCCTGGAGCCGTCGTTTGATCGACGAACTGGTCTGGGAATTAGGAGCAGGACCAGCGCACTCAGCGCTCTCGACCAGCTCGCTGCTCTGGCAGAAGGTTGAAGGCGTGAGAGCGATCTTGTGCCAGTCAGACGCAGCGGACGTGAAATTTCGGCGGGGCTTTTACCTTCTATCGGAGGCAGCCCGCGTGGGTACACCGCTTCCCTATGCAATTACGGCGGCTAAGCGGCTGCTGTCGGGCCTTGCACAGTGTCTCTCTACGGTCGAGGAGTACAACCTTTGGGCAGCTTTGGATCACCGGACCACCGCTCTTTCAAGCCTCCGTTCCACCGTCGAAAGAACGCGGCCGTCCGACTTTGCCGGGCCATGGAGAAACTACGGCGAGACAAGGTGGGGTGAACTACGCCGTGAGGTGCTCGACCTGTACGCGCTTCTTCTCCAGGAGAATCCCAAGCTATTTGCACTCTGCTACACCGTGGAACGCGTAAGGCGGGAGCGCCCCGAGGCCAAGCTGGTGGTTCGGGTGGCAAGCGAGGCCATGGGCCAGGCGCTGGCGGCTGATTTGACGAACTTGGGTGAGAAGGCCGTCGAATGGATGAGGATCTCTGAAAAGGTACCTTGGACCCTCACACCGGTGATCGAGCTCTACCCTGGTGCGCTACCCCCCTGGTGGCAGCCTGCTTTGTGGACTGGTGAAAGCACGCTCCGATTGCACCTAACCTACCCGTTCGAGAGCCGCTACCTGGAGATTGTGCTCCGACACGGAACCGCGCATCAACGTGAGGCCAGTGAGAGTGCCGCGAAGTACTACCGCCTTGGGACGATCCCTAACGGCCATCCGCCTCCAGACCTGCCAATTGCCTATTCGTTCGACGTCGACGCGCGGAAAGTGGCACTGCAGCATCCACCGGATCTGACGGTTGATATAAGCCTTCTCCTTGATGACCTCGAGCTGACTGACGATTCGGAAGAGCAGCCAGAACATGCGGAAGCGGCCGATACCGCGCAGGCCCGCCCCGTGATCCTCGAGCCCGACGGTCAAATCTGGTGGGTTCGTGAGGGAACAGCTGTTGAGGCATTGGTTGCTGGCGCGCACCACTACGTGCCATTGCACAAATTGACGTCGGGAGAAACGGTAATCGTGCCCCGCGGCGAGGGTCGGGAAGCTTTATTCACAAGGCTTGTGAAGAACATCCACGGCCACGGCGATCTCCGGGCCTTCGAGGTGTTCTTCGCTCGCTGGCGGGCCGCTTGCGTGAAAGCATGCGAGGCGTGCGGCAGTAGCTTAGCCGCACTCGAAGAGAGGATGGCGTCCCATGGATCCCGGATTGGCTCGCAAGCCCTCGATAACTGGGCGACCGGAGCAACCATCGGCCCCGCCGATCCAAGAGACATCGGGCGCATTGGCCGCATCGCAGACGACAGGTTCGTGGTCGAGCAGGGCGCCAGAATCGGGGCAATGATGACAGAAGTAAGAGGCCTCCATATCAGCCTCGGCCACCTCCTCTCGGCAGGGCTAAGCGAGGTAGCGGACGGCGCCGGAGAGAGCCTTAGCAAGCTGTCAGTGCTGCTGGGCATGGACGCCAGCGAACTTCTGGAGGAGTTCGAAGTTCGGCAAGTGCGGTCGGTCGGACCCGTCCAAGAAGTCGGTAGCTCCTTGGTCGGGAGGAGGGTAAGGCCCTGAGCGCTCTCCAAGTGGTCGCTCCAGTTAGCGAGGTTGAGTCCGCAGTTACCGAACACCTAATAGCAAGGATTGAGGAGCGGCTCGCAGACCGTGGCGGCGGTCGACACGTCCCCGGCTGGGAGCCGCGCCAAAACGTGGTGGTCGGAGTACTTGAGCCCCGGCGGGTACAGCAACCCGGTGGCGACCACCCAGGAGCTGAGGCACAAGCTGAGGCGGCGATTCTAAATTCTGGTGACGACGCCCCGCCGTTTCTAGGCCTCGACTTCACAGTGCGCCCGTCAGGGCAATCGATCGAGCTTGAGGTTGATTGCGAGCTCGCGGTCTACGTCGAGGAGTACCCAACTCGCGAAGAGCAACAACGACACTTTCGACCGGCAGCCGACGCCGTCGCCCAGTCCGTCAGCGAGGATTCACCGCTAGGTCCGCAAGACAACGAAGGGAGCGCGACTCAGGAGACGCCAATGGCCGTGGGCGCAACCTCAGCGGCAACTGGCGGTGCATCAGAACGAGGACCCAAGAAAGGCCACGGTGAGGGCCGTGCACGCACACGGCTGATCAGTGTGTGGCGAAGGCACGACATCGCCGTTAAGGGAATTCATTTGGTCGTCCAGCTCGACGGTTCTCACTCAACCGAAGCCGCACAGCTCGAGCGAGCCTTGCGTGACACCATAGACGGTCATTTTGCCAAAGCAGAAGCGGCACGTCCGTTCAGCGGCAGAACGCGGGAAGTGCAGGTCGACGCTCTCGGCAGTGACGCGAGCTTTTGGTCTGCCATTCGAGCTGCTGAAGACAACCAGTTTGCGACCCTGTATCCGGACCTTCGCATTGAGGGGTTTGCCGATCGGCTTGGACCGGATCTCTTCCGGGTCAGCATCTCCCTTGCCAACGCCACTTCGCTTCCCGAGCGCCCTTTTCAAGACCTTACGGCCTACGACTGCAGGATCAACGTAAAGGCAATGGGTGGAGCAGAGATCAAGCCACAGCGTTTTGAGCTCGCGCCGAGTGATTACCGGTATCGCGACTCAAGCGAGGTGGTCGGACACGGTCGCGCATGCGTGGCGATTGCCGACGGCACAGGCATCGCTAGCACTGCCCTCCCGAGGTACTACCAGCCGGTGGTGGAGTCGCGCGAGGACCATGTAACGGCGCTGAAATGCCATGCGCTTCATGACAGCCCAGGACCCGTTCTCGATAGCATCGAGGCCGCTTCTCGAGCCTACCTCGATGAATGGGATGGTTTCTTGGCTGGCGCGCCGCAGGAGATGGAAAACATTTCCCGCGCAGAGCGTGACCAGTTCGCAGACGAAATGCGACGCTTCCGACTGGGCAGGCGCGCAATGAAAGACGACGCTCGCCTTGCGCGCGCATTTCGCCTCGCCAACGGTGTCATGGCTGAAATCAACCGTGACAGGGGCTACGAATCGTGGCGCCTCTTCCAGCTGGTCTTCATCGTGAGCCATCTTGCTGCTCTAGCTGCGCGCGAGCGGCGAACGGCAGCCGAGCTTACCGCCGAGCTGGAGTTTGCGGACGTACTTTGGTTCCCCACCGGCGGAGGTAAGACGGAAGCCTACCTCGGCCTGATTGTGACAGCCCTTTTCTACGATCGCTTACGTGGGAAGCAAAGAGGCATCACTTCCTGGCTCAAGTTCCCTCTGCGGATGCTGTCCGTCCAGCAGTTACTGCGCGTCCTCCGCGTCCTCATTGTGGCCGATCGCTGGCGGGAACGAGAGCTAGGTCCCGAGAGCGGCGACCCATTCGCTCTCGGCTACCTCGTAGGCGGAGGGAATACCCCGAACTTGCTTCGATACGAGGATAAGTGGTGGCCCGGGATAAAGCTGGCCGCCGACCGCGATCCCTCGGACTTTGACGCCTATCGCCTCGTTACGGAGTGCCCATCCTGCGGAGACAAAGACTCCGTTCACCTAAAGCCTGACCTGCCGCGGGTCCGGCTTTTCCACGTCTGCTCGTCATGCCATGCGGAATTGCCGCTGCTGATGAGCGACGAGGAGATTTATCGGTACATGCCATCGGTGATCGTGGGCACGGTGGACAAACTCACCGGGTTAGCCTTCTACGGCGAGTTCACTCAGTTCTCGCATGGTCCGCGTTACCACTGTCCGGACCATGGCTGGTTCACCTTTGGTCGCGGCGGCAAGTGCTTGGTCGGAGATCTATGCGAAAGGGACCGGCGCGAGTACGTACGAGAGGGCCCTTGGTACGACCCTGTTCCTGCCCTCATAGTCCAAGACGAGCTTCACCTCCTCCGCGAAGAGCTGGGCGCCTTTGATGCCCACTACGAGGGGATGCTGGCCGAGATCCAACGTGAGTCCCCTTCGGGGCTTCCTTCCAAAATGCTGGCCGCCTCCGCAACGATCGAACAGAGCGAGGACCAGCTGAGGCAGGTATACGGTCGGCGTCCTCGAAGCTTTCCCACGCCCGGCTTTGAGCGCCATAGGAGTTTTTACTCCATCGAGAGAACGAACACCCGTCGCGTGTACCTAGGGATATTGCCCCATTACCGGCGGAAAGCGGATGTTGCAGGCATCATCCAGGTCGAGTTACTCCGTGAGGTTGCCCGTCTCCAGGACTTACCGCCTGGTCAAGCCGCAGATCTACTGGGAATCGCTGAAATCGAGGGTGAAGCGCTACAGGCAGTGCTTTTCAACTACGAAGTCTCACTCTCGTATGTGAACAGCAAAGTGAACGGCGACCAAATAGCCGACGAGTTGGCGCGACTGTCTGAGGAAACAGACAGCCTCGGCGGCGATCAGTTCTTGTTCGTGGTGCTTACTGGACAGGTCAACGTCTCAGAGTTAGCTTCTGCAATCGACCACGTCGAGCAGGACAGGTTCAGCATCGAACGATCCAAACGTCTTCGAGGAATGGTCGGCACGTCGGTGGTCAGCCACGGCGTGGACTTGGAGCGCCTCAACGTCATGGTGATGGCCGGACTTCCCCCCACGGTCGCCGACTACATCCAGGCAACGTCGCGGGCTGGCCGCATCCATGTTGGCTTGGTTGCCACCGTATTTGATGCCTTCAGCCGCCGGGAGCGCTCGTCCTTCGTGAACTTCCCTAGCTTTCATCGCTTTCTGGATCGCATGGTCGAACCCGCCCCGGTGAACAAGTACGCGCTATTCGCGGCACAGCGCACGCTGCCTGGGCTCGTAATGGCGTTGCTTTGGGACCTGTGCCGGCAGGACCAACTGTCACCGCCAGCTGAAGGCGTGCATTATACCCGCCATCTAAGCCGGTGGTGGAACGCCAAAGCTCCTGAACTTAGACCAATCATTCGTCATCGTCTTGAGCGCGCCTATCGATCGCTAGTCGATGGAGTGAACGAAAGGAGCCTAGAGGACGAGCTGGCTGAAAGGGTACTTGAGAGGTGGGAACGCGTAGAGATGCTGCAGATGCAGGGGTTTGGAGCTGACCTCGCCCGCCAGCTCTTCCGCGAACCAGTCCTGACGAGCTTTCGCGACGTCGACGAGCCCGTCGACTTCTCAGCGTTGCCTCTGAGCGCGAACGCATTCGGTGCACTCACCGACCGAGAGCCAGGCTAGAAATGTGCCGACGAACTCTCTGGCCGTGTCATCGAGGGGGCGATCATGCAACGTAGCCGGAGCCAAGTGCTCTTTTCGTACTTGCCCCATGCGGTGTTTGTTCATGAGAGTGGGATGATCGTCCGTTCCTACGAAATTGCGGGAGAGGCCCTTACCAGTGCCATCAACAAACCAGTGCTATTGGGCGAGATCGACCGATACCTAGCCGGCTGGACGAACGACAACCGTGTTGAGATGCCTAGTTCTTTTGTTCAGGACCAGGCCAATTGCCTGGTGATGACGCCTGAGCTAGTCCGCTGGGAGATTTGGCCACTAGTCTTCGAGTGCAACCGTGAAGGATGCAAGCGGATTCACACATTTACCCGGGTTTCAGACGTGACGCTTCATTCTCGTTGCCGGCATTGCGGAGGACATCTCAGGCAGCTTCGGTACTTCGCTGCGCATGATTGCGGCGCGAGCAAGGAGATGTACGTCCCGCGCTGCCAGTTGCATGGATACGATCACGTCTATTTCGAGGACACAGGCAGCTTTCGTACAGCAATGTTCCGCTGCCGCGCCTGTGGCGGAGACATCGTCCGCCGCACAGCGCTCACCCCATGCGGCTGCCAGGCGTTTCCGGATGACCAGGGACGCTCAATGATGCGTGCCTATACAGTCAGGGATACCCACACTTACTACCCTCACTACATCTCGTTCATTAACTTTCAGTCCCCTCTCTTCAGTCGACTTCAGAGCCATCCGGCCCGAGGCGAAGTGGCCATCGCTTCATATCTCCAGCTTGTAGAGAGCATCTCCGACGCACTGCGCGATGCCGACCATACCGTCGGCAGCGACCAGCGCATGACCGGCGCGGAATGGCAGATAGCCGAAGCGCGCTACCGGAAAATGGGGCTCAACGACGGAGAGATCGAGGATCTGCGTCGCATTCGAGGACCGCGCGACATCGGTCTAGGTGCGTTGGCCGGCCTACCGCCTGCGGTTTTGGAAATGGGTGCCTCACGCCCGCTCGTCGAGCGGGCCATGCTTTTTGACCGCGGAGAGCTCGCTCGAGTAACCCTGCAAGACGCCAGGGCTTCGGCGAGGGAGCGCGGCCAGATCGCAGCCGAGATATCACTCCACGATGCTCAGACGCAGGCGTCGAAGATGGGTATCGAGGAGGTCGCCGTCTCGTGGGAGTTCCCGGTCGCTATGGGGGCCTTTGGGTACACGCGGGCGGTGCGGGGCCAAGGCGAGGGCCGTATCCATGGCTTCGCGCAGCGCGGGCGCTACGAGGGCAAGGCCCCTGTCTTCGCGGTAGCGACTGAGACCGAAGCGGCGATCATTACCGTCTCGGCCATTGCGGTTCTACGCTGGCTGAAACGCCGTCGGCGATATGCAGGTGAACCTCCGAGTGACCTGCGTCCCGCGCGTCAGGAGGTACTCGAGATATTCGCGAGAAGGGAGGTGGATCCGGCCCCTGCTGATGAGGTGGAGGTGATGCTTCACTCCATGTCTCATACTCTCCTACGCGCCCTAGCTGAGGGCCAAATCGGATTCGGAGAATCGACACTCGCTGAGTGGATCGTTCCCGAGACGTTAACGTTCGCCTTGTATGCGAATAGCCTCAAGAGCTATACCCTCGGGGCACTCTGGACGTTGATCAACAACCGCAGCCTTGAGTGGTTGCAGAGCTCGCTGCATGGTGTCTTCCGCTGCGAGAACGACCCATTGTGCCACCAACGCGAACCGCGGGCGTGCGAGCGGTGTCTCTATCTGACTTTCGGCTGCCGGACCTTCAACGACCGCTTGAGCCGCACGATGCTTGGCGACTTTTGGACACCCGGAGTCAGGCCGGCTTTAGCGGGTTGTTCCTCAATCATTGCCGTCGCATCGGCACCAACCCTGGGCCTGCCATCAGGTCTTGGCGACGAGGCGGCGCTCTTCGCCCGTCTCCGGGTTAACGAAGGCGGTCTCGAATAGGTCCTCGAACGCGCAGGTGAAGTAGGTCAACATCTATGTTGCAGCCTTGGCCCGGCCTGCCGACTGTTCGCCTCGATGGCAGGGACGTAGTTCTGGCTGATGCCGAGGTCCAGTGCCAGCTTTCGCTGCATCAGCCCACGCTTCTCTCGCATTGCCTTCGGGCCGGCAGCGCGAACCTCGACTTTCACCCCTAGTATCATGGCAGCCAGAAGCTCAGCAGCTATGGGGAGTAGGAAGAGAGCGTTGCTGAGGCCGGCTGCGGTCGCACCGCCGTTTGACAAATCGGATTCGGACAGGGGGAACCGTGCGATCTTGAGGATCGTGTCCTCGCGCTCGCATAGCTGCTAGACCCCTCCCTGCGTCATCCTTAATGCCGTCAAGGCTGCTTGGGAGGGGTTCCGCGCCGCGCCGCCAGCTTGACGGTATGGGAGATGCGGAGGTTGGATCCTGACCTCCCTGAGAGGCGCACGTCATCGAGAACATGCACAATTAATTGGCCCGAAGCGGAGCCTTGTAGTGAGATGAAAGGCACCCGCGGGAACCGATCCCAAATGATTACCCAGGACTACCAGTCGCTGAGTCCGGATGAGCTCGAAGTCGTTGAGAAGCAAACTCAGCGCATCCTCATCCAAGCCTTGCAGCAGTACTCCAAGGAAGCGCGCTACATCTTCGACCGAACGAAGGCCGAGAGCGAGACCGAGGTAATTGCCATCGCCGAAGACATCGTCCAATACGCCTTAGAGGTCGCCGAGATCTACCCAATAAACTCCCGCTTCGCAGGCTTCTTCGACTACAAGAGAGTGCGCTGGCTCCCCACGGCATTTGGACTAGTGCCGCAAGTTCTCCTAGTTGATGCGAAAGCCTCGACCGAGAACAATCGCAGCACGTTGCAGCAATCACAGCTCTCGATGGACGCCGAATTCGAATCAAGGGGGAACAGGGTCACGCTCGCGGCCGGTTTCGCTCCCCACTTATCCATTCCGGCATTCGGTGGCAAGGCCTTAAATGCAGTCACGACCTCGGCACTGGTCCATTTTTACTACGTGAACCGACCCGGTGATCCAGAGCGATACCGCGAGCTCAAGACCATTTACTCTCTGCTAGTACCGCATCAGCGGCTGAAACCAAAGTACAATCCGGATTCCAAGGTCACTTTCTTTGGGCAAGGAAAGCACTCGCCGGCGCGAGCCGAGGCTCAGAGAATCAGAGTCTACTTTGAGCGGCTTCGGCAGATGTGCCCTTGGAGGCTTCAGGAGCTCAGGTACACGGAACAGCCTTACACGAGACCAGAGTGGCGAGATGTGGACATCAAGGGTAAGGAAAGTTCTTCAGAGTTCTTGTTCATTGGCCGCTGATGACCATTCGGTTCTCGCACCCCCCGCATGCGATTGACAAACTGTTGGAGGTAGCGCGCATGGATATCGATGCCTAGGAAGCGGCCTCCTAGCGAACACGCGACGTAGCCAGTGGTCCCCGTGCCCATGAACGGATCAAGGCAAACACCGCCGGCGGGGAGCGTAGCCTTCAAAGCCCTTTCTGCTAGACCTATGGGCATCGTCGCGAAATGGCCATTGCCACTGGTGCCTGTGACGGGAATGGCAGCGAGGTCACCCGGATTACGCCCCAGAGGATGATTACGGAAAACGTTGTCTCCGACTTCGACCTTCATGGCCTCCTCATAACGATCGTCGAGGTCAAGCAGACTCTTCAGCCTCCGCCAGGTATCGGGCGGCGGTAGGCGAGAGCCAATGGAGTCCGTACGGAAATAGTGGCGCGTTCGCTCAAAGGGCAAACCAAGCTTGTCGGCGATCTGGTGGATCGACATGCCCTTAGCGGCGGCACTGGCTCGCAGGTAGCTCGCTAGATCAGTAGCTTCAGGAACCGAGGGACGCCTCACCACCAGTTTCAGGCCGTCGATGGTTGAACGGTGACGGGGTGAATTGAGCCAGCGCCGCAGCTCCGGTCTATTCTTTGCCTTGCCGGATACTGTTCCACGCTCGGCTCTGATGCGTTCGACCTCATCGTCAGTGGAGTGGGGAACCCTTATAGCATCGAGGTCGAAGAAATATTGCTCGGACTTGGCAAGGAGAAAGACTGGCTCCCACGTATTGGTGAGGCGATCCTTCACACTCGAGGGCATGGCGTTTGGCTTGTGCCAAGCGAGGACGTTACGTAACCACCAGCCATCGTCTTGAAGAGCGAGAGCTACTCTAAACGGGATAAGCGCCAGCTGCTTGTTGCGCCGCCATCCGGTGGCAGGTGGCTTTCCATCCACTGTCCCACACCCATGCAAGTAGGAATCACCCAGGTTTAGCCAAACCGTGCCCTCATCCCTGAGAACTCTGCGGACTTCCTTGAAGACACCCACAAGCCGCTGGACGTAGTCCTCGGCCTCAGCCTCCAGACCGACCTGTAGTGGGTGTTTGTAATCGCGCGCCTGCCAGTAGGGTGGTGACGTCAGGCAGGTGTCGACGGAGGCATTTGGGAGGCCACGCAACACCTTCTCGGCATCGCCATGGAAGAGGGCGTAGCGTTCGGATGCGAAGGAGGCGTCTCTCTGGACGGCGTTCCACCGCGCCGCGGGTTCCCTTTCCATGCTGACGGAAGCCATTCTGGTAATCCTCTTCTGAAACTTAGCCAGCCAGCCCTGATGCAGTCTATATTGTGGTCGCTGCTGGGTCAAGACACTAGACGTTGTGGATACTGTGCAAAACTGGTCTCCTTACCTTCCTGCACCCTCCGCGCAGCCGCACCCGGCGCGGCTTTGCGGTTGGGGTGACCTAAGCGAGCACCATACCTCGGAACGAGGGTCTCCATCCACAAGGAACCACCCGGAAGTCCGGGGCAACCCGTACGCGGTCCGCTTCTAGCGGGCCGGTAGTACCGGCATCGCAGGACGAGCATCACCACTCGGGTTCCGGACGGCGCGCGCTTCGGCCCTTCCGTTAAGCCTCCGGGGTCACCAGGATCACCTTGAATAGGTCCTGGAAGTCGCAGCCGAAGTGTCCCATCAAGAGGCGTCGAAGCTCGGGCGCGGCAGCAATATCCCCCGATTCGAGGCACGCGATTTGGTTCTCATCAAACCCGAGCCGCTCGGCCAGCTGTCGCTCGGTTAACCCGTGGCGCGATCGCATCGCTGCGAGGCAACAGCACGTGTGAGGACTTCAATCGCGGATCAGCCTCCCTGCCGGAGCGCTCCGGCGATGCTGTTGAAGATGGTCTTAATTTCGCCGCCCAGGACCAAGAGAACAGCGATCACCACCACGGCGATCAGCACCAAGATCAACGCATACTCCACCATCGCCTGGCCATCTCGTCGCTTGTCCATCGTCTAACCCTCCTTCCTGATATCAACTGCCGAAGATTTCGCCGCTACGTGTCTTGCGTTCCACGCGTTCGGGTGAACTCTGGTCTGTGGGTGGTTTCGAGCTGCTCCGCTCGACTCACCTGACCGGTTTGGCGATAGGCGGCGACCAGACGACTGACCACATCCTGCCGATCGGGCCGCCGGCGAAGGACCTCTTCAAGGAGTGGGACCATGCGCGGCAGCTCGCGCCTCGCCTGATGGTGCTGAGAGAGTCGAAGCAGGAGCCTGACCTGGATGTCCTGGACAAGCTGCCGCACACTCTGCACGAGGTCGCCGGCGGCTCCTCGGCTTTCCGTCAACTTCTCTTCGAGTTCATCCCACAGGGGCAGGTACTCGCCGTCGCAGATCGCAATCGCTGATTCGACCTCGGTGACAACATCCTGGGGCAGCAGTCCGGTGCCGCTGGCCCATTCATCGGCTGTCCTCCGAAGCGACGCCACGTCGAACGAGGTCCCAGCCGGTTCAAGGCGCACCACGTCGCCCTCGAGCCGGATCCGTTGGGCGATCGCAGGTGGGAGGATCCGGTGGTAGGCATAGAGCCGATGGCGGAGGCGAGTCCGCTGCTGTTCGCCGTTGAGCCCAGGAGAGAGTTCCTCGGCAAGAAGCTGGCGATGGACCGGTGCGGCCGGCTCCAGCGCTGAGTGTGAGAGGAGGTAGAGCCAGATAAAGCACAGCGTGGGGCGGGTCAGCAGTTTCGGTGCGAGGTCCTCATCCTGGTAGAGAAGTTGGAAGGTCCCTAGCGTGCGGATCGTCAGGAGTGGAGACGACGTAGACGGCGGGCCGACCGGGAGTGGAATCGTCGAAACTTCCGCGAGGCTGGTCTCGTGCTCCTCGCGCTGTAGCATGGCCTCCCATTCGCGCCGCCAGGCCATCGGTGGCATCACATATTGGCGTGGGCGGCTCGGATGGGCCTTGGGCGCCGGTGTCGGAGGCTCGCTCACAACAACCGCCGTGGCGCGCTGGCGCTGACCTTGCGCTTCGGCTCGAAGCCCCAGGATGTAGAGGGGGAGACCGATTTCGATGAGTCGCACCGTTTCGCCGCCAACGGCGGCGAGATGCCCCGACCCAAGCTGTGGAGGTGGGCCGAACAGATACATCCGGTCACCCCGACCGGTCTGACGGAGACGTTCGGAAATAGTCCCGAATCCACGCTTCGGCACCAACAGGACAAAGAGCAGCCAGAGTGACGCGAGCGTGAGCCAGAGTGCCATCAACGACCTCCTTCAGGGAACAGATCGGGAAGCAGTAGGTGGACGGCCGCCCGCAGCCGGCGGGCAGCAGGCGAGGCCGATCCCATCGGTGCCGCGCGTAACCCGTCCGGCTGCGCGATCGCTGGATCATCCGGTAGTTCCAGCCCGAACTGGAAGCGATAGCGTGGGGTCGGAGGGTCGCGGACGGAGCGACGGTTGAGGGTCAACACCGATTTGCCTTCGAACCCGAGCGCCCAGATTCGGGTCGACCACTGGGCAATCGCGGCTTGCAAGCCTGGGGCCGGCAGCGAGGTCACGATGACGGCATCAGCCAGCTCCATGGCCGTGTCAATGAGCCAGTGGTCGTCCTTCTTTAAGTCGAGGACGATAAGGTCGTAGTAGCGGCGAAGGATCGGGAGCAGCTGACGGAGCTGGTATGCGTTTGGTCCTCCGTCGGCGATCGGGAGGACCTCAACCCCATTGGATTGGGGAACAGCGAGATCAACCACATCATCCGGGATCCCTGTGGGGTGTGCGGCGAGGTAGCGAGCCACGCCGATGGCGTCAGCACCCAGGGCGTCCGGCCAATCCAGGAGGCATAGGGGCCTCGGTCGCTGCCCAGGTACGCGCAGGGAACGGCCTTCCGTGGCGACGATCGCCGCCAGGTTGCGCGCCAGCGTCGTCGTGCCGGACTTCGGAGCCGTGCCAAGGACGACGATGAAGGGAGCGTCGCGTCGGATCATTGGCAAGCGCGGTGGCAAGAGAAGCGGCTCTTCGGCCTGAACCAGGGACGCGGCCGGCGCCGACGACGCGGACAGGGCAACGGTCACGGCCGCGACGATCATGGCCACGGTCGTCAGCAACAACAGCGAGAAACTCGCGGCTGCGACGGCGTGCCAAGCTGGCGTCGCCCCGCGTCCGAAGGCCGACAAACCGACTCCCACCGATACGGCGAGGATCAGCGCGGCGAGTGGAGTGACCACCGCCTGACGATGCGCTTGGAGTGCTGACACCTTACTGGCCATAGGCGAGCCTCGCCGACTCGGAGGTGGTGAGCGTGGCGTTGCCCAGCACGAAAAGCCGGACTGTCACCTTGGCAGTCACCGATACCGTGGTTCCGCGGACGTCGACCTGCCATGGGCCAAGGCCTGGTAGCCGACTGACCCGGAGCGCCTGGTCGGTAACCTGACGGGCCAGCACCGGGTCAAGCTGGACGATGCCGCTGTTGCTCGAACGATAGAGACCTTCGTTGAGCATCGAGGCCCCGTCTTCGGCCGCCGCCTGGACGGTCTCGTTGAGCTGCGCATAGCTCGACTCCACTAGGCCGGTATCAACGACCAGGACCGCGAGCGGAACAAAGAAGAAGGTCATGAGGATCGCCGCCAGCACGAGGATCTGGCCCTGTTGCGGGTTGCGGGTCAGTCCACTCACGGCGATCGACTCCGGTATGGCTCGATGAGTGCGGAAGCCTGCCATTGCAAATGGAATCGCTGGCCCAGGATTTGCCTGACGATGGGAAAGGGCGCCAGACTGACGTAGCCTTCCGCGGTGGCCGTCAGCGTGGCGCCGCGCTCGAAGGTGCCTGCCTCGATCCTGACGGCGAATGCCTCCACCTGGCTGCCGCGCATCGCCTGGTTAGCCGAATCCTCGCCGGCCTGGATGGCGGCCGGCTCGCTCGGGGCCCGGGCTGCGGCAAACGCAGCTTGGCTTGCCGCACTGCGCACCGCCATGTACTGGCCGACGATCTGGCCAAGGGCCAGCAGGCCCAGGGCGAAGAGCAGGAGGACGAAGGCCACGACCGCCCATTCGACCACGGCCTGCCCGGACTGCCTGCGCTTCATGGCGATGATCCCGGCTGGAACCGCTCGATGGTGTGCGCACACTGCGCCGAAATCGGAAGCTTGGTGAACGGTGCGACCGGAATCGGCACAATCGCCGGCGCGGATCCCTGAATGGACATCGTCACCAGCGACGATTCACTGGTGGTGACGCGAATCGGCGCCGCCGAGGGCTCGAGCTTCTGCCACAGGTCGACCGCGGCCCGCGCCCCGTCGTTGAGGCTGTGACCGGCGAGGGCCGCCTGAAACGCGCCCTCCCGGCAGGCCAAGGCGAGACCGTTCCGGTAATAAAGGTAGATGGCGACCTGCGCAGTAGCGACGACGAGAATCATGAGCAGGCCGATGGTGAGGGCGAACTCCACCAAACTCTGTCCCCGCCGCCTGGTGGGTGTCGAGTTCATAGCTGCCTCAGCACCGTGAAGAGCGGCGAGAACACAAGGAAGAGGATCAAGAAGAGGAGTGGCGCAACAAAGAAGATGAGCGCGGGGATCGTCATCAGGACGGGAGCCCTGGTGATCCGCTCTCGATAGGCCGCATGCCACTCCCGCCGAAGTTCCGTGGCGAAGCTGGCCAGGATGTCGCTGAGGCGCGTTCCATACCGCCGACCGATGCGGAAGGCATCGGCCAGCCGCCCCAACGGTTCGACCCCATACCGGATCCCAACCTGATCCAGGGCGTCTTCGAGGCTGAGCTTGTGGACCTCCTTGATCCGGATCGCCTCCCGCAAGAGCTCGCTGGCAGGATCGGCATACAGGCTGACGGCCATGACCAGGGCACTCTCCGGCGTCGCCGCCCCACTCTCCATCACCATCCGAGCCCCGGTGATGACGCGGGGAAGGCGGCGGGTCACCGAGCGACGCAGACGGTCGGCGAGCCGACGGACGCGGCGGTATTGAATGGCGCTGCCCGCAACCCCTCCGAGCAGGGCGAGCAGCACCGCGCTGGCCCAGACGTTGTCCTGCAGTCCGACGCGCCAGAAGAGGACAGCGAGCAGGATTCCAGCAACCGCACCCGTCATCGCGGCTTTGGCCATCAGCTCGATGAACTGCTGAGGCGTCGACGGAAGCGAGGCGAACCCGGCCAGCTTTGCGAACTGCAAGTCGGATTTGATGGCCTTCGCCGCCTCTTGGTATGCCCGCTGCTCGAGCCAGCGCTGCGGCACCATCGGCAACTGCCAAGTCGACCCCAGACGCGGCCGCGTCTTTGGCACGGCGGCGGCAGCCCTGCGGTGAAGCACCCACTCCTCGGCGCTGAGTCGCCTCGGCCACGTGGCGACCGCCGCAGCGGTCGCGGCACCGGCCAGGAGCGCCAACCCGAGGCTGACGGCGAACAATGCGGTCATGGCTTCGGGTCCTGGGCGAAAGCGACGCGCTCCTCGAGCGGAGGCGCGGACATCTGCTGCAGCACGCGATGTCCGAGCACCATCCAGGCGATCGCCAGCGCGAAGAGGACCTCACCCAGCGGCGAATGGAAAGGTGCCATCAGGACAGGAGCGAGCGACTGCAGGAAGAGCAGGAACAGGAACGGCAGAAGGGTCAGGATCAAGACCGAGGCCTCGACGCCGGCCCGGAGCCCCTTCGCCTCCCGTTGCAGCCCCAAGGTCTGATCCCAGTCGGTCGCCAGCGTTTCCAGGGCTGGGACGAGCCGGCTGCCTCGCCGCTCGTGAAGCGCGAGAGCCAGGGCGATATCGTCGAACATGGGATCGCTGAGCTGGTGCCGCCCCTGTTCGATGGCGTCCGCCAGACTCACCGATCCCCGAGACTGCTGGACGGCGTCGAGGATGCGCATGAACGGTCGCCGGGCCTGCCACGGGCCATGATCGGCGAGGGCGCTCAGCATCTGTAAGACGTTGCCGGCCCGGCTCATGACCGCGGCGCCGTATCGGATCGCGTCGAGCAGCGCCCGGTGCCGGGCGAGCTGGACCCGGCGTCGCTGAAGCTCGAGCGCCCAGCCGGTCAGCTGATATGAGCCCAACAGGCCCAACCCAGCAAGGATCCACAGCGCAAAGAGCCAGTACATGAGGAGCGCGACCACGATGGCGGCGCCGACTCGGCCGCCGATCCACACTCGAAGCGGTAGCCAGTCGAGGTCAGTCTGGACGAGAGCGACTCGCGCAGCGTCAACGCCCAAGAGGCGCCCCACCCGGCGGCGGAGGGGTGACTGCAGTCGGGTCAGATTGGCGCCCTCTGGCATAACCAGCAGGAGCCAGCAGAAGGC
>Ga0102924_1002305_pt1 | contig 20953 bp, 16 predicted proteins | sample PaiPotPPM11metaG_FD_80116 | JGI IMG/M metagenome (GOLD analysis project Ga0102924, IMG submission 80116) | Iron sulfur acid spring bacterial and archeal communities from Banff, Canada, to study Microbial Dark Matter (Phase II) - Paint Pots PPM... ...
AGCACCTCGAGCAGCGCCGAGGACGGGTCGCCGCGCCAGTCGGCGCCGAGCTTGTCGACCTCGTCGAGGACGATGACCGGGTTCATGGTGCCGGCCTCGGTCAGGGCGCGGACGACCCGGCCGGGCCGGGCGCCGACGTAGGTGCGCCGGTGACCACGGATCTCGGCCTCGTCGTGCACGCCACCCAGCGCGACACGCGTGAACTGGCGCCCGAGGGCGCGAGCGATCGACTCGCCGAGCGACGTCTTGCCGACGCCGGGCGGGCCGACCAGGGCGAGGATGGCCCCGACCCCGCGGCCGGTGGCCTCCCCGAGCCCGCGCTCGGCGCGCAGCTTCCGCACGGCCAGGAACTCGATGATGCGGTCCTTCACGTCCCCGAGCCCGGTGTGGTCGGCGTCGAGGATGCGACGGGCCTCGCCGACGTCGAGGTTGTCGTCGGAGCGCTTGCCCCACGGCACCTCGAGCAGCGTGTCGAGCCAGCTGCGGATCCAGCCGTGCTCGGGGCTCTGGTCACTGGTGCGCTCCAGGCGGTCGATCTCGCGCGCCGCCGCCTCCCGGATCTTCTCCGGCAGGTCGCGCTCCTCGAGCGCCTTGCGGTACTCGCCGACGACGTCGCCGTCGTCCTCACCCAACTCCTTGCGGATGGCGTCCATCTGGCGGCGCAGCAGGAACTCCTTCTGCTGGGCCTCCATCCCGTCGGTCACCTCGGTGCGGATGCGGTCCGCGACCTCGAGCTCGGCGAGGGCGTCGCGCGCCCAGCTGACCACCGCCTCGAGGCGGGCCTCGACGTCGAGGGTCTCGAGCAGCTCGACCTTGCGCTCCAGCGCCAGGTCCGGCCACCAGCCGGCGGTGTCCGCCAGCGCGCCCGGCTCGGTCACGCCCTGCAGCGCCTCGACCAGCCGCCCGGCGCGCAGCCGGGTCGCGATCTCGCTGACGATGGCCCGGTACTCGGTGGCCAGCTCGCGCGCCCGCGGCGAAGCCACGGCGGGCTCGGCCACCGGGTCGGCCTCGACGTAGAGGGCGGCGCCGGTGCCGGGCACGCCCACCCCGACCACGGCCCGGGACAGGCCGCGCAGGACCAGCGCCTGGGCGCCGTTCGGCAGCTCGCCGGCGCTCTCGACCCGGGCCACGGTGCCGACCCGGGCGTAGCGGCCGTCGATCCGGGGCACGAGGAGGACCTGGCCGTCGTCGCCGGCCGCCTCGGCGGCCCGGCGGGCCTCGTCCGACTCGAGCGCCAGCGTCACCACCATCTGGGGCAGCACGACGCCGGTGCTCAAGGGGAGCAGGGGCAGGACCAGGCGTTCGTCAACGGAGGGGCTCGTGTCCGCCATCATGACCTCGACTCGACGATTACAGGATTACAAGGCGCTCAACCGCGGGCCGGGGGCGCTCATTCCCGACCGTGACCCTCGTCAATTGGCCGGGAGGCCTTGGGAATCGGGCGATTCCGGGCTCGGGAGCCCGGGGACGCCCCGCCGGGGCGCCTACCCGGGCTTCGTCATGCGCTCGGGGCGCACGAGCCGGTCGAACTCCTCGCCGGTGAGGTGCCCGAGCGCGACCGCCGCCTCCCGGAGGGAGGTGCGGTGGCGGTGGGCGTGCTTGGCGATCTCGGCCGCCTTGTCGTAGCCGAGGTGGGGGTTCAGGGCGGTGACGACCATGAGCGAGTTGGCGACGTGCTCGGCGATCCGCTCCCGGTTGGCCTCGAGCCCCTCGACGGCGAAGCGCCGGAAGTTCGTCGCCGAGTCGGTCAGCAGCGCCACCGACTGGAGGACGTTGTAGATGATGACCGGCTTGTAGACGTTGAGCTCGAAGTTGCCCTGGGACCCGGCGATGCCGACGGTGACGTCGTTGCCGAGGACCTGGGCGCAGACCATCGTCAGCGCCTCGCTCTGGGTGGGGTTGACCTTGCCGGGCATGATCGACGAGCCGGGCTCGTTCTCGGGCAGGACCAGCTCGCCGAGCCCGGCCCGGGGCCCGGACGCCAGCCAGCGCACGTCGTTGGCGATCTTGGTGAGCGACACGGCGAGGGTCCGCAGGGCGCCGCTGGCGTGCACGAGGGCGTCGTGGGCGGCGAGGGCCGCGAACTTGTTCGGCGCCGAGACGAACGGCAGCCCGGTGAGCTCGGCGATCGCGGCCGCCACCCGATCGGCGAACGCCTCGTGGCTGTTGAGGCCGGTGCCGACCGCCGTGCCCCCGAGGGCCAGCTCGTAGAGACCCGGGAGCGCGGCCTCGATCCGGTCGAGGTCGGCGTCGAGCTGGGCCACGTAGCCCGAGAACTCCTGGCCGAGGGTGAGCGGCACCGCGTCCTGGAGGTGGGTCCGCCCGATCTTCACGATGTCGGCGAACTCGCCGGCCTTGGCGTCGAGCGCGTCGCGCAGGGCCCGGACCGCGGGCCGGAGCCGGTGGACGATCTCCTCGGCGGCCGCGATGTGCATGGCGGTCGGGAAGGTGTCGTTGGACGACTGCGACCGGTTGACGTGGTCGTTGGGGTGGATCGGGTCCTTGCTGCCCTTCTCGCCGCCCGCCAGCTCGATGGCCCGGTTCGAGATCACCTCGTTCATGTTCATGTTCGTCTGGGTGCCGCTGCCGGTCTGCCAGATGAAGAGGGGGAACTCGTCGGCCAGCTTCCCGTCGATGACCTCGTCGGCGGCGGCGACGATCAGCGTGGCCTCGTCGTCGGCGAGCAGCCCCAGCTCGCGGTTGGTGTGGCGGCCGCCTTCTTGAGGATCGCCACGCCTCGGATGACCGACGCCGGCATCCGCTCGTCGCCGATGCTGAAGTGGTGCAGCGACCGCTGGGTCTGCGCGCCCCAGTACCGGTCGGCGGGGACCTCGATCGGCCCCATGCTGTCCGTCTCGGTGCGGGTCGCGTCCGCCATCCCGTTCGACGCTACCCCGGCGCCTCGTCCCGGCCCCGACCGGCTCGGCGGACGTGGCGGTCGAAGGACGCTCGCAGGTACGGGCCGAGCAGCCCCGCCGCGCGCGCCAGGACCGCGGTGCCGGCGTCGGCGGTGATGACGAGCCGGTCCCGCTCGACGCCCCGCACGATCGCCCGCGCCACCGTCTGCGGGGACCGCACCTTGATCCCGGCCGAGATGCGCGCCGTCGCCGCCGGCTTGTCGAGGTTCTCCCGGGCCAGCCCGGGGGTGTCGGTGTCGGGCGGGTAGGCGCAGCCGACGACCACGTCGTAGGGCTTCAGCTCGGCCCGCAGCGTCTCGGCGAGGCCTCGCACCGCGAACTTGGCGGGCGCGTACGCGGCGTAGCCGTACACGCCGACGAGGCCCGCCGTCGACGACACGAGGACGAGGTGGCCTCGGCGCCGCTCGATCATCGACGGCACGACCGCCCGCACCGCGTGGAGGGTGCCGAAGTAGTCGAGCGCCATCTGCTCCTCGAAGACGCGGCGGGCCAACCGCTCGAAATGGCCGGGTCGGGCCGCGCCCGCGCTCGTCACCAGCACGTCGACCGGACCCAGCTGGGCGGTGAGGAGCGCGCAAGCGGCCTCGAGCCGCTCCGGGTCGGTCACGTCGGCGGGCTCGGCGGCGACGCGGGTGCGGTCCCCCGCGCCCCGCTCGAGCTCGTCGAGCGCGCTCGAGAGCCGCTCGACGTCGCGCGCCACGATCGAGACCCGGGCTCCCCGCTCGAGGGCCAACCGGGCCGTCTCGAGGCCGATCCCGCTCGACCCACCGGTCACGAGCACGTGCGCGTCCGCGAGCCGGGTCACGGGCCGGGATGCTGCCATAGGTCGACGAGGCTCCGATACGTTGCCGAGGGCATGACCCGTCTCCCGCTGCTGCTCGCGGCGGTGGTCGTGGGCGGGGCCGCCGTGGCGCCGGGCCCCGAGGCGGCGACGGCGCCGAGCCCGGCGCCGCTGGTGCGCGCCCGGGCCGGGGGCGGCTTCCACGCCGCCGGCAGCGTCGAGCAGGTGTACGTGACCGGCGTCAGCCCGGGGTCGCGGCTGTCGCTCCTCGACGCGAGCGGCGCCCGGGTGCGCCAGGGGCACACCGACGCCCAGGGGGCGCTGCTGTTCCGGGGCGTCGCGCCGGGCGGCGGCTACCGGGTCGAGCAGCGCAGCGGCGGGCACGCCCGCTCGCCGGCGCTGCGGGTGCTGCGCCCGGACGAGACCCCGCCCCCGTCCTTCTACCAGGGCCAGCACCTCTCGAACGGCTACGGCTACCTCACGACGCGCGACGGCACCCAGCTGGCCGTCAACGTGCATCTCCCGGGCCCGGTCGACCAGGGCCCGTACCCGACCGTCGTCGAGTACTCGGGCTACGACCCCGCCAACCCGACCAGCGCCCAGCCCGCCTCGATGATCGCCCAGTCGCTCGGCTACGCGACGGTCGGGGTCAACATGCGCGGCACCGGCTGCTCGGGCGGCGCGTGGGACTTCTTCGAGCCGCTGCAGTCCCTCGACGGCTACGACGCCATCGAGGCCGTCGCCGCCCAGCCGTGGGTGCTCCACGGCAAGGTCGGCATGGTCGGCATCTCCTACCCCGGCATCACCCAGCTGTTCGTCGCCGCCACCCGTCCGCCGCACCTGGCCGCCATCACGCCACTGTCGGTCATCGACGACACCTACCGCGGCGTCCTCTACCCGGGCGGGATCCTGAACACCGGCTTCGCGGTCGCGTGGGCGAAGGACCGCCAGCACGACGCCCGCCCCGCGCCCGACGGCGGCCAGCCGTGGGCGCGGCGGCGCATCCAGGCCGGCGACACCGTGTGCGCCGCCAACCAGGCGCTGCGCCTCCAGACCCCGAACGTGCTCACCGAGATCGACGCCGGCCGGTTCTACGACCCGGCCCGCTACGACCACCTGACCCCCGACCTGCTGGTGCCGAAGATCACCGTGCCCACCTTCCTCGCCGGCGCGGTCGAGGACGAACAGGTCGGTGGCCACTGGCCCGAGCTCATCAGCCACTTCGCGGCCTCGACGAAGCTGAAGGTCACGATCACCAACGGGACCCACGTCGAGCCGTTCGGCCCCGCGGTGGCGATCCGGTGGGGCGAGTTCCTCGACTTCTACGTCGCCCAGCGCATCCCGTCGGTCCCGGCCGGGCTCCGGGCCGCCGCGCCCGTCGCGTACTCGAGCATCTTCGGCACGCCGCTGACGCTGCCCCCGGACCGGTTCGCGGGCCAGACCGACTACGCGGCCGCCCTGGCCCGCTACGAGACCGAGTCGAGGGTGCGCGTCCTGTTCGACAACGGCGCCGGCACGCCCACCGGCGCGCCCGAGCCCGGGTTCGAGGCGTCGTTCCCGAGCTGGCCGCCGCCCGGCGTGCAGCCGACCACCTGGTACCTGCGGTCGGGCGGGCGGCTGAACCGGTCGGCGCCGCCCGCGCCGGACCGCGGTTCCGACTCCTACCGCTACGACCCGGGCTCGGTGCCGGCGACCGACGCCACCCCGAAGACGATCGACGCCATCTGGACCTCGCTGCCCCCGTACAACTGGCAGCCACCCCGGGCCGACGCCGCGCTCACCTACACGAGCGACCGGCTGCCGAGCGACGTGGTGCTCACCGGCCCGGCCAGCGTCGACCTGTGGCTGCGGACGAGCGCGCCCGACACCGACCTCGAGGTCGTGCTGACCGAGGTCCGCCCTGACGGCCAGGAGATGTACGTGCAGAGCGGGTGGCTGCGGGCCAGCCACCGCAGCACGCTGCGCGCCGATTCGACCCCGCTCGAGCCCCGCTACAGCGACGAGCGGGCCCAGGTCCGGTCGATGCCGAAGGGCCGGTACGCGCTGGTGCGGGTCCCCCTGTTCCCGATCGTGCACGCGTTCCGGGCGGGGTCGCGCCTGCGGGTCGTCATCCAGGCCCCCGGCGGCAACCGGCCCCAGTGGGCGTTCGACGACCTGCCCGGTCCGGCTCGCAACCAGGTGGCCCGTTCGGCCACGCTGGCGTCCAAGATCGTGCTGCCCGTGAACCCCACCGTCGCCGACCTCGCCGACCGCTACGTGGAGCGGGCCGCCGCCCTCGACCCGGTCGCGGCGACCTTCGAGGGGCTGCCCGGCTACGACGACGAGCTGACCGACTACTCGCCGGACGCCATCAACGAGCGCCTCGAGCACGACCGCCGCACCCGGGCCGAGCTGGACCGGACGCCGGCCGAGGGGGACGACGACCGGGTCGCGGCCGAGGTGCTGCGCCGGTTCCTCGACCTCAGCATCGAGCTCACCGAGACCGGCGAGCCGCTCCGGGCGCTGCGGATCCTCGACAGCCCGGTGTCGAGCGTCCGCATGGTATTCGACCTCATGCCCCAGGCGACCGAGGAGGACTGGGACGCCATCACGGCCCGGGCCGCGAAGGTCCCCCAGGCGCTGTCGTCGTTCCAGGACGCGCTCACCGAGGGGGCCGCCGAGGGCCTGGTGGCGGCGCGTCGTCAGGTCGTGGCGTGCGCCAAGCAGGCCGACACGTGGGGCGGCCAGCGCGACACCGGCGAGCTTCCCTTCTTCCTCGGGCTGCTCGACCGCTTCGACGCCACCGGCCTCGACCAGCCGGCCCTGCGGACGCGGCTCGAGAGCGTGGCCGGACGCGCCACCGCCGCCTACGCGTCGCTCGGCCGGTACCTGGTCGAGGAGTACGAGCCCTCCGTCACCGACCAGGACGCGGTCGGGGAGGAGCGGTACGCGCGCCTGGCGCGCGCCTACACCGGCACCGCGCTCGACCTGCACGAGACGTACCGCTGGGGCTGGGAGGAGCTGGCGCGGATCGAGGACGCGATGACGAGCGTCGCCGACCGGATCCTGCCCGGCGAGTCGATCCCGGCCGTCATCGAGCACCTCGAGCGCGACCCGACCCGCAGCATCGAGGGCGTCGACGCCTTCCAGCCCTGGCTGCAGGACCTGCTCGACCGAACCGTCGCCGAGCTCGACGGCGTCCACTTCGACATCCCGGCGCCGGTGCGACGCGTCGAGGCGATGATCGCCCCGCCCGGCGGCGCGGCCGCGATGTACTACACGGGCCCGTCGGAGGACTTCAGCCGCCCGGGCCGGACCTGGTACCCGACGCTCGGGCGCACCCGGTTCCCGCTGTGGGGCGAGGTGAGCATCTGCTACCACGAGGGCGTCCCCGGCCATCACCTCCAGATCGGCACCGTCCGCTACCTCGCCGACCGGCTGAACCGCTTCCAGCGGACGATGGCCGGCACCTCCGGGCACGCCGAGGGCTGGGCGCTGTACGCGGAGCGGCTGATGGGCGAGCTCGGCTACCTCGACGACCCCGCCTTCGAGCTCGGCATGCTGCGCGCCCAGGCCATGCGCGCGGTGCGGGTCGTCGTCGACATCGGCCTGCACCTCGAGCTGGCGATCCCGGCCTCCGAGCCGTACCACGCCGGCGAGCGGTGGACGCCCGAGCTGGCGCTGCCGTTCGTGATCGACCGCAGCCACTTCCCGCCCGACTTCATGGCCAGCGAGGTCGACCGGTACCTCGGGCTGCCCGGGCAGGCCATCTCCTACAAGGTCGGGGAGCGGGCGTGGCTCCGGGCCCGGGACGAGGCCCGGCGGCGCCACGGGGCCGGCTTCGACCTCAAGGCCTTCCACCGGTTCGCGCTGGAGCTGGGCCCGATGGGGCTCGACCAGCTCGAGGCCGAGCTGGCTCGCTTCTAGGCCGGGACGCGCCCGGCCGCGACCGCGGCCTGCTCGGCGGCCGCCAGCTGCTCCTCGACGATGGCGATCCCGCCGTCCCAGAAGCCGGGGTCGGCGAGGTCGACGCCGACGATCCGCCCCAGCGCCTCCGGGGTGTCCGAGCCGCCCCTGGACAGCAGCTCGAGGTACGCGGGGACGAACGCCGCGCCCTGCCGCTCGTACTCGCGGTACACCGAGAGCGCGAGCAGCTGCCCGTACGCGTAGGCGTACACGTACCCGGGCGTGCCGATGAAGTGCGGAATGTAGGACCACCAGCTCCGGTAGCCGGGGGTCAGCTCGACCGCGGCGCCGAGCATGTCGGCCTGGGTCTCGACCCAGCACTCGCCGAACCGGTCGACGCTGAGCTCGCCCTCCTCGCGCCGCTCGGTGTGCACGCGGTCCTCGAACCGGTTCATCGCGATCTGGCGGAACACGGTCGCGATCTGGCCCTCGAGGCTCTCGGCGAGCAGCGCCAGGCGCGCGTCGGGGTCGGTGGTGTCGGCGAGCAGCCGCCCGAACGTGACCGTCTCCCCGAACACCGACGCCGTCTCGGCCAGCGTGAGCGGCGTCGACTGGTGGAACACGCCCTGGCCCCGGGCCAGATAGGCGTGGGCGCCGTGCCCGAGCTCGTGGGCGAGGGTGAGGACGTCGCGCCGGCGCCCGGTCCAGTTGAGCAGCACGTACGGGTGCAGCGAGGGGACCGTGTAGGCGCAGAACGCGCCCGGCCGCTTCCCGGGCCGCACCGGGGCGTCGATCCACGGCTGCGCGAAGAACCGCCCGACGACGTCGGCCAGCTCCGGGGAGAACGACGAGTACGCGTCGAGCACCAGCTCCTTGGCGCCGGACCAGCCCATGGGCGTATCCTCGGCCGCGATCGACGCCATCCGGTCGTAGTCGGCGATCCGGTCGAGGCCGAGCAGCCGCGCCTTCAGCGCGTACCAGCGCTGCGGGATGTCGTAGCGGCGCACCACCGCGTCGACGAGCGCCTGCACCGACTCGTCGCTCGCCTCGTTGTCGAGGTTCCGGCTCGCCAGCCAGTTCGGGTAGTGCCGGATCCGGTCGTCGCTGGCCTTGTCGGCCAGCAGGGTGTTGAAGATGAAGCCCCGGGTCCGCAGCCCGGGCCCGAGCGCCTCGGTGACCGCCTCGGCCGCGGCCCGCCGGATGTCCCGGTCCGGGGCCTGCAGCCGGGCCAGCGCCTCCTCGAGCGAGGCCGGCCCGTCGTCGAGGTCGACGGTCAGCGCCGCCGTCTGCTCGCTGAACAGCCGCGCCCAGGCGCTCTTCCCGGTCACCGACTTGTCGGCGAGGACGCGCTCCTCGGGCTCGCTGCGCAGGTGGGGCCGGTAGCGGCGCACCGAGCGGAGGTGATGGCGGCAGAAGTCGAGCGCAGGGTCGTCGATGATCGCCGCCACGTGCTCGTCGGGCAGGGCCGCTCACTCGAGCTCGACGAAGAGCAGCTCGTTCGAGATCGCGGTGGCGCGCTCCTCGACCGCCGCCAGCAGCGCGCCCCGGGCGGGATCGGCGGTGTCGACCGCGAACCGCAGCGCGGCGTACGAGCCGGCCCGTCCGAGCAGCTCGCTGATCTCGCCCAGCTCGTGCATCAGGGTCGCGATGCCGCCCGCGTCGAGGTCGGCGACCCGCTCCCGGTAGCCGCCGAGGTCAGCGGCGCGGCGCTCGGCGTCGTCGAGCTGCTGGGTCACGCCGGCGTCGCTCTGGCCGTCAACGAGCGGCTCGAGGTCCCACGCGACGTCGCCCGCGGTGCGGTCGACGTCGGTGGCAGTCATCGGCGCCGATCCTATGACGCCGCGATCGGAGCGCCCTGCACGGCGGCCCCCTCCAGCGCGTCCGGCAGCGGCTCGCTGTGCACGACGGTGAGCGTCCGGGTGGCGCGGGTGAGCGCGACGTACAGCAGGCGGAGCCCCGCCGGGTCGGGCGCGACGAGCCGGGCCGGCTCGGCCACGATCACGTGATCGAACTCGAGACCCTTGGCGTCGGCCGCGCTGAGCACCGCGACCGGCGTGTCGAGCGCGTCGCCAGTGCCGGACGCGGCGCCGAGGTCGGCGAGCGCGCCGACCAGCTCGGCGTGCCGTGCCACCGGTGCGACGACCGCGACGGTCCCGCCGGCGCCGACGGCCCGACGCGCCTCGTCGGCGAGCGTGTCGACGAATCGGTCGGCGTCGACGCGGACGAAGCGGGGCGCGGCGCCGGTCCGGCGAACCGACCGGTTCGGCGTCATCGGCGTCGACGTCGCGACGAGGACGCGCTCCGCGACCTCCATGATCTCGGCCGGGGTCCGGTAGTTCACGGTCAGCGTGACGAGGCGGGGCTCGACCCGGTCCGGCAGCTGGGCGAGCACCTCGTCCCAGCCGTGCAGCGCGCCGGGCCGGCTCGCCTGCCCGAAGTCGCCCACGATCGTCATCGACCCCGACGGGCACCGACGGGCGAGCAGCCGCCACTGCATCGCGGAGACGTCCTGGGCCTCGTCGACGAGCACGTGCCCGAACGTGCGGGGCTCGTCGGCGCCGTTCTCGGACGGGCCGTGCCCGTCCCCGCCGTAGCGGCGGGCCAGCTCGGCGGGGGTGATGAAGCCGCCGACCCCGAGCTCGGCGACGACCGCGGCCGCGGCGTCGTCGGCGCGCGGCCGGCCGCGGCGGCGTCGGGGCCGGGCCGCCTCCGGCGGGCCCAGCCGGGCGTCGGCCTCGTCGATGAGCGCCAGGTCGGCCTCCGACCACGGCACGTCACGCAGCTCCGGCGAGCGGGGCCGGGCCAGCCGCGCCTGCTCCTCGCGTGACAGGACCCCGTCGGCGGCGGACCGGATGAGCGCCGGGAACGAGAAGAGGTCGTGGACGAGGTCGCCGCCGGTGAGCACCGGCCACATCCGCTGCAGGGCTTCCCGGACCTCGGGGAGGCGTCGCAGCCGGGCGTCGAGCTCCCGGTCCCAGTCGGAATCGTCGGGCGCGGCGGCCCCGAGCGAGCGCCGGTACTCCTCGCGGAGGTGCTCGATCACGGCCCGCACCACGCCGGGGCGCTTCGAGTTGTGGGTGCCCCGCCGCCGCTGGGCCCGCTCGACGACCCGGGCCGACCGGGCCCGGGTGAGTCGGAGCACGCTCCCGTCCACCACGATCACGAGGTCCCGGGGCAGCGGGTGCTCGCGGTCCCGCAGCGCCCGGGCGATGACCCGCGCCATGCGCGCGTCGCCCTTCAGGCGGGCCGTCGCCGGGTCGTCGTCACCGCGCACGTGGTACGACGGCTTCAGCCCCGGCAGCGTCGCGAGCTGCACGTCGTTCTCGCCGAGCGACGGCAGCACCTGGTCGATGTACCGGAGGAAGATGCTGTTGGGTCCGACGATCAGCACCCCCTGGGCGGCGAGGCGTCGGCGGTGCGTATAGAGGAGGTAGGCGGCGCGGTGCAGCGCGACGGCCGTCTTGCCGGTGCCGGGCCCGCCGCCGACGACGAGGACGCCGCCGGCCGGGGCGCGGATCGCCTCGTCCTGCTCGGCCTGGATCGTGGCGACGATGTCGCCCATCCGCCCGGTGCGGGCCCGGTCGAGCGCGGCCAGCAGCGCCGCCTCGCCGAGCACGGTGAGGTCGGCGGCCTCGGCCTCCGCCCGGTCGAAGACCTCGTCGTCGATGCCGACCAGCTCCCGGCCGTCGCCGGGCTTGGTGAGGAAGTGGCGCCGGCGCACGACCGCCATCGGGTCGACGGCGGTGGCCCGGTAGAACGGCTCGGACACCGGGGCCCGCCAGTCGACGACGAGCGGGGTCTGGTCCTCCTCGGTGACCGCCACCCGCCCGACGTAGAAGGTCCGACTGGGCCCGGACGCCGGCTCGGGCTCGAGGTCGAGGCGCCCGAAGCACAGCGGCGCGGGGTCGATGGCGAGGGCGGCGAGCCGCCGGCGGGTCAGGTCCTCGGCCGCGTCTCGCTCCAGCCGGGCCTGGTGGGTCCCGCCCGCTCCGACCTCGGCGTAGCCGTCGGCGACCCGGCGGGCCGCGTCGCGCATGACGTCGAGCCGCTCATAGGCGTGGTCGACGTACCGCTGCTCGGCCTCCAGCTCGGGGTGCGCGACAGACAACGGGGCGCGGACTCAGTTCTGCTCGACGACGGGGGGTGACCACTCTAGGCCGTGGCCACGCCTCACTCGACGGTCGGGCCCGCCACCAAGTCGAGTCCGGGCGCGTCACCGCCGAGCAGCGCGACGCGCGGCCCGAGCGCGAAGCGATCACCGTCACCCGCGAGCCAGATGCCGCCGAGGTTCGGGATCGGCCACGACTCGCCGCCGAGCCCGGTCACCACGGCCCGGATGAACCCGCCGTGCGTCACCGCGACCGCGACGCCCGACGACGCCGCGACGGCGTCTCGCAGGGCCGGGATCCCGCGCCGCCGCACCGCCTCGTCGTCCTCCCACCCCTCGGGGGTTCGTCCCTCGTCGAGCCAGCCCGGGTAGTCGGCGTCGATGACGTCGCGCGTCAGCCCGGTCCAGTCGCCGACGTGGCGCTCCCGGAGGCGGGCGTCGAGCTGCACCGACCCGTCCGGGCCGGCCAGCAGCTCGGCCGTCTGGCGGGCTCGCTTTAGGTCCGACGCCCAGACGGTGACGGCCCTGTCGAGCGCCGGCGCGGCCGCCTGGGCCTGATGGATGCCGTGCGGGCTCAGCGGGGGGTCGGCTTGGCCCTGCCAGCGGCGCTCCGCGTTCCAGGTCGATTCACCGTGGCGCACCAGGAGCAGGCGCACGGCGTCTCGCTCGGGCGCGGCCACGGCTTCGGACCGTAGCGCCCGACCGTCGGGCCGCCACCCGCGCCTCGCCCGCCCCGCCGGGCGCTCGGGATCCCCTTTAGTACGCTCCGCCGCCCGTGGGGCCCCGCCGCTTCATGGTGACGCTCCTTATCATCGCGGGCGCCGCCTTCGCCGGCCGCGCCGTGTACATCCTCACCGTGACCCGGTACGAGCACGGCTTCTACGACCACGTGTACTACGAGGGTCAGGCGGCGCTGCTCGGCGACGGGCACGGGTTCACCAGCCCACCGTTCTTCGGCCGTCCGGGCGCGCCCGACGCGCTGCACCCGCCGCTGACCGGGCTCACGCTGGCCCCGGTCGCGTGGGCGACCGGCGACAGCACGCTGGCCGAGCAGCTCGCCGTCGCGCTGGCCGGCGTCGGGGTCGTCGCGCTCGTCGGCCTCATCGGCCGCGAGGTCGCGGGCCCCCGGGCCGGGCTGCTCGCGGCGGGGATCGCGGCCGTCTACCCGAACCTGTGGATGAACGACGGCCTCGTCATGTCCGAGACCTTCGCCGCCCTGGGCACGGCGGCGACCGTGTTCTGCACCTACCGGCTGATCCGACAGCCGAGCTGGCGGAACGCGGCCGGGACCGGCGTCGCCTGCGCGCTGGCGATGCTCAGCCGCTCCGAGCTGGCGCTGCTGGTCCCGATCGTGGTCGTGCCGGCCGCGTTGACGATCCGCGGGCTGGCCCGGGAGCGACGGCTGCTGCTCGCGGGGGCGGCCGTCGTGGCGGCGCTGGTCGTCGTCGCGCCGTGGGTCACGTTCAACCTCGCCCGCTTCGACCACACGGTGCTCCTCGCCAGCGGCGACACCGGGGTGCTGCTGGGCGCCAACTGCGACCAGACCTACTCGGGCCCGCTCATCGGCTCCTGGTACGGGCTCTGCACGTTCCGCGAGTTCCGCGACCATCGCGGCGGCCGCGCCTCGCATCCGGGCACCCGCGGCCAGGCGCTCGACTACGTCGGTGGGCACCTCGATCGGCTCCCGGCCGTCGTCGCGGCTCGCCTCGGCAGGGAGTGGAGCGTGTACCACGTGTTCTCGATGGCGCACGACAGCACCCAGGAGGGCCGGCCGTACTGGGCGTCGATCGCGGGGTGGGCGTGCTACCTCGTGGCGCTCGGCCTCGCGCTGCCCGGCGCGTTGCTGCTGCGGCGCCGAAGGGTCCCGCTCGTTCCCATCCTCGGACCGCTCCTCGTCGTGACGGTCAGCGCCGCCTTGTTCTACGGGCTGGTGCGCTTCCGAACCCCGGCCGAGGTGTCGCTCGTGGTCCTCGCCGCGGTGACCGTCGACCGGCTCCTCGCGAGCCGGCGAGGCGAGCCGTCGCGGGCCGTGCCCGCGCCGTGAGCTGCGCGCGCCACGCCGTCCGGACGCCAGCGCCCCTCGCCGTCAGGGGCGGCGGGGTCGGTTCGTCCACCCACCTTCGTCGGTGCGGAACCAGCCGCCGGCCGCGAACGTGCCGCCGTCGGCGTGCACGGTCGTCCCGGTCACGAAGGCCGACAGGTCCGAGGCCAGGAACAGCGCGACCCCGGCCAGGTCGGCGGGCGTCCCGAACCGGCCGATCGGCACCCACTGCGGGATGCGCGGCTCGTCGTCGGGCTTCACCCAGCGCGAGTACGGCACCTGCAGCGTCTCGGTCACGTCCGGTGCGATGGCGTTGACCCGGATCCCGTGCTGCGCGTACTCGAGGGCGAGGCTCTTGGTGAGCCCGGTGACCCCGGCCTTGAACGCGGCGTAGACGGCCCGGGTCGGGATGCCCCGGAACGCCTCGATCGTCGAGACGTTCACGATCGCGCCCGCGCCGCGCTCGATCATCGACGGCAGCGCAGCCCTGGTCACGAGCAGGACGTGCTCGAGGTTGACCCGGTAGAGGTCGAGCCACTCCTCCGGCGTCGACTCGTGGAACGGCTTGCGAGCGCCCCCGTAGTGGCCGACGTTGTTCACGAGGACGTCGACGCCGCCGTGCTCCCCGACGGTCGTCGCCACGACCCGGGCCGCGTCGGCCTCGAGGCGCACGTCGGCGACGACGGACGTCGCGACACCGCCCTCGCGCCGGATGCCGGCCACCGTGTCCTCGGCCCGGCCGGCGTCGATCTCGGCCACCGTCACCGCCGCCCCCTCGGCGGCGAAGCGTTCGGCGATCCCCCGCCCGATTCCGCCGCCGCCGCCGGTGACGAGCGCCGCCTTCGCCTCGAGCAGCCCCATGCGGGCGAGCCTATGGCCCGGTAGGTTTCGAGCCGTGAGCGCCGACGCCACGATCGTCGACAACGACCGGGAGCTGACCGTCCGGGCGACCGCCCACGACGGGACGCTGCTCGTCGCCCCGGACGAGCTGGCGCGCGCGACGGGCTGGGACCTCAAGCCCGAGGGACTCTGCCGTGACAACGTGTGCGTCCCGATCCGCGACGACCACGCCCTGGTCGTCGACGACGCCATCGACCTGCGCGCCTTCGGCGCCGTGCTCGGTCGACCGGTCGCGGTCGAGCCTGACGCGGGGCTGGCCGTGCTCGGCGAGGCGCCGGCGCCGCTCGGCACCCGCCTCGCCGCGCTCGAGGCGCCACCGTTCACGCTCCCCGATCTCGACGGCAACCCCGTCGCGCTCGACGACTACGCGGGCCGCAAGCGGCTGCTCATCGCGTGGGCGTCCTGGTGAGGATGTCGCTGGGACCTGCCCGGGTGGCAGGAGCTGCACGACGAGCTGGCGCCGAAGGGGCTCGTCATGCTGGCGATCGCGCTCGACGAGGACCTCGACGCGGTGCGCCAGTGGGCGATCGACGAGTCGCCGGTGCCGCTTCGGTACCCGGTGCTCGTCGACCGTGAGCACCTCGTCGCGGAGCGGTACGGGATCCTGAACATCCCGACCACGGTGTGGATCGACGAGCGGGGCCGCATCGTGCGGCCGCCCGCCATCGCGCCCGCCGACGACCGGTTCCGGGACTTCACGCAGATCGACTCGTCGGTGCACCACGACGCGCTGCGGCGCTGGGTGGTCGACGACGAGCCGCCGCTCAGCGAGGCCGAGATCAACGACCGGCAGGTGCTGCCCGACGACGATCTCCAGCGGGCCCGGGCCGAGCGCCGCCTCGCCGTCCACCTGCTGCGGCGCGGGGCGCGCGACGCCGCCGAGCGGCACCTGGCGACCGCGATGGCGCTCTCCCCCGCCGACTGGACGATCCACCGGGGCTCGATGCCGCTCCGGGACGAGGATCCGTTCGGGCAGGCGTTCTTCGACTTCTACCAGGAGTGGGAGGCCGCGGGGCGGCCCGGCTACTCCGCGTGAAGCCCGAGGTCGTCGCCACCGGCATCCGGTTCCCCGAGGGCCCGGTCTGGTGCCCCGCCGACGGCGCCGCGACCGGCACGATCGTGTGCACGAGCGTCGCCGACGGCTCGCTCGAGCGCGTGCACGTGGCCGACGGCCGGGTCGAGCGCGTCGCGACCCTCGGCGGCGGCGCCAACGCGGCCGCGCCCTGCCGGGACGGCGGCTACCTCGTCACCCAGAACGGCGGCATCGACTTCTCGAGCCTGCGGCTCTACGCCGACGACCCGCCGCGCTACGAGCCGGTCACGCCCGGCATCCAGCGGGTGGCGCCCGACGGGACCGTGACCTACCTGAACGACCGCGGCTTCCTGGCCCCGAACGATCTCGTCGTCACCGACGACGACACGCTGTGGTTCACCGACCCGCCCCACTACCCGCCCTCCGGCGAGCCGTCCGGGCGCATCCACGCCATGGCCCCCGACGGGACGACCCGCGTCGTCGCCAGCGGCTTCCAGTACTGCAACGGGATCGCGCGCGACCCGCAGGGGACGCTCGTCATCGTGGAGGGGCTCGGCCTCCAGCGGCTCCGCCCCGACGGAAGCCGGGACTGGATCGTCGAGCAGCTGCCGGACGCACCGGGTGACGGCCTCTGCGTCGACACCGACGGGCGCATCTACGTCGCCAACACGACCGCGCACGGGGTCCGCGTGCTCGACGCCGACGGCCGCGAGCTCGAGTTCCTGGCCCTCGACGGCCGCGGCACCACGACGAACTGCTGCTTCGGCGGTGCCGACGGCCGGACCCTCTTCGCCACCGACGGCGTGCCGGGGAGCATCGTGGCGTGGGAAGGGCTCCCGGCGCCCGGCGTCCCGGTGCGGGCCTGGGCCGGCCCCTGATACCTTCGAGTTCGGGCAACAGCCGAGCAGGGAGCTCACGACATGCGTGCAGCGATCTTCGTTGAGCCGGACGGCGACCTCGTCGTCGAGGACGTCAAGCCGACCGACCCCGGCCCGAAGGACGTCGTCGTCCAGGTCACCGCCAGCGGCGTCTGCCACTCCGACCTCTCGGTCATCAACGGGACGCTGCCCATGCCGCCCCCCGCCATCCTCGGTCACGAGGGCACCGGCGTCGTGGAGTGGGTCGGCGCGGAGGTCTCACGCGTCAAGAAGGGCGACCGCGTCATCGGGTCGTTCATCCCCGCCTGCGGCGTCTGCTGGTACTGCCGCAACCACCAGTCGAACCTCTGCGAGCAGACGTACGCGGTGATGGGCGTCCCGCGCGCGAACCGCAACGACGGGACGCCGCTCATGACGATGACGGGGCTCGGCACCTTCGCCGACCAGATGACCTGCGACGAGATCTCGCTCGTCAAGGTCGAGACCGACCTGCCCGACGAGCAGCTCGCCCTCATCGGCTGCGGCGTCACCACCGGGGTCGGGGCCGCCCTCAACACCGCCCAGGTCGTCCCCGGCTCGACGGTCGCGGTCGTCGGCTGCGGCGGCGTCGGCCAGGCCGTGATCCAGGGCTGCCGGATCGCCGGCGCGGCGCGCATCATCGCGATCGACCCGGTCGAGCTGAAGCGCAAGATCGCGCTCGAGAACGGGGCCACCGACACGGTCGACCCCTCCACGGGCAGTGCCGCCGGCAAGGTCCAGGAGCTGACCGGGGGGCGGGGCGCCGACTACGCGTTCGAGGTGATCGGTAACCCGGTGACCGTCCAGCAGGCGTTCGAGATGACCCGGCCCGGTGGCGCCTGCGTGGTAGTCGGCGTGCCCCGGTTCGACCAGACCATCGAACTCCCGAGCATGCCGCTGATCCTGCAGGAGAAGCGGGTCCTCGGGACCGTCTACGGGTCGGCCCAGGTCAACCGCGACTTCCCGCGACTCATCCACCTCGCCGAGCAGGGCAAGCTCGACCTCGGCGAGCACATGGTGTCCCGTCGGATGAAGCTCGACGAGATCAACGACGCGTTCAAGGCGATGGAAGCCGGCGAGGTCATCCGCAGCGTCATCAGCGGCCCGTCGAGCTCGTCGAGCAAGACCGGCGCCGCCTCGGCGCAGGCGTCCTAAGCCCGACCCGCACTCGGGGCCCCGCGCCGGGAGTTGTCGCGCCGTCGAGTGGCGACGCGAGCGGATCAGCCGGTCTCGATCCCGAGGAACCCTTCGGCGAGTCGCCCGTCGGGGAGACCGGCCAGCTTGGCGTTCGCGGTCAGCCAGCCGCGCAGCAGCGGCTCGAGGCGGGCCGGGTCGGGATGCTGGCTCACGTGGCAGCGCAGCGCCTCGAGCTTGCGATCGAACATCTCGGTGACGTCGACGAACTGGCTCGGCGGGTTGCCGGCCATCAACCAGAGCTCGTCGACCGACCACGGCTCGAGCCCCTCCGCCTCGAGCAGCTCGGGATGCGCGAACGGGTTGCGGGCGTCCGGGTACACCGCGCACATCGCGGCCTCGCCCGCCGCCAGGTGGTCGGGGTGGCTGGCGTAGATCCGCTGGTAGTTGCGCTCGGGTGACTGCGCGATGACCCGCTGCGGTCGGACCTGGCGCATGACCCGGCTCAGGTCTCGCCGCAGGTCGAGCGTCGGCTCCAGGCGGCCGTCCGGGTAGCCGACGAAGATCACGTCCTCGACGCCGACGACCTTGGCCGCCGCCGTCTGCTCGGCGCGTCGGATGTCGGCCATCTCGGCCCGAGACACGCTGCGATCGGATCCGCCGGCGGCGCCGTCGGTCACGATGCAGTACGTGACGTCGATGCCGGCGTCCGTCCACACCGCCACGCTCCCGGCGGCGCCGAAGTCGACGTCGTCCGGGTGGGCGCTGACGACGAGGATGCGTTCGACGGCCTCATCGGCGAGCACGGCGGTCACCCTACCTGGGTGCTCCGACGGGCCCGCGCCGGGTGTCAGCCGGCCGGTGCGCGGGCGCGCCACCATGGTGCGATGGCTGGTCGAGGAGGGGTCGCGGCGCCGGTCCGCGTGATGCCGGCGGGACCGGAGCACGCGGCCTCGATTCGGGCATTGCTCGAGGCAGTCACCGCCGAGCACCGCTGGCTCTTCAGCCTGGAACCACCCGACCTCGCCGGCGCTACGGCCTCCATCGTGCAGCACCTGCGCACCGAGTCGCCGTACTTCGTCGCCGTCGAAGACTCGAACGTCGTCGGCTTCTGCGAGATCCAGCGCAGCCTCCGCCCCGGCGCCTTGCACGTGGGTTCGCTCGGCATGGCGGTGCTCGACCCCTACCGCGGCCGCGGGATCGGAGCCCGCCTGCTCAGCGCGTGCCTCGCCGAGGCGTGGGCGGTCGGGATCCTGCGGGTCGAGCTGGAGGTCTTCTCCGACAACGCTCGGGGCCGCCGGCTGTACGGACGAGCGGGGTTCGTCGAAGAGGGCGTGCGGCGCGCCATGCGGGTCGTGGACAGCCGGGCCCAGGACGCACTCGTGATGGCGAAGCTCGCGCCCAGCGTCGCCGACCTCAGCGCGCCCGAGACCTGGCAGCGCTTCGTGGGGCTGGCGAGCCAGGCATCGCGCTACCGCCACCAGAGCTGGATCAACGAGGCGGTGACCGCCGCCGACTCCCCCATCCACGGCCGCGGCCTCTTCGCGTCCCGGCCCATCCCCGCCGGCGAGGTCGTCGCCATCATGGGGGGGCGGCGCCTCGACACCGCCGAGCTCGCCGAGTTCCAGCACCGCCATCCGAAGTACTCGGCGGCGGCCATCGGCGAAGGCCAGCACATCGTGCTCGACGACGGGGCGCTTCGGCTCGGGAACCACTCGTGTGACCCGAACCTGTGGCTGGAAGACGAGGTGACGATCGTCACCCGCCGCGACGTCGACGCCGGCGACGAGCTCACGATCGACTACGCGCTGCACACGGTCGACCCGGGCTGGACGCTGCGCTGTGAGTGCCATGCCGAGCAGTGCCGCGGGGTCGTCACCGGCACCGACTGGCAGCTCCCGACGCTCCAGGCCGCGTACGCCGGCCATTTCGCCCCCTTCATCAACGACCGCATCGCGGCCAGCTGACGGCCTCACCCGAGTCCGGCGGTGACTCCCGCCGAGTCGGGCGTCGTCGGGCAACGCCGCCGAAGCTCCGAGATGGGCGCGATGGCGCCGCTGCGGAGGTCAGCCCGTCAGCGGGTTGAAGTTGGCGTGCGCGACGAGCTGCCACGCCTGCCCGCTGCGGACGAACACCGAGATGCGGGGCGCGGGTCCAGGCGTGGCTCGCTTGCCGTTGACGACCCCCTCGATGGTGGCGAGGTATCGCACGACCAGCACCGAGCCGGTCTGCGTCGCCGTCACGTTCGAGATGGAGAACGAGTTGATCGTGGGCAGGTTCGCCAGGTACTCGGCCTTCGTGGCCCCGCTGCCGTCGGCCCGCTCGATCTGGAACGCCGGGGAGAGGAACCGGTCGAGCCCTTTCGTGTCGCGACGCTGCAGCAGGTTGAAGAAGCGGTTCACCAGCGGCGTCGCGGTCGCGACCGGGCCGCTGCGCCGGGACGACGCCCTCGGCGATCCGTGGCTCGTGAAACCGAGCGACCCGAGCGCGAGCACCACCACGACCGCCAGCAGGCCTCCACGCCTCGCACGCACGGCATCCCCTCCTCCAGCAGTGGCAGGGCCCCCACTGAGCCCGCCCAGAGGCGGGATCATTCGCGAGGAGGCGGCCGCTACGCAAGCGGCACGAGCTCGAGCAGGTCGTCCTTCCAGTAGTCGAGCTGGCCGTCGGGGAGGAGGAGGATCCGGTCCGGCTCCAGCTGCCGGACGAACTCGACGTCGTGGCTCACGACGATCATCGAGCCGGGCCAGGTCTTCAGCGCATTGCTGACCGCGGTTCTCGAGGGCGGGTCGAGGTTGTTGGTCGGCTCGTCCAGGAGCAGGGCGTTGTGGAGGCCGTTGACCAGCTGCGCGAGCGCGAGCTTCGTCTTCTCGCCGCCGGAGAGCGTGCCCGCATCCTGGCGGGCGATTTCACCGGTGAGCCGGAACATGCCAAGGAGGGCTCGCTGCTCGGTCTCGGTCGACGCCGTGCCGCCCCGCAGGTGGGCCAGGACCGACGTGCCGGGCTTGATGCCCTCGTGCTCCTGGGCGTAGTAGCCGAGGGACACGCCGCTGCCGAGGGTCACCGTGCCTGCGTCGGTGCGCTCCCCCCCGGCGAGGAGCCGGAGCAGGGTCGTCTTGCCGGCGCCGTTGAGCCCAAGGACGAGGACCGGCTCCGCCGCATCGCGGCCCGCGAGCAGGGCGAGATCATCCGCCTCTCGACCCTCGCGGACCGGATGCGGCACTCCACCGCGAAGCGGGCCCGGGCCGCCAAGAGCC
>Ga0102924_1002306_pt1 | contig 20953 bp, 17 predicted proteins | sample PaiPotPPM11metaG_FD_80116 | JGI IMG/M metagenome (GOLD analysis project Ga0102924, IMG submission 80116) | Iron sulfur acid spring bacterial and archeal communities from Banff, Canada, to study Microbial Dark Matter (Phase II) - Paint Pots PPM... ...
ACCTGCAATGGAAGCTGGTGTTTCGGACTATGTTTGGAGTCTTGAGGAAATCGCGGCACTATTGCCAGAGCCAACCTTTGGAGCGCGCGGCCCATATCGCAAGAAAAATTCAAACTGAGACACTACCTCCGGGAAAGTGTCAAGCCCCATTAGAAATGTCCCCATTCTTATCTCATTAGAAGTGTCCCTTTTTGTCTCTGTGGCCCAGCTTGGTTATGAATGGAACAAAAGCTGGCTTACCGGTGTCTATTATGGTTGGGCAAGAGCGCCGGAAGGTGTGGCACTTGCCGGATGGCCGCTGACCTGATATCTTGAAGCCATGGCGGATACCATGCGCTCCATTGCCATTCCCCTTGAAGGGGTCGTCCCGCCCAGAACCGACGAGTCCGAGCTCATCGCAGAGTTGAAGGCGGGCTCCGAGGAGGCTTTTGCCTACCTTCTTGCGGTTTACCGGAACCCTGTCTACGGCCTTGTCTACCACATGATCGGCAACGAGAACGATGCGGCGGATATTCTCCAGAATATCTTTGTCAAAATCATTAGGGGGATGCGAACCTTCCACGCGGAGAGCAGCTTGAAAACATGGGTTTTCCGGATCGCTGTCCATGAAGCTTCCAACTACCGGCGGAGTTGGTTCCGGCGGAAGCGCAGGGAGGTTTTTTCGCTGGATGATGACGACCGGGAACCGGTGGCCGTCCGGATCGATTTGAGCTCGAGCGTCAAAACACCTTACGAGGAGTTGGAGCAGTCAGAAAGACAGGAACTGGTCAAAATTGCATTGAGCGGTGTAGAGGAGCCTTTCCGCACGGTTCTCCTTCTTCGTGAGATCGAGGGTTTCTCTTATAACGAAATTACAGCGGTTCTGCGCGTGGCGGAAGGCACGGTAAAATCGCGGCTAGTCCGCGGCCGGGAAATCCTGAGACAGAAGGTTTCCAGCTTGCTCGCAGAAAATGGAAAGAAGTAAGAGGGTAGACCGAGATGTTCGAAACTTGCTTAGAGATCCGGAGGCACTTCTCTGACTTTCTGGATAACGCCTGTGGCCCGGCTGTCCGCAGCTCCATCCGTTATCACCTTTCTTATTGTGCAGCCTGCTATGGTGAATTAGAGCGGGCCCATCTGGTCAGTTCGGATCTTGCCACTTTGCCGCGGCGGGGTGTACCTGCGGAGGCGGATCTGCGGTTAAGAGTCCGCGTTTCACAGGAATTGCACCGCAATGTCCTTCGCCGCCTGTGGGTGAGGGTAGAGAACACCCTGCATGCGCTTCTTTTGCCAGCGTCGGGAGGCGTAGCGGCTGCTCTTGTTCTTTTCATGCTGATGCTGCGGTCTCTGATTGTTCCGGCGAATCATTCGCCCGACGTTCCATTACCCATTTCGACTCCGCCGCAAGTCCGAATGCTGGCGCCGCTGGATTTTAATCCCGGGAACCAGCCCCTGGTGGTGTTGACGGAAGTTGGGCCGGACGGGAACGCCACGGGCTACCACATCATCTCTGGCGCTCAGACACCGGAGATCTTGAAGCATCTTGACCGGCTGATCTATTTCAGCATCTTCCTGCCGGCCACCCGCTTCGGCAAACCGGCAAAAGGCCGGATGGTGCTATCTCTCCGGGAGATTACCGTCCGAGGATAGATGAACGTTCTTCGTTCTATCATGTCGGCGAGACCATTCTGGAATCACGAAAGGTCATCCTAACCAAGTTGTCCTTCTCATCGCCCAACCCTCCTGCTCACTTCATGAAGTCCCATGCCGTGCGGTTTTTCTCGAGACTCCTCGGGGGATCAAGCCTGTTAATGGCCTTTGTGCTCTTTGCCATAGCCTTGACCCCGAGCCCTTGCCGCGGCCAAGAGCAATCCGGGAATGTCATTCTGGACTCCAATGAGCAGCTTTTTGATGTGCTTGCGGCGCTCGAAGCTTCCGGTTACAATTCCGGCGCGAACGTTGACACGGGGGATAGCACCCGGGAGGAAGTCAGAGCGTATCTGGCTCGCCAGAACCTGCCAGTCCGCAGTCAGATTTCACTCTTTTGCTCCAATCACCAGATCACGGATGATCCCGGCGGGGATTTAGGACAATATATTTCGTTGGCTTTGCTTCTGGGTCCGGCTCCTGATTTCAAACTGACGATCCCAATGAAAGATTTACCACCGGATGCTAAGGCCGTAGTAGGTCTCATCCCGCTCCTCAAGGTTTTCTACCGCCAGGCAAACCTCCTCGACCTATGGTCCCGTCTCGCGCCAAAGTATCAGCTCGCGCGCGGAAGGTACCGGGAGCAAGTCAGGCGAGACATTGTGCTAAGCGATGCCTATCTCCGTTTCCCCAGCGGGTCGTATCTTGGGAGAACTTATACTATTTTTATTGCATTGCTTGGCGCTCCGGGTCAGGTTCAGGCACGCATTTACGGCGACAACTACTACCTGGTTGTGACCCCTTCGAAGAGCCTGAAGCTCGATGAAATCCGGCATCAATATCTTCACTTCCTTCTGGACCCCTTGGCCGTAAAATACGGTGCTGACATTGAACAAAAGGCGGGATTGCAAAGTATTGCCCGCAAGTCTCCGGCCCTCGGCGATGACTTCAAGAGCGACTTTTCCTTGTTGGTTACGGAATGCCTGATCCGTGGGGTTGAGTTGCGAATGGACAAACCGAAAGATGCGGAGAAGCAAGTTGAAGCCGATCTTGCATCGGGGCTGATCCTGGCTCCTTACTTCTATACAGAACTCGCGGATTATGAGAAGCAGCCGGCCGCCCTGAGCATTTTTTACAAACAGATGATTGAAGGGATTCAAGTTAAAAAGCTGTCTGCGCAACTTGCAGATTATAAATTTGCTTTGCCCGTCCAGGCCACCCCCGTTCATAAAGTTGAGATTCTCAGCCAGGCTGACCAACTGGTCCAACAAGGAGACAACCTGATTTATGAGGGGAAATATGGGGATGCCGAGGCCTTTTTCCAGCAGGTGCTCCAGAAATTTGATCCTCAAAACGTGAAGGCCCTTTATGGGATGGCGGTGGCTGCGGCGAATACCCGAAAACCGGATATCGCGGAAAAATACTTCAAGAAGACGTTGGCAGTGGCTCGCGACGTGCGAATTGTGACTTGGTCCCATATCTACCTCGGGCGTCTCTATGACCTCGAGGAAAAAAGATCAGAAGCTCTTGATCAATACCGGGAGGCGTCCGTCACTGCGGCCAATTTTCCGGAAGCGGTCCGGGCAGTTCAAGCAGGTTTAAGATTGCCTTATGGAGTAAAATAGCAAGCGGATAGCGGGGGTTGAGTTCGCAGGCGGAGGTCTCCGAAGGGAGGGCGCGAATCATGGAGGTTAGCCTGACCGCCGGTTGCTCTGCATTTTTATTTTGAATTGAATCCCGCACCCCGATTGACAGTAGAAGGGCTTTCGGATAGGCTCAGAAAATAAACGGGGTCCGCCCTTAACCGTAATGGAGATGGAGTCACATGGTAGAAGCACTGCGCAAGCCGATTTGGATTGTAGCCGTTATCATGGCATTGCCGTTTGCAATGTCAGGCCAACAGTCCGACAATAGCCAGCAGGCTCCGCCCAGCTTGAAGCAACCCAACGCGCAGCAGGGCCAGCAACCGGCCCAAGGCCAGAATGGACAGGCCCCGAACGGCCAACCGGCCGTGCCAGCGTATCAACCGACTCCAGATGAGGTGAAAGCCGCGCGGGCCATTCAGTCTGAGCTCGATCCGGACCGGACCATTCAGTTGGTTCAGGATTTCGAAAAACAATATCCAAAGAGTCCGTTCCTGACCGATCTCTATTTTTTCGCGGCAAATGCCTACCAGCAGAAAAACGACGTTCAGAAGTCCATTGAGTATGGCGAGAAAAGCGTGAAGCTTCAACCGAATAATCTGCGCAGCCTGGTTTTGTTGACCACATTGCTTCCGCAGCCCCAGGACATGCAAGGGAGCGACCAGGATAAGGACAACAAGCTAAAGGAAACAGAGACCGATGCCAATAAGGCTTTACAGCTTTTGCAAACACTCCCGAAACCGGCAAACACGCCGGATGATCAATTTCAAAAGCTGAAAGCCAATGTGACATCAGAAGTTCATTCTTCGCTCGGCATGGTTCATCTGCAGCGCGCGTTGGAGGATCTTTCCGGGCCTGATCCTGCGGAGCTCGGAAAGGCCGAAGCCGAGTACAAGCTTGCTGTCCTCAGCCCTGAGCCAAATCCGCAGGACTATTACCGCTTGGGTGAGGTTTACGAACGGGAAAACAAGGCCGACGATGCGATCGACGCATTCACCAAGTCCGGGAATCTTGCTCAAGGCACCATGATCCAAACGCTCGCAAATCAGCAGATTCAGCAATTGAAAGCGGCCAAGGCAAAAGCAGCCCAGCCGGCGAGCCATTAGTTTGAACAAATTCCGGCATGGTGATCCCGTTTTCCAAAGCCCGGTTCCAATGGCGCCGGTAGATCTGCCCGGCCCGTTATTGCAAGCCACCCATCGGCATTGCCAATCTCGTATGTCATTGCTTTCAACGGATAGGCTCCAGGAAATTCTGGGTTACCGGTTCCGCAATCCTCAGTTATTGGTTGAAGCGCTCACCCACTCTTCTTATGCCCGCGAGCTTTCTGGACAGACCAGCGACAACGAGAAACTGGAGTTCCTGGGTGACGCTATTCTGAATTTTGTGGTAAGCGTCAGGCTGGTGGATGTCTTCCCCAGTTACCCGGAAGGCAAGCTTTCCCGCGCCCGTGCCCGCCTGGTGGCGGCGGAGCACCTGAGTGAAATTGGAGCGAAGCTTCAATTGGGAGAATTCCTCCGGCTTGGCCGGGGCGAAGAAAAGACGGGAGGGCGAGCCAAGAACCGGCTTGTGGTAAATGCTCTTGAGGCGATCATTGCCGCGATCTATCGTGATGGTGGCTTGCAGGCGGCACGCCGTTTTATCATCCGGTTTGTCCTGCCTGTTAACTTATCCAGCGCGGCAGGTGATCTATTCAACATCGATTACAAGTCGGCCTTACAGGAATTTCTTCAGGCGCGCCAATGGGACGCGGCGGAGTATCACGTGGTCAGAGAGTCGGGTCCGGAGCACCGTAAGGTTTTTTCCGTAGAGGCACATGCCGCTGGAAAAAATGCGATTGGAAACGGAGCCGCCAAGAAATCCGCCGAACAGAAGGCAGCGGCGAGACTCCTGGAGTCCTTGAAACAGAGCGGCGCACCGCAATGACAGAAAACTTCAAAAAGTCGTCAACCCGCGATACCTTTGAGTCGCTGGTGGTCACCGTCATCCTGGCGATCTTTGGGACCACATTCGTCGTTCAGGCTTTCAAGATTCCCACCGGCTCGATGGAAAACACACTGCTGATAGGCGATCACCTGCTGGTGAACAAGTTTGCCTTTGCCGATCAACCGGGTTTTTGGCGGTATATCCTACCTTATAAAACCATCCGCCGAGGTGACATTCTGGTCTTTAAGTATCCTTCCACGGAAGGACAACAAGAGCCTGGCGAAGATTTCGTGAAGCGCGTGATAGGTGTGCCGGGGGATCATATCCGAATCACCCACCGGCAGGTTTTCGTCAACGGAGTTTTGATCGAGGGGCCGTATATTCTTCACAGCTATCCCAATGAAGTCAGGCCCGGGGATGATTTTCCCCCGCCGCCTGGCGAGTTCCTGCCCGAATCCACTCTGAGCTGGGCCGAAAACATAAAGAACTATATTCAAAATGGCGATCTGGTGGTTCCGCCCCATCGCTATTTTGTGATGGGTGACAATCGCGAGAACAGTTGGGACAGCCGCTTCTGGGGTTTTGTTCCCATCCAGCTTGTTTCCGGTTCGCCGCTTGTGATCTACTGGTCCTTCCAAACACCCCCTGACGAGTACTTGCGCACATCGCTTTCTGACCGCGTAGCTCAGATGGGCGACCTGATCTTTCATTTCTTCACCAAGACCCGCTGGCGTCGTACTTTCCGGCTGGTTCGATGAAAAGAGCGTTTTCTCGCCGTTACTTTCGCGCTGCGCTTGTGGCGCTTGCTCTTCTCTTGCTTACAGGTTGGTTCCTGCCTTCTTTTCTCAGCGTTGATCGTTACCGCCGCTTGCTGCGCAACGGGCTTGAAACAAGTTTGGGCAGAAGAGTCAGCTTTGGCTCTATGTCCTTCCACCTTCTTCCCCGGCCCGGTTTCACGATCCAGGATGTGTTGATTGAAGAGGACCCGCGCTTCGGCATCGAGCCTTTTGCCAGGATCGAGCGGGTGGATTGTGACCTGCGTTGGGAGAGCCTTTGGATGGGGCGATTGCGTCTGTCGAGCCTTGATCTTGAAGGTCCCAGCATTAACATTGTCCGGAATGGCAGAGGGGACTGGAACATGGAAGGTCTTTTGCGGCGGAAAGGGTATTCATTTTCTGATGAGTCGTCACCCAGGACAGTGCCGCTTTCCGGTCCGTTTGAAGTGGCCGTGGAGGACGGGCGCGTCAACTTTAAAATCGACGGTGTGAAAAAACCATTTTTTATTGGTGACCTGAAAGCCCAATTCTTGGCAGATCCTGCTTCCCATTCGCTGCGGTTTGACCTTCTCGGCACACCGGCGCGGACTGACCTGATGGCGCCTTCGCCCGGCCCGGTCGTAATTTCCGGCAAGTGGTCTGCCGGCCGGGGTGTTACGCCTCCCTTGACGGCCCATCTGAGCCTTCGTGATTCCCTGCTATATTCCTGGCTCCCTTTGATAACCGGCCGTAACCCGGAGATTTACGGGCTGATGAATGGAGACATTGCAATTCAGGGCACCATCGCTCATTTGAAGGCTCAAGGACAGATCGAGATCAGTGAGGTTCACCGCTGGGAGTCACTTCCTCCAACCACTTCGATGCCAGTCACTTTGCAGTTTGAGATCAGCGCCGACCGTAAGCGGCAACAGGTCTCGATTGACCAAATGAAGGTGAGCTTCGCGGAGGCTCACCTTCGGTTGACGGGATCCGTGACGCGGGCCGAACCCGCAATGAGTATGGACCTGGTTCTGGCTCTCCATCATTCACGCCTGGAGACCTTGAGGAGGATGGCCGGGCGGCTTTCCGGCTACTATCTGCCGTCGGGCGTTACGGGTGACCTGGACGGCGACCTTTCCGTTCACGGTCCCTGGGGCGAACAGCAATGTTCCGGCTTCCTGGACGCGCGAAATCTGGTGTTGAGAACATCGGCGGGTGTTTTCCAGGTTCCGCCCGCCCGGGTCCAGATTGACCAGAACAGGGCGCGGCTGATTCCCGTGCGAGTCAAACTGGCTCCGCACTTCTCAGTGATAGTTGAGGGCACTTGGGGACCTGAGAGTTCTGCGCCGATTCCCCGTCAGATACGGGTGCATGGACTCCACCCTAAGCTACAAAGAGCATGGGCCCGGGCCGTTGTCGGGGAATCGTTGTACCATCTGACTCTTGCATCGAGTTCGGCGTCCCTTCACGAAGCCGCCACCTTTGCCCGCAATCATGGCGTGTCATTCGCGCGAAAGCTTGACCTGACCGGGCAGGGCAGCGCGATTTTTGTGCTGGCTGGCAAAGGATGGCCGCTATCCCGTCCGGAAATTGCGGGACGAATCGAGTTGGATCATGCCCAATTGGCTGCGCCAGGTCTCACCGAGCCTTTGAAATTCTCCAAAGCTCAGATCCAGGTGGATGGCGATCATATTGTTGCCAGCCCGGTTCTCCTGACGATCGGCGGAAGCAAGTTTTCCGGTAGCTTGGAGCACCAGGGAACACGGCTGGATCCTTGGTTGTTCAAGGTTCAGTGCGATCATCTAACGATTGAGCAGGCGGCGCAGTGGTTCGAGGCGATTGGCCACCGCCAGCCCGTCTCGATTTTGGCCCGGATTCCGGGTCTTGCTTCTCTTGCTTCAAGGCTTCGGGCTGGACGGGATATTTTGGGTTCCCTGAATGCGAAGGGTACGTTCCGCGCCAATTCGGTCAGTTACCGCCATTTCAATCTGGCCGGATTTCAGAGCGAAGTTCAAATCTCAAGCCGCATCGTGCGCATCTCTGACGCCGGGTTTAATGCCGCGGGTGGCAAGGGACAGGGTTCGGTGACTGTCGATCTGCGGCCTTTGCCCGCGCGGATTGCTGGCCAGATTCGCCTGACTCACGTTCAATTGGCGGCTTTGGCTTTCAGTTTTCCCAATCAACTGCACGGCATACGTGGATTTCTGTCTGCCGGCGGCAACTTTTCCGCCCACGGACTCTCGCGTTCCGAAATGACGGCGTCCCTCGCCGGCCACGCCCAGGTCATCCTGGGCAACGTTTCCACTGGAAACTTTGACCCAGTACAGGCCGCAGCGAATGCCATGCATTGGGGTCGAGTTGTCCCCGCCCGGTCAGAACGAAGCACGGCTTCCGCCCGATTCGATTTGTTATTTCACAATGGTCGTGCGGTGCTTACCTCAGAGCCGTTCAGCTTCGGCGGTGGCAGGTTCAAGATGGGTGGGTTCATCGAACAAGGAGGAAACCTCGATCTTATCCTTCGTGCTGACCTTAGTCACGTGATGCGGAGGGGGATGTCCACCGTGAAAGAAGAAGATGATCCAAGAGCCGCCTCCGCGAACTTCCGCATCCAGGGTTCCATTTTCAACCCTACGGTGAAGCGGGTATCTGCGGTTGAGAAGTAAATCCAAAGGCCAAGCCGGAGTCCGGCTGGCGGATGTGCAGCGGGCAAGGGAAAGCTAGCGGCTGAATTTGCGAACGGTTGCTATTAGGCGTGGGGATCGCAGCGTGACTGACAAGCAGACGGCGCATATGGGGATTTTTTAATGCAAGCGTCCGGGTCTTCAAAATCAAAGGGAGGCAGTTGAAAAATGAAATACAACAGGCTTGGCAAGACGGGATTGAAGGTTTCGGAGCTTTGCCTGGGAACGATGACCTTCGGTTCCAATTTCTTCAACATTGGCGTGCTTGGCCAGGAAGATGCGAATCGCATGGTGGCGCGTTCGCTGGAAGCAGGGATCAACTTTTTCGACACTGCCAACGTTTACTCCCGGGGCCAATCCGAGGAGATATTGGGCCGCGCTTTGAAGGCCGCCGCAGTTCGCCGCGATGCCGTGATTATTGCTACCAAGGTCCTCGGGCCAATGAGCGAGGCTGCATCGAAAATGACCGGTGACGTTAACAATAGAGGCTTGTCGAGACAACACATTATGGCCGCGTGCGAAGCCAGTCTTCTCCGCCTGGGCATGGATCACATCGATCTTTACCAGGTCCACGGCTGGGACCTGACCACTCCCGTGGAAGAGACTTTGCGCGCTCTTGAAGATTTGGTAAGACAGGGCAAGGTCCTCTACCTGGGTTGCTCCAATTGGACGGCGCGGCACATCATGAAGGCCATCTACTTGGCTAAAGATCATAGATGGGATCACTTCGTTTCTCTCCAGGCTTATTACTCGCTGGTGGGGCGAGATCTGGAATATGAATTGTTGCCGCTCTGCCGCGAGGAAGGACTGGCCGTGCTGCCATGGTCGCCGCTTTCCGGCGGCTTCCTCACGGGGAAATACCGGCGGGACAAGAACGCGCCCCAGGATGCGCGGCGGGCTTCGTTCGACTTTCCGCCCATTGATCAGGCTCGCGGATACGATGCCATTGATGTCCTGGAAGAGGTTGCGCAAGAGACAAGCACGACCATCGCCCGCGTCGCCCTGGCGTGGGTCCTTGCTCAGCCGGGAGTGACTTCGGTCATCATCGGAGCCAACAAAGAATCGCAACTGGAGGACAACTTGAAAGCCGCGGACTTGAAGCTGACCGAAGACCAACTCTCCCGCTTGTCCTCCACCACTGCGCCACCCAAGCTTTATCCGCAGTGGATGATCGAGCTCCAAAATGCGCCGCGGTAAGGGGGCGGATTCACCTTGGGTTGCCGTACGAATACGTTGTCTTAGTTTTTTCCTGATGACGTTCTAACGCCAGCTCCACCAGCCGGTCAATCAAATCGCTGTAGGCGACGCCGCTTGCTTCCCAAAGCTTCGGGTACATACTAATGGAAGTAAAACCCGGGATGGTATTGATCTCGTTCACATAAATCTTGCCGGTCTTGCGGTCCAGCAGCATATCAACGCGGGCCATGCCGGCGCAGTCTACGGCGCGGAATGCCCGCACGGCGTAATCCTGCACCTTGCGGGTTTGTGTCCGAGTCAGCCGCGCGGGGATGACGAGCTCTGACCCCATCTTCAGGTACTTGGCCTCATAGTCGTAAAACTCATTCACCGGTATCACCTCACCCGGAACGGAAGCCTGCGGCCGGTCGTTACCGAGCACCGAGCATTCAATCTCCCGCCCATTCACGGCTTTCTCCGCCAGGATTTTGCGATCGTATCTGGCCGCGGTCTCTATTGCCGCGTCCAGCGCCGGAACTCGGTGGACTTTCGTAATGCCGACCGATGATCCCAGATTCGCGGGCTTCACGAAGAGCGGGTAACCAATTTCCTTTACAATGGCGCGGCGAATGCGCGCCGGATTTTCCTGCCACTCGTTGCGCAACACCAGAAGCCATTTGGCCACAGGAAGTCCTGCATCGCGGAAAAGCCTCTTCATCACGTCTTTGTCCATGCCCGCAGCCGAGCCCAGCACGCCTGCGCCGACGTAAGGGATGCCGGCCAGCTCGAGCAGTCCCTGGACCGTTCCGTCCTCGCCGAAAGTGCCATGCAGCACCGGAAAGATAACGTCAACTTTTGTCAGACCGGTTCGATGGGACGAGGGCTGGCAATTCAAAGGAATGAGCTGGGGGCCCGCGGGATCGACCGATGCCGTAACCGGATTGCCGGATTCAAGCACGCGCCGCATGGACTCCTCGGGACCTTTGCCAATCGCTTCCGGTCCGGCCAACCACCGGCCCTCGCGGGTGATGCCGATGGGAACCACTTCATACTTCGCAGGATCCAGCGCCTTCATGATAGAGGCCGCGGATTCAAGCGAGATTTCGTGCTCTCCGGAGCGTCCACCGAAGAGAATGCCCAACCGGATTCGTTTTTTCAATGCCTCTTCCTTTGTGGGGGTTCGAGTGGCGCCACGAACGCAGATTATAGAGACCGGAAGGGCACGGTTTTCGAATAAATCTCCGTGAATAATTCAGGCTAAAGGGGAGTGTGGTCCCATTCTGCCTGAAGCCCTGCGGATTCAGTCGAACCAATCAGAGAATCTTCTTGCCCAACGCGGAGCAGATCAGCCCCACGCTCAGGATCGCGGTCTTGTTCATGGTATCGATGATCGGGTTGATTTCCACCAGCTCCATGCTCAACATCTTCTTGCTGTCCGCGACCATCTCCAGAGCCAGATGAGCCTCGCGGAAGGTGATGCCGCCCCTCACCGGCGTTCCCACACCCGGAGCCTCGGCCGGGTCCATCACATCCATATCAAATGAAACCACGAATCCCGCCGTTCCACTCGTGCAAATCGCCAGGCTTTTTTCCATCACCGCTCGCATTCCTTGTTCGTCGATCTCGCGCATGGTGAACACCGTGACGCCCGATTCCTTCACCAGGCGTTTTTCGGCCTTATCCAGATCGCGCGCTCCGATCAGCACCGAGTGGCGGCCTTCAACTTTCGGCGAAAACCCGAAGATTTTGGTGAGCGCCTCGGGACCCAAGCCCAGGCTCGACGCAAATGGCATCCCGTGAACATTGCCGCTGGGGCTGGTCTCCGGAACGTTCATATCGGCGTGCGCGTCGATCCACATGCAACCGATTTTCTGGTTGCGATCGCGATAGAACTTGGCAACCCCGGCAATGGTCCCGGCGGCAATCGAGTGGTCGCCGCCCAGCGAAACCGGAAAAGCGCCGTCCTCCAGAGTCTGGTAGACACGCTGCGCAGCTTCCTGACAGGTTTCAGCAATTTCATTCAGGTATTTGGCGCGTTTTTCGCCAAAATGCTGCTCCTCGGGGATCTTCACGTGAATGTTGCCGCTATCCTCCACTTGATGGCCAAGGCTCTTCAGCGCAGCATTCAACCCGGCGGCTCGCACCGCCGAGGGTCCCATATCCACGCCGCGGCGTTCCTGCCCCAAGTCAAGTGGAATGCCCAGAATCCGCACCTTCATTGAAGACCTCGCATATCCCGCCAGCTCTTGCCGTGTATGCAACCGTTGTCGGCACTCTAGGCGTCGCGCCGCATTAAGCGTTTCCCGTAACTCATGGCGACGATCGTCACAGCAATCCACAATGTGCCTGCATAGACCGCATACCACAGCGCTTCCTGGCCGGGTGTCACACGAACGGGACTGAAAACGACCAGCGAGCCTGTCGAGCTCGCGTGCATGAGCTGGGCTAGGAGCACGCTGTTCGTGTTAGTGTAAATCCAGGCGATCAGCACTCGTATGGCGGTCATTGCGGCGGCGAACGCGAGAAAATAGCGGAGCCAGTAGCCGCCGTGGGGAATCGCTGTCCCGAGGTAATCCACCACGGGTATGTGCCAAATTGCCCATAGCACGCCGAGCAAGACGGCGGGCTTCAATGCATCGTAAGCGCGGCGCATTTTAGGGAACGCCCAGCCCATCCAACCGATTTCCTCAAAAAATCCTGCGACAAGGCCAAACCCGGCACCGGCCAGAAATCGGTTGGGCGCAAAAACCGGGGAGACGAATGTCTTCATGCACAAGAGAACGGCCAGGATGAGCCCCGGCGGAATAAGAAGAGTGCCGTACCAGTGCACGGGAAACTGCACGCGGCTCATTCGAGAGAAAAGGTCCGATAGGCCGCTCCTTCCATCCACTGCTCTTGTTAACCCGATGCCGGCAAGGCTCGGCCCCAGAAGCATGACGGGAAACATCAGCAGGCCGTCCATCTTCGGCACAGCCTCGTGCCGCAACAGGCTTGGTGCAGCGACGGCCAGCGCACCCAGCCAGGAGATCGCGTAAGTTAGCGTGAAGTAGACGCTGACAGGATGGCGCGGAATAAAAGTTTGACGCTGGCAAGAAGCTGAATTTTGCGCCGTTCCCATTCGGCCCGCAACATCCTTTCTTCGTTCACGGCTTCAGCCGGTAGAGCATTCGCGGGAAGGGAATCGTTTCCCGCACGTGCGGGAGCCCGCAGATCCAGGCGACGGCGCGCTCAATACCCATCCCGAATCCGCCGTGGGGAAAAGTCCCGTAGCGCCGCAGGTCGAGATACCATTCGAACGTTTCCTTCGGAAGGCTTGCTTCCTCGATGCGATGGAGCAGAAGGTTATAATCCGAAAGGCGTTCGCCGCCCCCGATGATTTCACCGTATCCCTCCGGCGCCAGCATATCGACGCACAACGCCAACTCCGGGCGCTCGGGGTCGGGCGCCATGTAGAACGCCTTCACCGGCGCGGGATAGTGGGTCACCAGCACGGGTTTTTCATACCGCTCGGAAAGAATGGTTTCATCGCCGCCGCCGAAGTCGCCGCCCCACTGGATTTCGCCGCCTTTTTCCTGGAGATACTTCACCGCATCGTCGTAGCGCAAGCGAGGAAACGGGAGAGTGATTTTCTCCAGCTTGGTAACGTCCCGTTCGAGCGTTTGCAACTCGCCCCGGCGGTTGGCCAGCACGCGTTCCACAATCAACGCCACCATCTCCTCAGCAAGCACGCAGACGTCTTCCAATTGCGCGAATGCCACTTCCGGTTCCACCATCCAGAACTCGGTAAGATGCCGGCGCGTTTTGGATTTTTCGGCGCGGAAGGTGGGTCCGAAGCAATAGGTCTTTCCCACGGCGGCGGCGGCGGCCTCGTTATAAAGCTGGCCGGATTGGGTGAGATATGCTTTTTCGTCGAAGTAGTTCACTTCAAAAAGCGTGGTGGTGCCTTCGCAGGCAGCGGGGGTAAAGATGGGCGTATCAACCAGCGTAAAACCGCGGCCGTCGAAGAAGTCGCGTACCGCTTTGATGATTTCGTGCCGCACTCCCAGAATGGCGCGCTGTCGCGTAGAGCGCAGCCAGAGATGGCGGTGATCCATCAGGAATTCGACCCCGTGATCCTTCGGAGTGATGGGATACGGTTGGTCCGCCGGCACCCGTTGAATCACTTCCAGGTCCGAAACATCCAGCTCAAAGCCGCCGGGAGCGCGCTGATCGGCGCGCACCTTGCCCGTGACCTTGACCGATGATTCCTGGGTCAGACTCTTGATCCGCTCAAACACTTCGGGTGAGATGGCGGATTTCACGGCCACTCCCTGAATCAATCCCGTGCCGTCCCGAAAGATCGGAAACAGGAGTTTTCCGCTGGTTCGCAGGTTGTAAACCCAGCCCTGAATCAACACTTCCTGGCCGGCGTGTTGGGAAACTTGACAGATTTCAACTGCGGGCGCCAAAAGGTTTTCCTCCAGAGTTCAATTTCCTTCCAGCCTAAGCCGGCATAACCGGACCAAAGGAACCGTCATTCCCGCACAGGCGCGAATCCAGATCCTGCCCCGCGCGACGGCATGAACCTCTGCATGTGCGGGGTGACAACCCAGGGCGGGCTCCTGGACGCTATCGGCGTCATTCAAGCTTTTCGCTCTTTCCAAGCCCGTTCAGCTTCTCAATCGCAGCGCGAACCGCATCCAGCCTCACCGCTTCGGGACTCTGTTCACGCAGCTCCAAAAAAACCGCAATATCACCCTTCAATTGGCTCAACGCTTGCATCGTGTCCTTCCAATTAATCTCGCCATCGAACGGCATCAAGTGGTCATCGCGCTCGCGGTGGTTGTCATGAATGTGAACGGAGGATGCAAGGTCCGCCAATTTCTCAATCGCGGGCCGGACTTCCCCGGTAAGGAACGCATGGCCCACGTCGATGCAGACTTTCAGGTCCAGGCGCGTGTAATGAATGAAGTCGTAGATGCGGTCCGGATTGCCGAGGGCGCTTTTATTGTTTTCGAGCAGAATCCGCACCCCGCGTTCCTTGGCGAAAATCTTGAGGTGTTCAATGGAGGTAAAAGCCGCGTCAAACTTCCGCAAATCGTATTCTTCATCTTCCAGGCCCAGGTGAAGCACGAGGTTGGTGAAGGGCAGGAACTCCGCGATTTCGATCGTGCGCTTGATCTCATCCATGGAATCGATGCGCCGCCGCTTTTCGAGGTAGGAGAGGGAAATGGGAAAGTTCCGGTCGTGACTGTCCCCGGAACTTGCAAAAAGCGGCGCGTGGACGGAGCGCAGCGCCACCGCATAGTCGGAAAGCCATTGCGCCACGTCACGCACCTGGTTGCGGTGATGATAGTCCAGGTGAGGACGAGCCGCGAAGATTTCCAACTCGCGAAATCCCGCCTTCTGGATGCGGTCCAGAATGTGCGAATTCAGCCTCTCATGGCTGTAAAGGTAGGTCGAAAGTCCGAATTCCATTAGTAACCCAGGGCCAGGCCGCCGCCGCGGGGATCGTCCGCGCCGAAGCGCCAGCCGCTTTCGGGATCGATTTGAATGGCTTCGCAGTCGCCAATTCTGCTCACAAATGCCACATGATAACCCGCAGCCTTCAGCTTCTCCACTGTGTCCGCCGAGAAGCCCCACTTCTCAAGAAACAATTTGTCCGGCATCCATTGATTGTGAAAACGCGGTGTGATCACCGCTTCCAGCACGTCCATCTTGAAGGCGATGACGTTCAAAACCGTTTCGAGAACCGTGTTGATAATCGTGCCGCCGCCGGGGGCGCCGAGCACCAGCACCGGCTGATGGTCCTTCACCACGATCGTGGGCGTCATGGAAGAGAGGGGCCTCTTGTGAGGCGCAATGGAATTCGCTTCGCTCTGGATCAAGCCGAACATGTTCGGCGATCCGGGTTTTGAAGCGAAATCGTCCATCTCATCATTCAGCAGGAATCCCGCGCCCGCTACGGTGAGGCCGCTGCCGTAACCGTTGTTCAGCGTATAAGTGTTGGAGACGGCGTTGCTCCCCGCATCCACTACCGAGAAATGTGTGGTGTTCGAGGATTCACACGCGGCGGGTTTGCCGGCCCTGACAGGAGCATCCGGTTTCGCCGCCAGAATTTCCTTGCGCAGAGCATCCGCATACTTGCGGCTGATCAAAGCATGAACCGGGACGGAGGCAAAATCCGTATCGCCCAGATACGCGGCGCGGTCCGCATAGGCGCGGCGCATGGCCTCCGCCATGAGATGCATGGATTGGTAGGAATCCGCCGTTCCCAGGTCGAGCGGCTCCAAAATGTTGAGCATTTCGAGCAAGGCCACGCCTCCCGAGCTCGGCGGCGGAACCGTAATGATGGTATAGCCTCTGAACTGGCCGGTGAGCGGCTTGCGCAGCTTCGCCCGGTAGCTGCTCAAATCCTCCCGCGTCATAATCCCGCCGTTCTGCCGCATGGATGCAACAATTTCGTCCGCCACTTTGCCCTGGTAAAAACCTCTCGCGCCATCGCGGGCAATCAATTCCAGTGTGTGCGCAAGCTGCGGTTGCTTGAAGACTTCGCCGGGCTGGTAGGGGCTACCGTCGCGCAAATAAATCCGTTTCGATTCGCTGAACTGGTTGAGCAGTCTCGCCGAATGCTCAAGCGATTGGCTGAGCGTGTAGCTGACGGTGAATCCGTCTTTTGCCAGGCGGATGGCCGGCGCCATGACGCGAGCCAGGCCGAGCTTGCCATATTTCTGCTCCGCCAACGCCAAGCCTGCCACGCTACCCGGCACTCCTGCCGCCTTCGCGCCCACGATACTGGCTTTGGGGATCAGATTGCCGCTCGCATCCAGGTACATGTTGTGAGTGGCCCCGCCCGGCGCTTCCTCACGGTAGTCCACCATCACGCTTTCGCCATTCGCCATGCGAATCAGCATGAATCCTCCTCCGCCGATGTTGCCGGCGAAGGGATAGGTCACTTGCAGCGCGAAGCCCACCGCTACGGCGGCATCCACCGCGTTGCCTCCCTCTTTCAGAATTTCCACTCCGGCTCGCGTAGCGTTCGACTCGCTTGAAACCACCATGCCGTGTTTCGCCGCCACCGGAGTCAGCGCGGAAAGGGAAATGGGAATCAGAATTGAAACCAGGAGAGCGCAACCGGCCACCACGCCACAGCCCGCAACCTTGCCGCGAACAATTACGCCGCTTGCCGCTCGATCTTTTGCATCATTGCGCCAGGGCGCGAAATTCTTTTCCTCTCTCACCGATTCCTCACACTTCCTCAGCGCATGCCCTAAAATTGAGAACACCATCTTGAAGGATCTCCAGCGAAAGGAGCCTAGCCACGGATATCCGGCGACCCCGAAGAACAAGGATCCAATCGGGCTGGCAAGTGAATCCCCAATCTATGGGAAAACCATGAGGCCGTCAAGCCGGATACGGCAGTGGCGCAACTTGCTGTAGCGGCGCTCATAGAGCGCCGCTACAGCAAATTGCGCCACTGTCCCGGATAACTCAACTTTCCTCAAACAATTTCCTGTAAAGGCTGGATTGAAAGTTGAGCGCCCGTTCGTAAAGCGGAACGCTTGCCGGTTTGGGTTCGATGGGATCACCGAGTAAGGCGGGCACAGCCGTGACACTTTCGATCGCGCCCAGCCTCTCCAGCGCCACCAGCGCCGCGCCGCGGCTGGTGGCTTCTCTTTCACGGCATGGAGTGACAGTGCAGGCCAGCGCGTCCGCCATCATCTGCGTCCACGCCGGCGAGCGCAGTAATGCGCCGCCCGTGGCAATGACCCGGCGAGGCACGCCAATATCCTTCTTCAAAATGTCATAAACCAAACGAAAGCGAAGAGCCACGGCTTCGAGCGAAGCCTGCAAAATCTGAAGCGGGGCAGTGTCCGTCCGCATTCCAATAATTGCGGCGCGCGCTTCTGCATGCCAACCGGGTGATCTCTCACCCGCAAAAAGTGGCAGGATCGTCAAGCCGTGACTCACCGGGGCCATGGTGGCCAGCGCAGCTTCTATCTCCTCATCGGGTGGCAGATGGAGTGTTTTTTTCATCCACGCGTAAACGCTGCCGCCATCGGTGAGCGCTCCGCCCACCACGAATCGTTTGCCGTCCAACCGGTAGACCCACAATCCGGCGGGAGTCCGAATGTGCCGGGCCTCCACCACCGCGCGCAGGGCGCCGCTGGTGCCCACCATCAGCGCAAACTGATCGCCGGCGGCGCATCCGCATCCCACATTGTTGGCAGCCCCGTCGCCCAGGGCCGGGAACCAAGGAATGGATGAAAGCCGCGGCCATCGTGATGCGTATTCGGCCCCCAATCCCTTTACGGGACGGTCCATCTCACTCTCCGGAGCCAATTGGGCCGGTTCGACTGGCAGCACGCGCAACGTTTCCTGGTCATAGGCGTTGTTGTTCTGATTCCACAACCCGGAGCCAGAAACCATGCAGGTGGAAGCCGCAGGATTTCCAAAGAGTTTCAGAAACAGATATTCGCCGAAGGACATCCAACGCCGGGTGGCGCGGAAGGCTTCCGGGCGGGCTTCAGCAAGCCATACGAGTTTCGCCGGCAAGTAGCTCGGGTGGAGAACGCAGCCCGTGCGCGCATGGAGGGCTTGTGAGTCCAGCTTTTTTGCGAGCTTGCCCACGACGGCGGCGCTCTGCGTATCGAATGAGTGGAGGACAGGAGTGGTGGGGCGGCCGTTTGCATCCACGCCCAGGACGTTGTGCCAAAAAGTGCAAACGGCTACGGCCGTAGGCCACGTGGGAGTACCGGTTATCTGCTGGTGGATGGCGGAAAGGCTTTGGACGCAGATCCCGCAAAGGAAATCCGCATCCACTTCCACGCCGCCGCCCGGCGTGACGCGCAACTCATACGGGAGTTGCACTCCAAAGCCCGGAATTTCGCGCCCCTGGCCGTCGTACAAAAGCGTGCGGACGGAAGAGGAGCCGGCGTCAAGCGTCAGGATGATGGAACCGGCTTCCTTACGGAGCAGGGGCTGCTTCAATTCCGGCATAGTGCTGGAGTAATTCAGGAAGCTTTTGGGTGAAGGCTGACCGTGCTAGCAGTACGTCACATCCGGCAGCACGCGCTTCTTTGGCAAGCCCCGTCTGAACGTGCGATAGAAATCCTACCACGGTTACTTGCCGCGTGGCAGGATCGTTTTTCATCTGCTCAAGCAACTCTACCGCCTGCCCGGAGCTGTGATTCAGGTCTAGAACCACGGCTCCCATGTCACCCGAGGGTAAAAGGTTTTTCAGGCGCTCCCTCAAAGTTGTGGGGTTTGCGGTTTCAATTGCAATTCCCAGTAGTTTTGCCGTTTGCTGAATCTTCGATAGGAAGATCAGATCGTCCACGACCACAATGATCTTCGCCGCCATCATCTTTCCTCGCTATTTCCGGCGTTTTGGATCTTTACCGCAATTCTCAATATACCTCATGACCGGCGCAACTTCAGACGTAATTGGGTAGAGGCGTAGTTTGTTTGCTGTGGCGGCGCTCGGAGCTTGCCCTGACAGGGAGTGCCGAAAACCGCTGAGAACCCAGGTTCGGCGCTCTGCGACCCCCGGGTTTGAATCGTTTCGGCGCCCCATGGCTATTTTGAACCGCTCCGAGCGGGGGCGCCGGAAAGCAATGGAAATAAACTTCGGAGCTCACGGAAGTGCGATACGCAGATCGACGTGATTTGGAATCTGGAAGCACGCATGGGAATTCTTTTCTCAAAAGCGCAACTTCTTCACGCCCGATGGGTTTTAAATGTGTGGAACTTGTTGATTTTCCAGCAATAATCGTGTGGCATCCGAAGTGCCTGGATGATAAGCGGAACGCTGCGTTAAGGGTATCGGATTTTAACTTGCGTGCGAGTTTCGAGTCCCGCTTGGGGCGTATGCATACCGTGGTACCGGAACCGTATACAGGGACATATCTGCCGCGCTGGTTAAGGCTGCGGTAAAGAACTGATTCCGGAAGTTAAAGTCGTTTGGAATCAGGTCAGCAATTAAAAAAATTGGAGGGGCTGGGCGGCACCAGACGCAAGGAGCGTCTTGGTGGGTCCGGCCCTTTTTATTTTAGCCTGCGGGGGGTCTGGGGTATTTGGGCCACACGGTTGCCTGGGAATCCCATTTGCCTCGCCGGATTCTGTGGTTTGGTCCAGCAAGCTCTTATTTGTCAAGTGCGACCAGAACGTCCGGGATCGGGAAGCAGAAAAGAGATTCAAGGTCCGACTTTCTGCAGGGTTGAAGACCTGCTCTGACGGTATGGAGGACAAGATCCTGAATAATCCAAGGTAAGTATGCTAAAGGAGGAATCTAAGGATATGTCGAAGTTGGCGAGACTCTTGTTTATTGTAGCTTGCATAGTTATTTTGCCGGCATTTTTAGCGGTGGCATCATTTGGGGACAGCGTCCCTGGACTAACCGGGACGGCATATCTTAATCCGGGCAATGGTCCGCATCCAACGACTGTTGGATCAGTAATATACAGCGATTTCGGTTCGAATTACAGTTTTGGCTGCTGTGTGGGCTGGACCGTGTCTGGCGCTTTGTCACGTGCGTCAGGAAACGATACAGTAGCTACCGAGTTTTCTTCTCCCGGCAACTTCAGTGTTGGCCAAATTGATGTTGCGGCAGGATGGGTGAATGGCAGCGCCACCGGCGTGATGGTGAGCCTTTGGACGGACGCTAATAACATGCCAGGGACGGAACTGGGAAGCTGGAGTGTTCCCAACCTTCTCAAATTTGGCTCAACCGACAATGGCGTGGCAACAATCTCCGGAATTACCGGGGTCAATGTTCAGGCCGGCGCCGATTACTTTCTGGAACTGAGCAGTCCGAATGGCGGTTGGAATGCCTGGAGCTTCAACGGTCTGGGGACCAAAGGATTGGTGGACCAAGAGGTGAATGGAGTCTGGAACCAGTACTCCACTTATAGTCTGGGAGCTTTTGATATCCTTGCAGATCCTCCAGGAGGACAGGATGTTCCGGAGCCAGCCTCGTTGACGCTGCTGGGCACCGGTCTGCTGGCTCTTGGTGGGTTCCTTCGCCGGTGGTTTTTCCGGGACTGACCCGGGACGCTCAAGAACCCGGCTGTTTAGACCGGTAACGGGTAGATTCTCTCTTGAATTTCAAGAGCTTTTTTTAGTTCAAGCGGCCTCCTTGGAGTCCTTGCTTGAAGCGATGGGGTTG
>Ga0102924_1002307_pt1 | contig 20951 bp, 27 predicted proteins | sample PaiPotPPM11metaG_FD_80116 | JGI IMG/M metagenome (GOLD analysis project Ga0102924, IMG submission 80116) | Iron sulfur acid spring bacterial and archeal communities from Banff, Canada, to study Microbial Dark Matter (Phase II) - Paint Pots PPM... ...
ACCTACTTCATCTCAATGGTGATTTTATGCCAGCCATCAGCCCGGGCGACGTCGGCTGCCTCGCTGCAGGCGCGTTGGGTCCAGTTTTCGTGCGCGTTCGCCATGTGGTTCCACATGCGACCCTCGTTGTGACCGTAAGCGCCTTGGGGGCATTCGTCGCAAATGTCGTGCTGCTTTAACTATAATCATCTTGTAAGAGTCGGATTTACATTGTCTATGGTGCTATACGCTTTTTACAGCTGCACGACGATTTCAACGAAAGCGAACGGCTTCTGCAGTGTAACGGACGCGTCGCTATGGAAGATGACGACCAGCAACGCGCGCAAGTATCTCGGACGCTTTGTGCGGCGCGGAGAGGCTATTGAGTCGGAGCCGGGACAAACATGGGGCGTCTATTGGTGCAACCAACCCCTCCCAACCAATTTCATCTTGCGTATCGAATGGCTGCGACACGAAGCGAATGACAACTCAGGCGTCTTTATTCGGTTTCCCAATCCTAGTACGCAACACGAATCCAACACCGGGTTGGTAGCGGCTCGTGGTTTCGAAATCCAGATCGATGAACGTGGTAGTCCGGACGGTGCGCCATGTCACCGCACGGGCGCAATCTATGGACAACTAGGGCAGCATTTCTCTTTGCAGCCGGCGCGCCCGATAGGCCAGTGGAACGTGTATGAGATAGAAGCGAAAGCCCAACACTATCGCGTGCGCTTGAACGGAGCCATCGTGAGCGACTTCACGAACCATGATCCGAATCGGGCGCGGCCGACGGCACTGGGAGCGCCGTCATACTTTGCCGTTCAGGCCGAGCTCGGACATGTAGAGTTTCGCAGGGTAGCCATCGTCAAGCTCTACCAGCATGTGGGGCCCGCGGTGATGCAGCGGGGTTCGGACGCAAAGGCTGATGCAAAGAAGAGCATCTCCGTGAAAACGAAGCTTGCGGGCTAGAAATAACCCGCGCGTCGAGGCGCAAAGGTGATGATGCGGTTTTTGCGCGCATGCGGCCGACTGTGACTCAGCACGTAGTCGGATACGTCATATGCGTCTTGTTCGATGAGCGTCCCAGGAGCATTTTGCGGCATGTTATAAAGCACGAATCCAGCCATCGTCCACAGCCTGTGCATCCCCGCGATATCGTTGAACGACTTGGACCCCCACAACGGTGGATAGATATGCTGTTTATCGGCACCGCCTTCGCCGTGACAAGCTGAGCATTTCTGCGTGTAGATCAGGGCGCCACGGCGGGGATCCGCTTTTTGCGGGGGATCGAAGCGCGCGATTCGGACGGATGGGCCGGGCGTAGCCCCGATCGGTATGCCGCGCGAAAGATAGGCAATGTATGCGACGAGTGCTTCCATTTCACGGCTATTGTATGCCGGCGGCCGTCCGTTCATGCTGTACAGAAAACACTCGGCCAGCCGATCTTGTAACGCGATGACGCGGTTTGCGCGCTTGTTCCATTGCGGAAACTGCCCGTATACTGCCAATGATTCGCCGCGCGGCCTCGTCCCGGCGTTCACGTGGCACGCGCTGCAGTCCATGTCGACCCCGATATAGGGCTTCATATGCGCTCGGGTCTTGACGATGAGCTCGTGTCCATAGCGTACGAGATCGCCCACGGGTCCGGTCGGAAGCGCACGCGGATCGTACATGGGTTGCGCGCGCCTGGAAGATTGTTGACCGGCGCATGCGCATACGAACAGCGTAAGGCCGGCGAACGCAAGAACGAACCGTTTCACACGTCTTTCACGTGGTCGATCTTCCGGCCATTTCTCACCTAGCCTCCGTCATCGTCGCTGTCGTTCTGTTGCTCCTGACCACGGTTCTTATCCGTATCCTGGCCTTTTGTGCCGGATTGCACGCTACCGGAAGTCGTGCGTTGTATCTGCTCCCTTGATTCCGCAGTGCGAGCGGCATACGCGAGGGCGCCGGCGATCAGCAGGACCGCAACAACGGCTGCCGCGATCAAGCCCATTGGAAAGGTTCGCTTTGATTCCATTTTCGCAACCTCTATTCGTGTGCTATCGTATCCCGTTCGCATGACAGCGAGATGACGTGCGCTCAGTGTAAGCGACCGGCCGCTTGCCAGGTGCCGTTTGCATCCTTGCGCGTTTCGACGGCTAAAGTAAAAAATGACAAGCCTATAACAGACTCCGTCCGTCACCAAATGTTCATTTACAAGAACTATGATACGCGCATGCCGACCGCAAGGGGAATGTCGGAATCACAGGGCGACGACGAGATCGAGATCGGCCGACGGCAGTTCATGTCGCAGGCAACCATTGTGATGAGCGGCCTTATGGGCCTGGGATTGGCGATCCCGATGGTTGCTTCGCTGATTCCCGACGTCGGCGGCCAAGGTGCAAGATGGACCCCTCTCGATGAAAACGGATTTCGAGAACTGCAAGCGGCTACCGATAAAGCGGTTAAGATTCACTTCACGCTCAAAACGAAGGATGCGTATCTACCTGAGCAGCCGTTTGGCGAATACGTGTGGGGCGTCAAGGTGAACGACGCGAACAAATTCATAGCAGCCCGTCCAGACTTATATGCTCCCACGGGTAAGGACAAACTGCCCTATCAGATTATTACGATGAGCTTTGTCATGTTCAGTCCGATTTGCCCGCATCTCGGATGTCGCTACGACTACGACCCCAACTCTAATACGTTTCCATGCCCTTGCCACGGCTCGGTGTATGACCACGATGGCCGAGTGCTTTCCGGGCCGGCCGCACGCGGACTGGATCCGATGCCCCTTCGGGAGCATGGCGGCGAAGCGCAGGTGGAGTGGATTCGCTATCGGCCTACCATACCCGATCGCCTCGTATTATCGTACCTCAATTGAGCATTTCGACAGCCCGCTCGCGTTGAGCCACGTCAACAACCATAAAACCACGATGGTGAGGAGAAGGCAACGAGGAAACTGACCCGACAAGACATTTTGAAAGCGATGATGCTGCCGGCACTGGCAATCGCTGTTGGCATCAAAACCGATCTCGCGGAAGCCAAGTCATCGAAAGCGCAACTCAAGTATCAGAATCATCCCAGCGGCACTGCCAAGTGCTCCAACTGCAGATTTTTCATCCCCGGAAAGACCGCCAAGTTGATGGGCACCTGCCAAATCGTCGCCGGTTCGATCAGCCCCAACGGCTGGTGCACTGCGTACTCGAAGAAGTAATCCGCCCACATCGCTCTCGTGATCCCTTCGGAACCGCTACGTTCGCCTCCCGAGCATCGTGATGCCAAAAAGCCCCTGCTCCAGCCGCAGCACATCGGAGATTCCGTACTTTATGGCGCCACACGACCAACGGTTCCCGTGAAGGCCGAGTCGACGTTTGGGACGTCGAATGGTATGGCGCTTGGCCGCGTAGAGCCTTTCGGCGCGCTCAGTTTATCAAATGCTGTCATACCATGTTAATTGACCTCGCCCATTCGCTGAGTTTTGAACATCGATAATCGATAAAGGAAAGGCCCGAACCGCAATGGAGCATCGATCCCGCGCCGCGCGTCGCAGGCAAGCTCGAGCCGCGCCAGCTCGCAAATGGCGCGATCCCATGGGCCCGATTTATCTCGGCTTGGCGATCGTTATCTTCCTCATATTTGCGGGTTTCGGCATTTTGAGTTGGGTACAGAACCACGCACGCCAGCAGGCTCTTACCTTCGATATGGGCACGCCGACGCCGGCGCCTGCGTTAACGGCGACACCGAAGCCGACTCAGCTGCGTGATGGTCAGAGCGTCGGAACAGCGATAGGTTTTCCGCGCGCCGATCTGCGGCATGGGATTTCGGCGGACCTGACCTCGGGCGGGCATGGATCGCCAGTGGACGGCATACCGTGTCAGGCTGAGATGGTACAGGTCCATGTGCATAGCCATCTCGCGCTGTTCATCAATGGCAGAGAAGTGCAAATTCCCGGCGCCATCGGCCTAACTCCAACACCACAAGGCGGCTGTTTCTACTGGCTACATACTCACGGCCCCGATGGAATCATCCATGTCGAAGCGGGAGCGCCGGACGCGCCGCAAGGTGGTCACTATAACCTGGGCATGTTTTTCGACATCTGGGGGACTTCACTATCAGCTCGACAAGTCGGTCCATTCATCGGGAAGGTCACGGCGTTTGTGAACGGTGCTCACTACGATGGCGACCCCCGAACGATTCCACTACGCTCGCATCAAGACATAACGCTGGAAGTGGGCCAGCCTGTCGTCACTCCGCCCGCGTATCGGCTTCCCCCTTACGACTAACGGGCTCGCGGGCCGCTCATGCAATTGTCTCTGAATTTGTCTATGATGACTCTATGATGTTCCGATGGCCGATACACTTGGGCATAGCAATTCGGCTCACGTTATTGTGGACCGCATTGTTCGCGTTGGGTCTTGCAGCGTTTACGGCGTTGGCTTGGGTCGGCATCGTTCGCGAGCAGTACGAAGCCCTCGACGGAGATCTTGCCTCGACCGCGAGCTTTGCCGCGCAACGCATTGCTCACCATGGCATTCCGACGATGAGAGAATTGCAACACGCCGATGCGCCCGACGCGGCCATCGTTGTTATTCGCAACGGACGTGCTCGTGAGATCGGAGCCAGAAACCTTCCGTCTAACGCGGTACATCAGTTGACGACGCTCCCTCTCAACCACGGTATCACGTTGACGAATGGCGGGGCGATGCGTGCATATGCGGTCGCCTTGAACGGGCAGCCGAATGCGCGCGTCGTTGCGATCGCATCAACGCGCACATTACAGGACGAGCAACGGCGCTTCGGCTACGGCTTCGGTGTAGGAGCATTGCCTATACTGGCGTTTGCTGTCGTCATCGGTGCGCTGCTTGCAAAACGCTCACTGGCGCCTATTGAAAACATGCGCAGCGTTGCGGCGCAGATTGCCGGCGAAAGCACGCTGACGCGCCGTCTCGATGTGCACGGGAGCGATGAGCTCGCGTTGCTTGCGCGCACCTTCAACGACATGCTGGAACGCCTGGAGCAATCGTTCTCCAGAGAACGCGCGTTTATCGGCGACGTATCGCACGAATTGCGTAATTCGCTCGCGGCCATTATCGCGGAGTCGGACGTTGCTCTTTCTAAAGATCGCGCCGCCGGAGCTTATTCGGACGCTCTCGCCGCCGTCGTTTCGCGCGCCCGTCGTTTGGCATCTGCAGTCGACGATTTGCTCCTTCTAGCGCGAGCTGATGCCGGCGCGCTGTCCGCAAACGAGCGGGTGGACGTGAACGACGTAGTCGCTCGCGTTTGCGCAGATGCCCAGAAGAAATTGCAAGGCACACCGATCGCCGTCGAACTGAGTAAGGTTCCCGTAACCGTGCTCGCGCGCGAAGAGTTGATCGCGCGGGCTGTTGAAAATCTCGTTGTCAATGCGCGCCATGCCGCGCGCAGCCGCGTCGCCCTGCGAGTCTATCGGGAGAGTAGCCGGGCAGTGGTGCGCGTAGATGACGACGGTCCCGGCGTTCCGTTAGATGATCAAGAGAAGATATTCAGGCGTTTTGAGAGAGGTGCCGTTGAGTATGCAGGCAGCGGGCTCGGCCTACCTCTCGTTGCCGCTATCGCGCGGGCGTACGGCGGTAGGGTCACGGTCGATGCGAATGTGTGGAATGGCGCCTCGTTCGTGCTGGAGCTCCCCCTCGCACCGAACGCCGTCATGGATTCGTCATCTCGGGACGATACGATGGGGCAGCCCGAATGAGGAGCTTCTCCATGACCGTTCCACGTTTTGCGCCTACGCGCGCCACCATCATCCTACTGATAGGCGTTCTTGTTTTTTCACCAGTGGCGCCGGCCGGCGCGGCGGCCACCCTGGACACCAGCGGCATAGACGCCGCCTTGGGCTACGCCGGAAAGATGATGCCCGGCGACGTCTATCGCGTGGGCTTGCCTCGCAATGATCTCCACGTAACGGTGGACGGTGTCCAGATCAGCACCCCTCTCGCGCTTGGCGGTTACGCCGTCTATAGGAACGAGCCGAACGGAACGCTGCTGATGGGTGACATCCCGCTGCTCCAATCTGAAGTGGGGCCGGTACAGAATCGCTTGACTTCGGCCGGATTCCAGATCACGGCGCTGCACAACCATCTCCTTCGCGACCAACCCCACATCATGTACATGCATTACATGAAGGTCGGAGACGCCGTGACGATGTCCGGCGAATTGCATGCAGCGTTGCAAGCAACGACGATGAGGCCCTCCAAAAGGCCTGCTGTGGCTCCGAAACCGTTTCCGTACGGCGCAGCGATCGACGGTGCGCTCGAGCTCAAGGGCTTGTCGCATGACGGCATCTATTCCGTTGGGTTAGCGCGGCCGGAAAACGTCTCGGTGGATGGAATGCTGCTGCCGCCGGCTATGGGAGTCGGCACCAGCATCAACTTTCAAGCCGTCGACCCCGATCGCATAGCCACGACCGGCGATTTCGTTCTCATCGCGGACCAAGTCGAGCCCGTAGAGCGCGCGTTGCGCGCGCACGGCATAGAAATGACCGCCCTTCATCAACATTTAGTCGGCGGAGATCCGATGCTGTACTTCATGCATTTCTGGGGCCTTGACTCACCGGATAGGATTCTGCCAGGCTTGCGCGCGGCGATCGACATCGTCCGCCCGAAATCATAGGGCATGAGGCTCTCTGCGCGGTTGCACGCCCTAGGTGTTGCGGCGACGTTGCTGATCGGTTGCCAAGCCGCATCTGGAGGCGCGTTGCAGCGCGGCCTGATCTCCGTCGCATCGATCCCGCTGCCGGGTAATACGAGCCGATTCGACTATCAGAGCATCGATCCGGCCCGACGTTTGCTGTTTATAGCGCACTTAGGCGACAGCTCCATAGACGTGATCGATACGAGCGCGCAGCGGGTGCTCAAGGTCATTAACGACGTGGACTCCGTCCACGGCGTGTTGGTCGTTCCTGAGCTGCATCGTCTGTACGCAACGGCGACCGGCAGTAACGAACTCGCCGTAATCGACGAGAGGACGTTGCGCATCGTGGCCCGGAGCCCGGCCGGAGAGTATCCGGATGGCATCGCGTACGCACCTCGGGAGCGCAAGTTATTCATCTCCGACGAAAGCGGCGGCACGGTTACGGTCGTAGACGCGCGCTCGAATCGACGCCTGGCCACCATATCGCTGGGAGGCGAAGCCGGCAACACGCAATACGATCCGGCAACCGGTCAAATTTATGTCAACGCACAGACGCTGAATCAACTTGTCCAAATTGATCCGCGTCGTGACACAATCGCGCGACGCTTTTCCCTCGCATACTGCCAGAACAACCATGGGCTGTTGATCAATGCGGCCGCACGCACAGCGTATATCGCCTGTGACGGAAATGCGACGCTGCTAACGTTCGACATGCAAAAGAACAAGGTTGTCGCGAAGAACGATGTGGGCGACGGTCCGGATGTTCTTGCGCTTGATGCAAAGAATCGGCGGCTCTATGTGGCATGCGAGAGCGGCGTCGTGGCGATCTTTGTCGTTGGTCGCGATGGCGGGCTTTCGAAGATTAGCCAAGGCTTTCTTGGCACCGATGCGCACACGGTGGCGGTCGATCCCAGCACTGGGCAGGTGTATTTCCCAATCCAGAGCTCCGCCGGGAAACCCGTCTTACGAGTCTTCCGGCCAGCCGGCGTTGAATGACTTCCCAGAATGCGAGTGTTGATTGTCGAAGACGATTCGCAACTGCGCGACGTCTTGCGTCGAGCTCTTGAAGAGGCGGGATGCAAGGCTGCGGTAGCGGCGGACGGGGTTACTGCGGACGCGATGGTAGCCGGAGGCGGATACGACGCGATCATCCTGGATTGGATGCTGCCAGGGATGAGCGGCTATGACTTGTGCCGCCGCTTGCGCGAGGCCGGCGATGCTACGCCGGTACTGATGTTGACCGCGCGCGACGAGATTGAGGACCGCATTAAGGGCCTCGATGTGGGCGCGGACGACTACCTCGTCAAACCATTCCACGCCGGAGAGTTGCACGCACGCCTACGAGCGATAGTCCGCAGATCCGGCCAGCAGCATAGCTCTTCGTACATAGCCGGTGCTATTCGGCTAGATAGTCGCGCGCGCGAAGCTCGCATTGACGGGAAGCGCGTCGAGCTGTCGCAGCGCGAGTTTGATCTGCTTGAACTGCTCATGCGCAATGTGAATGTAGCGCTCTCGCGCGAAACCATCGAAGAACGCGTATGGGGAACGACGTTCGAAAACACATCCAACGTTGTCGATGTCTTCGTCGGCCGTTTGCGCAAGCGCTTAGGCGCTGCAGGAGATGCGGTCGAGACGGTACGAGGGGTGGGGTATCGGCTTTCGAGCGCAGCACAGGTAGCAGCGCAAGAACGCTCCGGTGGCTGATCCGCCGGCGCGCCCGACTCTTGCGCGTGTCGTGCTGTATTTTTTGCGCTTGGGACTTACGGGTTTTGGCGGACCTGTTGCGCTGGCGAACTATATGCGCACTGATCTCATCGAGCGCGAGCATTGGTTCAGTGCGGAAGAATACGATGAGGGGCTCGCCATAGCAACGGCATGCCCGGGTCCGCTGGCGTACCAGCTCGGTGTGTACTGTGGGTATGTGACGTATGGATTCATTGGCGCGATCCTTGTCGCCCTTGCATTCGCGGTCGGCCCGTTCGCGATCGTGATAGCCGCAGCATTCGCCTACGCGCGCTACGGATCGACCTGGGAACTGCGCGCGCTGTTCTGGGGTGTCGCTCCGATCGTCATCGCGCTCATCGTCAAATCGTGCTGGTCGCTTGGCCGAACGACGTTGCGTCGAGAACCGGTTGTGTGGCTGTTTGCAGCCATTGCCTGCGCCATCACAATCATCGTTCAGAAGGAACTCGTTGCAGTGTTTCTGATCGCTGGCGCGCTTGGGATCTTTGTTTTTGCCAGAAAGCGCACGATTGAAGGAAATGCGACAGGACGATCTGTCGGAAAAACCGTGCGATTACATTCAATAGCGCCGTGGGGTTTGGCGGGCGTACCGCTGGTAAAGATCTTTCTCTTTTTCTTCAAGACCGGCTTTTTGGTGTTCGGAAGCGGTCTGGTCATCGTTCCATTTCTCAAAACGTACGTTGTCGATCAGTATCACTGGTTGAATAATCAAGCGTTTCTCGATGCCGTGGCCATTGGGATCGTATCACCGGGACCGGTGGTCATTACCGCGACGTTTGTCGGGTATTTGTTGGGGGATCTTCCTGGCGCGCTCGCGGCGACGGCCGGCATCTTCCTGCCGTCGCTCGTCTTCGTGCTGGTGGGAACGCCGCTCTTGCGGCGCCACCGCCAAAACGAGCGCCTTCAAGGATTCATTCGAGGCGTGACTGCTGCCGTGGTCGGCGTCCTCGTCGGCACATCATTCTTGATTGCGCGAAGTTCCATTCACGATTGGCGCGCGCTCGCGCTGTTGGTTATAGCGGTCACGCTGCTCTTTTCTAAATGGAAGATTCCCGATCAGGTCCTGGTCGCGGGTGGCGCGTTGGTCGGGCTGGCATCTTTTGCCGCCGCGCGGTGACCTTTGTTTTGCCAACTGCCGAGCAATTATATGGGGGGAACGGATAGATGAAGTATGTCACGCGTGCGCATGTAAAGGTAGATCGAGTCGCCTGCCCGTGGCTGATCAAGCGATTCATCGATCCGGAAGCGGAGTTTTTGTTCGTGGAGCCCGACCGCGTATTTGCGACGGTCGAGCGAGAGTCAGCGATACCATTCGACGTGCCGAACGTCGAGCTTGGGCATCGCGGAGACCGGTGCACGTTCGATGCAATCATTGAGAAGTACGGTATCCGCGATCCGGCGCTTCTCCGATTAGCCGAAATCGTTCGCGGCGCGGACACCTCAAATCGGAACGTTACCGCGGAATCGCCCGGCCTGTATGCACTCGCAGCGGGCTTCCACGCGCTTTCGCCCTCGCGCTATCCTGATGATCAGGCGCTGCTTGCGGTAGAATTTCCGATGTACGATGCTTTGTACGAGTATTGCCGTACACGCGCTGACGGCTAAACGCCGCGAATTTGCGCAACGTCCGTAGCTCCAATCTAGGCGTACTCCTCGCGGCGATCTTCTTGATTGCATGCGCCGAGGAGCTCTGGTCGCAGTTCGTCCCAAACTATCTTCGTGCGCTTGGAGCTACCGTGGCGATCGTCGCCGTCTACGGCACGCTGCAAGACTTCTTGGATGCCGTCTATCAGTTTCCGGGCGGATTACTTACAAAACGATTCGGTTATCGGCGTGCGCTCTTGACCTTCAATGCGTTAGCGGTCCTCGGATATCTGGCATTCGCATCGGCTCAGTCGTGGGTCGTTCTGATTGCAGCCCTGCCGCTGGTAATGGCGTGGCAGAGCTTTTCGCTGCCGGCGACCTTTTCACTCATCGGCGACTCTTTGCCGCAAGCGGGACGCAGCATGGCGTTCGCCTATCAGTCTATCGTTCGTCGTCTTCCAATCGTGCTGGCGCCGGTTGTCGGCGGCTTGATCATTACGCACTACGGAACGCTGAGCGGAACACGCATCGCAATCGTCATTGGTGTAGTCCTCGCGGTTGCCGCATTGATTTGGCAAAGCATTCGCTATCGAATTCCCGTCGCAACGAGTGATCAGCCTCGCATGCGCACCTTATTGCTTGATGTCACCAAGCTTCGTCCGCGATTAAAGGCGCTCTTATTGTCGGACATCTTCGTACGGTTCGGCCAGGGGATCGGCGAGATTTTCGTGGTGCTGTATGCCCTGCACGTAGTGGGCGTTTCGCCCGCGACATTCGGATGGTTGGTTGGCCTTGCAATGGCTACGTCGATCATCGTCTACATACCGGTCGCACGAATCGCAGACCGGCGCGGACGAGAACCCTGGGTGTTTCTGACCTATCTCTTCTTTGCGATCTTCCCGTTACTCGTCGCGTTGAGTAGGAGCTTGTGGCTCCTTTGTATCGCGTTCGTTGCCATGGGCTTGCGTGAGATAGGCGAACCGCCGCGCAAGGCGATGATTGTCGATCTTGCCCGCGCCGATCGGCGGAGCGTGGACGTGGGAACGTACTATTTGGCTCGTGGCTTAGCGGTCTTTCCGGCTTCACTGGTAGGCGGCGCGCTGTGGAGAATCTCACCCTCCACAACGTTCTTTACCGCAGCGGCTACCGCGGCTCTGGGTGCCGCGATCTTTGCGAGCACGGTACTTAGAAGTTCAAAAGGAGCTGCGGACACTCACTCTTCGCACTAAGAATAATCGTTGCCGCCAATCCACATTTTTCGACTGGACCTTCACGCAACAAAGAAGAAGACGACTCCTAGCAATGCAATGAGAGTCCCGCTTAGAACTTCCCCATATCTCTCGAATGCCCCGAAATGGAGCCCCTCGTTCTGCTAGGCGCTAACTGCTTTCTCGCTGCATTTTAGGCAGGACGCGAAAGCGTACGTGTAGCCCCGACTGGCGTTGTAGCGCACCTCGGATCATTTCAACGCTGGGCGCCCCGAGGTCCGCGCCACCATTAGCGTATGTTCGGCACATCAGACCATAACTGAGACGACCGCCCGCGCCTCCTTCAACGTCACTGCCGTTGATGCGAACCGATGGCGATCCCAAGAACTGATGTGCTATCGCCGCCTCCGGCGTATCTACCTCGATATAAGTGATGGAGGCCGATACATCCTCAGCTGCGAGTGCGTTCTGCACATTTAGCCGAGCCTGCTCAACGTTTGGGCAATCGGCGAAGGCCAGGATCTCAATTTTAAATTGGCTCATGTGCGGTCCGAGGTTTTGCGACGCTTGAAATACGCGTAGGCGCTAATAAGCAGAATCACGGCAATCGCGACGATAATCGCGGGACCGAACCCTTCCTTGAGTTCGGCGATTGCGGTCAGGCCGAGGCCGCTAAGAAGAAGCGGAATACCAATGCAGCAAATCAGCGCGACCACGGCCAGCCCGAAACCGTCCAGCATCGAACGATTCATTGCGCGCGAACCGCAAACGCCTCGATACGACTCCAGGATGCCGCCGGATTGCCCGCGATCGCGACAATCCGCCCGTGCGCAGCGATCAGGTAGTAGATATCAGGGTAACCATGCGGATCGAGCACCAAAGTTTGCTGTAGCGACGCTTCGCCCCAGTACCAGTTTTGGGAAAAGGCTTTCAATCCGATAGCCCGCTGAAAGGCCTGCAGACCCGGCCCCTGCGCACCGAGGTCGTTTGCCAGACGCAGCTCCACGATTCTCACGTTACGTTGTTTCAACATGTCAATGTGAGCGGCAACGACCGAACTGCCCGTTTCGCATGACGAGCACCACGACGCCACCAGCCAAAGCATGTACGGATGGCCGCGCAAATCGGCAGGCCGCACGACCTCGCCGTTCAGCTCTCGATATGCGAAGGCGGGAGCTCGATTGCCGACGGTTAGTTCTTGGGTCTTCGCTGTTGCTAAAGCTGTTCCAAATATACAGAGCGCGCTTATCAGCGAGAAACGGTAAAGAATGTTCATATGACCTGTCCAGTCACTCCACAACTTGAAGCCGCATTCCTAGCAGCTAGAACTACCGCTACGAGCACTGCGGTAAGCGATGCGCCAAGAAATACATTTTCATGAAGTGCGAAGATCGATTGAATCTTTCCGGTTGAACCGATAATGGTCGGAGCAGATGCGCCGGCCAATGCCAGCAGCGATGGCACGACCGAGGTGCAACACAAACTCGCCGGGAGCACGCTTGTAAGAAGACCCCCGAGCCCGGCAGCACCCGAGGCCTTGCTCCGTTTGACGGCAGAAAAGTTGAGTGCAAGCGTCGCACTTAAGCCAAAGCCGAAGAGAATTGCAAGCATGGTCAAGGGCGGCGTTAGATAGTGAAGCGCCACCGGCGAGATGCCGCCGACGGCGGGCGAAGGCAACAGAAAGAGATAGAACGTGGTTGCGCCGGCGCCGCCCACGAAGAGCATCAGCAAGGCACCGGTCTTGCGTGAGCCCGTGAATGTCAGGCTGAAGCCGCGCGCGACTTGACCGACCATGGGCTCTTATTATATTCTCTAATCCTGATATGTCAATACTGGAAGAACGGAGCCGTTCCGAATGCCCAAACTGAAGCCGGAACAAGCCCTTGCCATCTCGACCGAACTGAGCGCCAAGTACTTTCGTGCGCTTGGCGATCCTACACGGCTGCGAATCCTGGACTTATTGATCGAGGGGCCGCTCACGGTAAGCGAGATCGTGGCTATTCTGCGCTGCCCCCAAAGTCGCGTGTCGAATCATCTCGCCTGCCTGCGTTGGTGCGGCTTCGTTTCTCCGAAGGCCGATGGGCGATGGGTCACCTATTCAGTGGCGGACGCTCGCCTGAAAAGAGTCATATCGCTCGTTCGCGATCTGGTCGCGCGTAACGCCGAACACGTCGCGACCTGCACTCGTATCTCGGACTAGTCGTGGACGCGCAATTCGACGTGTTCATCATCGGGACCGGAAGCGCGGGCTCGAGCGTCGCGTTTGCCTGCGCCCAGGAAGGGCTGCGGGTTGCGATCTCCGACAACGTGCCATTTGGCGGCACTTGCGCGCTGCGCGGATGCGACCCAAAGAAGGTCCTCGTCGCCGCCGAGGAAACGGTCGATCTTTTTTATCGAATGCAAAACGCCGGCGCAGTCCGCGGAAGTGCCGCGATAGATTGGGCCGGGCTCATGAAATTCAAGCGCTCTTTTACAGATCCCGTGCCGGCAGATCGGGAGCGCGCGTACTCTGAGAGCAAGATCGCTACATTTCACGGTGCCGCCGCATTTAAGTCGCCCGGAAGCATTCGCATCAACGAACAGGAGATCGAGGCCGAGCATTTTGTTGTTGCAACCGGTGCGAGGCCGCGGCCCCTGAGTTTTCCGGGCGCAGAGCGCCTCCGTGACAGCACGGCATTCTTAGAGCTCGAAGCGCTTCCCAAGCGCGTTGTATTCGTGGGCGGCGGTTATATCTCGTTTGAATTCGCGCACGTTTGCGCGAGAGCTGGCAGCAAAGCTACGATCATTCATCGTGGTAAGCGCCCCCTTGAGCGATTCGACGAAGACCTTGTTCGAGTGCTCGTGGACGCGACCAAGGAGCTCGGCATCAATGTCGTTCTTGATGCAGAAGTTTCAGAATTGAAGCCCCGGTCTGGCGGCTTCGTCGTCACAGCCGGGGCGGAGCGGTTTGAAGCCGATCTCGTCTTTCACGGCGCCGGTCGCATTCCGGCCTTATCGGAGCTGAATCTCAGCGTAGCCGGCGCTCCATGGACCGAAGACGGGGTGGAGGTTGACGAGTTTCTGCAAAGCACGAGGAACCCGCGAGTCTATGCGGCCGGAGATGCTGCGCGTTCAGGCGGTCCGCCGTTAACGCCGATCGCGGACTATACCGGAAGCATTGTGGCTGCGAATATCCTGCATCCACGATCGAAAAAGGCCGCGTTTTCCGCGATCCCCAGCATTGTCTTTACTACGCCATCGCTCGCGGCTGTTGGCTTGACGCAAGAACAAGCCGATCGTGAACAGAGAAGCTACAAACTCCACGCGGGTGATTCGTCCACTTGGTACTCGGCCCGGCGAGTGAACGCCAAAACCGCATCCTATAAGGTGCTCGTCGATAAGGGTTCAGACAAAATTTTGGGTGCACACGTCTTGGGTCCAGGCACCGAAGAACTCATCAATCTCTTCGCGATGGCGATGCAGTTACAGACGAGCGCATCTGATCTTGGGTCGGTATTGTTTGCCTACCCGACCTACAGCTCGGATCTTTCATACATGTTATAGCCCTTAGACGAGGCTCTTACGCTTTTCAAAAGTGCGTAGCCGTCAAGCGGCAGAGTTCCTATACAGGCTTCATTTTAGATGCGTTTATGAAAAACCGTGTCCACCACCCGATCGAGCACGCCCGGTTCGAGCTTCTGCGGTTTGACCACAAGATAGTGGCCCGCATCAGCTCGGACTGCACCGGCACGCTGCAGCTTGCCTAGTTCGACGGTGCAGGTTTCTCGTGAGGTGCCGATGAGTTGCGCAAGCTCCTGGTGCGAGAGCCGAACCGTGATTCGAACCTCGCCGCCCTCGAGTTCTTGACCGTGCTCGCCAGCAAGATGATGCAGCGCATGCATCAGCCGCAGGCGCACCGAACCATACGCAAGGCCGGGGATGCGCGTCTCAATGTCTTGGCGGCGCCGTGCGACTTCACTCGCGACCATCATCGTCAACATAGGTTTATGTCGCATCAAGCGCGTGAAATCTTCGACCGACGCTGCGCAGATGTGTGCCGCATCAACAGCTTCGGCAAACGTTTGCCGAAATGTTTCCTTAAACAGCGCAAGCTCGCCAAAAACATCGCCCGGCCCGAGGATCGCAAGCGTGAGTTCTTTCCCTTCTTCGGTGCTGCGAAAGAGACGGACGTGGCCGGTTTTCAGCAGATAGATGGCATCGCCTAGATCGCCTTCTGCAAAAACGATCTCTTTGGATTTGTAGTCCGCTTCATGAAAGAGGTGGGCGTACTTCTCTATTTCCTTGCGCGGAACGCCGTGAAAAAGACGGTTATGTTCAAGGTACCAAACCTTGTTGGGCACGGGCGGCTCTTTCCCGAGTACGTGCGCGAAAACCCGTTGCAGCCGTTGGACGCTGGGCGTGCCCGTGAGACGATGGCCGTCCGGTAATAGGAGCATCGGTGTCACGGGGACACGGATGCCGTCCGATTGGGCTGCGGATTGGTCCTTAATCTCAATCTCCAAACCGATAAACGTACGTTTGGCGCTGTGCACCCGCTCCAACGCGAGCTGCGAGAACGGGCAATTGTTGCGGACATACAGGACGAGCGCTTCCCCGCTGCTTTTCACTCATTCGAGTGTACCTGTTCCGGCCGGGCGGAAGGTGTGAGCCCCGTTACAGCCGGCACGGCCGGCGAAGCCGCACGATGGTGGAGGGATGGCGCAAAACGTCCGAATCACGCACGACGCAACTGAAACCGTCATCGCCGACGGTCCGATCGGCTGGGGCATCTTCCCATTCGAGGGAAACTACTATATCGGAGCGCGCTATCTCCGCGCGACATTTAAGCCGAATTTCATTCCCGGCATTTGCCCTTACAAATTTCTGTACGTCTGGATGGATCTGCTACTACCCAACGGTGAGCGCGAGAAGAATCTTGGCTGGCTCTATTGGTTGCCTAATCCGCTTCTTCCATTTATCTGGTACCGCGTCGCGGTGGAAGGATCCAATCCAAAGCTCAGGATCGAGAAATCCGCCACGTAGGCCAACCATACATGCTTCGCTAACTCGGATTGGAGCGGCTTACTTAAGGTTCACGCCGATGATCGCGGGTCCGGTGCCCATCGTCGGCATGTGATCGTTATTCGCCAGTTGGACGATGATTTTTGCCGGCCCGGCGTGCCAGCTGGACAGATCGACCGGAATCGTTTTGCTGCAAGGCATTCCTATCATGGCGGGCTCCGCCATCGATATCAGCGGTTTGAGCTGATCCATCGACATGCCAGTCTGCCGCGCCAACATCTTGCCCAGCTTCATGCCTTGGGGAGTCTGCAGCATCGCGACCATTGGTGCGTTCGGCGAGGCGCTAGTTTCGCCGCCCTGCTGTACGAAGACATGCAAGTGTCCCCAACCGGCGATGTCTTTCTTACCTTCTAACTTGCAAGAGAGATCGAAGTTGTTAACGGCCAGCACAAGGTTGAACCGTTTGCCGACCGAGGCGCCATTTTTCGGCGATAGAATATGCACCGAAGCCCTTCCGCCCATCATCGCGCTCGGCAGCGCGTTTCGTCCGCTTGGCTCGTAGATGAACGGAATGGTCGCCGGCAGGCTGTTCATTGCGTGGGCGTCATTCGCGAGCGCCACGGTGAGCATGTGCTTTCCGGCTGACAGACCCTGACCGGAAAACGAGATGCTCCTTGAGCAGTATGGCCCGATCAAATGCGCCATATCCATACCGTCGACCATCACATGAACGTGCCCCTGCCCCGTCGGTGCGTTGGTCTTACCGACGTCCGCACATTCGAGCTTGAAGTTCTGAATTGCAACAACAAGTGGAATGGAGGCGCCGCGAACGGTTGCGCCCGGCGCCGGCGAGACGATGGAAACGGAGGGGGCCGCCATCATTAGCGCGATGGCCGAGATAAGGGCGGAGAGAAGTGCAAATATTTTCATATTCATACACTACCGCCAGGCGCGAGTCGCGTGCTGTGAGCTAGCCTACAAGACTGGATTTTCCCGACGAAGGGGCCTGGTGCGACTCCTTGGTGGGATAGGTCTGAATCGGGAGCCAATGCTCCCGCCCTCATGACCGTACGTGGATTCAGCGGATGCGTCGGAAATACGCCGCTGATCGAATTGCGCAAACTCTCGCAGGTCCTGAAACGGCGGGTCTTAGGAAAGGCCGAGTTTCTTAATCCCGGTGGTTCCGTGAAGGATCGCGCGGCGAAGGGCATCGTGGATGACGCGGAATCGACCGGCACCCTGACACGCGGCGGCACGATCGTCGAAGGCACAGCCGGAAACACCGGCCTTGCGCTAACGCTCATCGGCAACGAGCGCGGCTACACGTCGATCATCGTCGTGCCCGACGATCAATCGCAGGAGAAGATCGATCTGCTCCGCGCCTATGGTGCGGACGTGCGTCTCGTACCCGCGGTGCCCTTTACGAACGAAAACAACTACTACCACGTGGCGCGCCGCATCGCGGAGGAAACGCCGAACTCGTTGTGGGCAAATCAGTTCGAAAACGTCGCCAACCGGCGCTTTCACGAACAGACGACTGGGCCGGAGATTTGGGAGCAAACGGGCGGCAGAATCGACGCATTCGTCGCTGCCGCCGGCACGGGGGGAACCATTGCGGGAGTTTCGAGCGCGTTGAAGGCGCGCAACCCGCAAATCGTGACCGTCTTGTGCGACCCGATGGGTTCGTCGCTCTATAACTACGTGACGCGCGGCGAGCTGCGTGCCGAAGGCGAGTCGGATCTCGAAGGCATCGGCATCAAACGGCTGACCCGGAATTTCGCCGGCGCGCCGATCGATCGCGCCGTTCGCGTCGAAGACAAGGACGCCGTAGCGATGCTGCACTGGGTGCTGAATAATGAAGGGCTTTTTCTCGGCGGATCGTCAGGTTTGAACCTCGTCGGAGCGGCGCGGATTGCAGGCGGCTTGCCCGAAGAAGCGGTCGTCGTCACGGTTCTTTGCGACGGCGGCGAGCGCTATCTCTCACGTCTCTTCAATGAACAATGGCTGCGAGACAAGGGCCATCTGCCGCTTCCTCTGGGATTAGATTTTGTGACCTCGGCTTTGTGAGGCTGCCGTAAGAGCGTAGCCGTGGGTGAACGCTTGGTGTCGCGGCGGTGTCTACATAGCGAGAGACTCGTGACAATACCGGGCTTTGACGACTTCGAGAAGCTCGTGCGGGAGAATCAGCGCGTGGTATATCAAATCGCCTTGACTGTGCTCCGCAACCCAGCGGATGCAGAGGACGTCACACAAGACGCCTTCATGCGCGCGTTTGCGAAGCTTTCGAGTCTGCGCGAACCACAGAGATTCCGCGCATGGCTCTACCGGATCGTCCGCCACCTCGCGCTCAACCGTCTCCGCGCCAGCACGCGATCGCGCGCTCGCGAGGAGCTGGCGTCGGCCAATTCGGCGTGTTTGGTCGATGTTGAGACATTGGCTGAGGATCGCGAGTTCGAAGCTCGCGTTCACTTCGAAATCAGCCGCCTGCCGGAAAAGCTGCGCGAGGTGCTCCTGTTGTGCGCGATCGAGGATCTGGAGCCCAGCGCCGTGGCGGAAGTACTCGGAATTCCGCAAGGCACGGTTCGCTCGCGACTACACTCGGCACGGAAGCGGCTGCTACGGGCGCTATCGTCATGAGCCGGTGTGTAGCGATGTACGATGAGCTCGCCGATATTGCGGTTGGAGGAACGGCGAGCCAAGCCGCCAGCGACCACCTGAGGGAGTGCGCAGTGTGCGTGGCGGAGCTCGAACGTTATCGCGTGCTCGCGCGGCGCATGGACGCAGCGGTCAACGCGCTCGTGCGCTCGCAGCCGCCATCCCGGCTGCTCCAACGTGTCACCGCGCGGGCTGGAAGCGCTGAGCGGCCGCAGCCGTCGCGAGGAGCATGGCCGGGAGTAGCCGTGGGGGCTGCACTTGCTGCGAGCGTCATCGCTCTGATGTTTGGTCTTCGCGCACCGCAGCCGCCGATGACGCCTGACGCAGACGCCGGCGCGTTGGCGGCATGGCGCTCGCCGACCAGCGCCCTATTGAAGCCGCATGGCATCGTGCTTGAGGCACCGCTTCACGATGCCTGGTTCAACGTCGAGCCGAGACCTTCTCGCTTACGAACGTACGTCTGGAGAACACTATGACACCGAAGATCATTACTACCGTCCTTGCGCTATGGCTTTGCGCTAGTGTCGCTGCGCATGCGCAGGCAACACCGGGCCGCGATCCGATGGCCGATGCGCTCATACCGCCCGACGTCGTGATGGCGCATCAGCAAGCGCTGGGCTTAAGCGAGGCGCAAAGGAACGCGATCCAGGCAGACGCGCAGCGCGCGCAGCAACGTTTTATGAGTTTGCAATGGCGGCTTGCGGCGGCCACGGAGAAGCTCGTGGGACAACTCAACCTAAGTCACGTCGATCAGGCGAAGGCACTGTCCGCGCTCGATGCCGTGCTCAATCTTGAGCGCGAGATCAAACATGCGCAGCTCACGCTGATGATTCAAGTCAAGAACGAATTGACTCCTGAACAGCAGGCGATGGCACATCGCTTGGCAGCAGGGACGAAGTGACTGCGCATTCTGCGATGGCGGCGAACGCTATCTCTCTCGCCTGTTCAACGAACAGTGGCTAAACGACAACGGCCATTTGCCACTGCCCCGGACTTGGATTTCGTCTTTTCGTAGCCGCTATGCGCGTGGTTGCGGCACGATGCGGATATAGGGTTTCGGCGCCCGCCACCCTTGCGGGTACGTCTTCTTTGCTTCCTCATCGGAAACGGAGCCGGCGATGATCACGTCTTCGCCGTTCTTCCAATTGACCGGCGTCGCGACCTTATGCTTCGCGGTCAGTTGCAGCGAATCGAGCACGCGCAGCACCTCGTCGAAATTGCGGCCGGTCGTCATCGGATAGACGAGGATCAGCTTTATCTTTTTGTCGGGCCCGACGATGTAGACGTTGCGCACCGTCTGGTTGTCGGCCGGTGTGCGCTTCGATGCGTCGCCGGAGGCGTCCGCGGGCAACATGCCCCAAGCCTTCGCGATTGCGAGGTCGGCGTCACCGATAATCGGGTAGTTGGGCGCAAACCCTTGTGTCTCTTTGATATCATTCGCCCATCTCGAGTGATCATCGACCGGGTCGACGCTCAAACCGATGATCTTGGTGTTGCGTCTGTCGAACTCCGGCTTGATCTTCGCCATGTAGCCGAGCTCGGTCGTGCAGACCGGCGTGAAATCCTTTGGATGCGAGAACAGTACCGCCCATCCGTCGCCGATCCACTCGTGAAAGCGGATCTTGCCTTCCGTCGTATTGGCTTCAAAGTTGGGGGCCATATCGCCAATCAGGAGAGCCATCGCAAACCTCCTTCGTCAGTCGAGCTTTTTTGGCTCACACTATACACGTCGAGAAACGGGTCATCTACTTTGCGCCTGATTCGGGCTTACCCTCCGCTTGCGGCGTCTTGCGGAGTGGCCACTGCGCGTTCAATCACGGCTTTGTGATGTCGAGGATCGTTTCGGCGCGATCCAACCTCGTTACGATCTGCGGGTGTCGCGCGATCGACACCTGTGCGCGCTCGTAGAATGGATTCTTGCCCGATGCGTGATCCGTCGTGTCAACGATGTCCACGATCTCCGGCGCGACCCCGCGCACCATGACCTCGAACCCTTGCCGCAGAGTCACTTGAGAGGCCGCGCATCCCTGGCACCCGCCGCTCATGGCGATGAAGAGGTTGCCATCCTGGACGTCGACGATCGAAATCTGTCCGCCGTGGCCAGCGATGGAACGGTTGACTTCCCTG
>Ga0102924_1002308_pt1 | contig 20945 bp, 22 predicted proteins | sample PaiPotPPM11metaG_FD_80116 | JGI IMG/M metagenome (GOLD analysis project Ga0102924, IMG submission 80116) | Iron sulfur acid spring bacterial and archeal communities from Banff, Canada, to study Microbial Dark Matter (Phase II) - Paint Pots PPM... ...
CGGCGCCACACGTCGATCCGCTGCTCAGTGGACAGTCCATTCCGTCTTCCTTGTGCCATAAACACCACCCTTAGAAAATGAATTCATATCAGATGGTGTTGCACCGACCGGTTGAGACCACCCTCCTTATCGGTAAATGACCCCGGACGGGACGGTAAGGCTCGCACCTCGCTGGAGAGGCTGAGAGGATGGCTGGCACAGAAGAACAATTGCTACTGGAGGAGCCATGGCAAGAATCGAAGGCACAAGACGCATGATGCGGGCTGGAAAGGCTCTTGTATGGATCGGACTTAGTTCCCTGTTGCTCTGGGTTGTGATGACGCCGATTGGTGCGATTTATCTCGATGCGAATGGCTGGGCCGCCATCGGCGCAGTACACGAATTACTCCTTTGGATAGGGGTATTAGCGCTTGGTTGGGGATTCGTGATCTGGATTGCTGGCTGGGTGACCGAAGGATTTGTAGAGTAGCGGAACATCCCTCGAAGACATCTGGGTTAGCCAAAGTATGTATTGCCCTGCACTGAACTGCTTGTGAAGTCGCCTTGTCGGTAAGTACGGTTCTGCCAATCGGACTTTATCGCGAATGTGCCCGCAAACGAGTTTCCAAAGCGCCCGCCTGTGGGTTCGTCAACCCTTCAACCCACACCGGGATTGAGCTAAACTTTACTCGTATGGAGTCCATCCCGCGCCACCAGTGCCTCGTTTACAAGGGAGCTCCATCGCTCCAATTGCCGATCCTCGCTCAGCTGACTCGACAAAGGCTGGAGCAGAACTATCGCTGCCTGTACCTGAACAGTCCGCCGATGGTTGCCGGGATGCGCAGCTACCTGGCTGCCGCCGGCGTCGATGTCACCGCGGAAACTGCACGCGAGAACCTGGTCATGTCGGCAGAGCAAAGCCACCTGATCGACGGAAAGACGTTCAGCGTCGACCTGCTGATGACCGATCTTGAATGCGCGCTGGATCAGGCCCTCAATGCCGGATACGCGGGCCTGTGGGCAACCGGCGATATGACCTGGGAGTTGGGCCCGGAGATCGGTTCCGGCAAGCTGCTGGAATACGAATGGAGGCTGGAGAATTTCTTTCGCGCGCACCCGGAGATGAATGGCGTCTGCCAGTACCACATCGACACCCTGCCTCGCATCACGGTCAACCAGGGCCTGTCGGCGCATCCCGCCGTCTTTGTCAACGAGACGCTTTCGAGGATCAATCCGCACTACTATCCGCCCGAACGGGTTGCCGGGAAACGACTCGACAATCTGGCGCTGGAGAACTTTGTGGACGAACTGGCCCGCTACTCGCCTGCCTGACCGCAGCCGGGCGCTCCCAACCCGCTTGCCGCGATACACTGGAAGGGATGATTCCTACCCTCGAATGGCTCCCAGAAGGCGTTAACTTCCTCGACCAGACCAAGCTTCCTTTTGAGGAGACGTACGTCCTCGCTACCGACTACAAGCAAGTCGCCACTGTGATCAAAGACATGATCGTCCGCGGGGCGATGGCGATTGGCGTGTCGGCTGCGATGGGCGTTGCGCTCGGCATCGACCGCTCCACCGCGACGACTCTTCCGGCACTGACTGCTGAAGTGGACGTCATCTGCGAGACGCTGGCGAAGACCCGCCCGACCGCCGTCAACCTCTTCTGGGGCATCGCGCAGATCCGGGACCTCTACACCGCGCTGGCCGCGAAGAACAAGCCGATCCCGGAGATCAAGCAGGCCGTGGTGGCGCTGGCCAACCGGCTCTACGACGAGGATATTGCCAACCTGCGCAAGCTGGGGGCTTTCGGCGCGGCGCTGCTGCCGGAGGAAGGCACCGTGCTGACGCATTGCAACGCCGGGGCGCTGGCCGCCTGCGGGTATGGGTCGGCGCTGGGGGTGATTCGCGCGGCGGTGGAGGCCGGCAAGAAGATCGATGTGTTCGCCGACGAGACGCGGCCCTTCAACCAGGGGACGCGGCTGACCGCATGGGAGCTGGTGAAGGATGAGATTCCTACCACGCTGATCTGCGACAACATGGCGGGGTACTTTATGTCCAAGGGGCGGATCGCGGCGGTGATTGTCGGAGCGGACCGCATTGCCGCGAATGGCGACACGGCCAACAAGATTGGGACATACTCGGTCTCGATCCTGGCGAAGGAGCACGGGATCCCGTTTTACGTGGCTGCGCCGTTCAACACGATCGACCTGGCTACGGCGAGCGGCGACCTGATTCCGATTGAACAGCGGGCGGCGCGGGAGGTGACGCATGTCGGCGGGGTGCAGGTAACGCCGCACGGCGTGCAGATCCAGAATCCGGCGTTCGATGTGACGCCGGCGAAGTATATTACGGCGATCGTCACCGAGCGCGGGGTCCTGCGGGCACCGTTCAGCGAGTCGATTCGGGCGATGGCTGCGCAGAATGAGTTAGTTCCCGCGTAGCCTCTCGAAAGTGTTCCCGGTCACATATTTTGCCCTGGAATAAGAGCACTCTTCTTCACAAGAGGAGGTTCTTATGGGTAAATATGAGAACTTCTGGAAGGTCACCGTTCTTCGCGGAGTACTGGCCCTCCTCATCGGCAGCGCAATCCTCGTCGTCCCGGACATGGCCCGGACTATCCTGTTCCTGCCCTTCGCGGTTGCTTTCGTCATTTTGTCGCTCGCCCTCTACGGAGTCGTCGACAGCATCCTGGTCTTCGTCACCAGCTTCTTCACCTCGCTGCGTCCGGCGAAAGTCGCCCTGCGCCTGCAAAGCATCTCCGGGGTTCTCGTTGGATTCCTGTTTGGTTCGAGCCTGTTCGACCGCATCCACCTGGAATGGTTCCTCTACCTGATCGCGCTGCAGGCGTTTTGCACTTCTTATTCGGAGTTCGCCATCGCGCGCCATACCTCGCGGCGGCATGGTTCGCGGGTTAGTTTCGTGGCGGCCGTCGCGGCGCTGGCCTGTGCGATGATCTACTCGATCACCGCGACCGTCGCTCCTACCGACCTGAGTCCACGGGAGATAGCCTATCTTGCCTACACCTACCTGGCCGCCTTCGGAATCGCCCAGATTCTGATGGCCACACGCATGCTTTACCTCGAACGCCAGGCCGACAGGACTGCGACCGCCTGACCGAAACGACCCGACTCATCACGTAAACGATGTGACGCACATCACGGACAGTTTGCGTCACCGCCCGTTCTAATTGTGACCAGGTCAGACAGTCCTGGCCGTTGAGTAACGCGAGTTGCTCAACATTCGAGGTGTCCGATGCCCGTACTGCAGCGCGTATCCGTCTCCGTCAAAAACATCCTCGTGGCAACCGACTTTTCGTCCGTCTCCGACAAGGCCACCGCCTATGCGAAGGCGCTCGCCCTGAACTTTCGTTCGAGCGTCGAGATCGCCCACATCTTCGATCCTTCAGTCGTCACCACCTACGTCGAAGCCATTCTCGGCACGCCTATCAAGGAACGCCGTCAACTCTGCCAGGAAAGTCTGGACAAGCTGCAACGGGAGTTCATCGACGCCGGCGTTGAAGTTCGCACCACCATGCAGGAAAGCCATCGCCCCCACACCGCTCTGTTGAAGGTCGCCAACCAGCACGAGACGGACCTGATCGTCGCCGGTACGCACTCCAAGTGGGGCCTGGAGCGGCTCGTTCTCGGCTCGACCGCTGAGGAACTGATTCGCAACTCCGCCTGCCCGGTGCTCACCGTCGGCCCGCACGCGAAGCTGCCGCCCGAAGGACCGCTGGTCTTCCGCACCATCGTCTACGCAACCGATTTTTCCGGCCAGGCCGCCAAAGCAGCGATCTTCGCCCTGTCGTTTGCACAGGACAGCGGCGCGCACATTTACCTCTGCCATATTTCCCGGACGGATCCCGGCGCGGAGGAGAAGGTCGCGCTCGACGCGCGCTTCAAGACCGCGCTCAACCGGATGATTCCCGAGTCTGTGTTCGAGTGGTGCACGCCTGAGACCGTGGTTCGGCACGGCGATCCTGCCGAGAACATCCTCGAACTCGCCGGAAGAGTGGATGCGGATTTGATCGTACTCGGAGCACGCAATTCGTCGTTTTGGCTTACGCATATCGAACATGGCTTGACTCCTGACCTGCTGGCCGAGGCCACTTGTCCGGTCATGACGGTGTGTTAACTCGCCGCCCAGGGAGAGTTGCATCGGGCAGGCGGCAATTCAACGGGGGATGATTCGATCCCCAGATTTCCGCAGTAGTGGCGCAAGGGGCCACCTCTAACATGTCTCTGTCCCTCCCAATTCGCCAGGTCCGCCAATGCGGCAACTGTGACTTCCGCTCGCTGCGCATGTTCTGCAGCCTTGGGCCCAACGCGCTCGCCGACTTCGAGACGATCGGCGCGCACTCCACGCTTCCCCGCGGCGCCAAGCTCTTCCAGGAAAACGCACCCAGCCAGGGAGTCTTCGTCATCTGCTCCGGCCAGGTCAAGCTCTCCTGCACGTCGCGGGAAGGCCGCACCCTGATCCTCAAGATCGCCATGCCAGGCGACGTTCTCGGCCTCGGGGCGGTCATCTCCGGCTCCAAGTACGAGGTCACCGCCGAGACGGTTCAACCCGCCGAGATCAAGAGCATCCGCCGCGAGGAGTTCCTTGCCTTCCTCAAGAAGCATGGCCAGGCCAGCCTGCACGCTGCCAAGGCGCTGTCGGAGGAGTACAAGGCCGCCTTCTTTGACGCACGCCGTCTCGCCCTCTCCGGCTCGACGGCCGGCCGCCTCGCCGGTGTCCTGCTCGACTGGGCCCGGGCGGAGTCCTGCGGCAAGCCCGAGATGCGCCTCACCATGGCGCTGACCCATGAAGAGCTGGCCAACCTGGTCGGCTGCTCGCGCGAGACCATGACCCGCATGCTGGGCCGCTTCAAGCGCGAGAAGCTGATCAAGATGCACGGCGTCTCCATCACGATCCTCTCGCCCGAGAGGATGGAGCGCATCTCCGCGTAGGTCGATTTGTTTTCGACATTTGCTGGAGATGGTAACCGTCAGCGTTAACCCAGCCTGAGACAGGTGACCACTATCACAGCTTTCTCGAATCGGACCTCCTAACATCGGCGTTGAGGAGGTGGCTCATGGTTAACTGCTGCGTCAATCCAGTCTGCCGAACCGAGTTCCGGCTTCTTGACGGTGGCGATGTTTACGCGATCGACAGATCCTCTTCGGAGTCAGAGTTCCTCTGGATGTGCGCCAACTGCGCCACCCGATTCGACCTCTCTCTCGATGCTTCGGGCACTCTGGCGCTCACTCCCAAAGGGGAAAGTGACCAGTCGCATCCGCTACGGCCTCAGGCCAGACTGCGTCTCGTGGCTCACACCCGGCGACACATGCCCTGGCGCAACGGGTTTCCTGCGGGCGCTGGCCCCAGGGTTGGCACTTCGGGGAATTGGGGAGCCCCGGCGCACGGCGCGCACCACTAAGACCTTCCAGCAAGGTTGATTCGTTTCAAGCGGCCTTTACTCGGCCGTCTCGTACCAGAAAGAGATATCGTTCCAATGCAAACACCCGCGATCGATACTATCCCAACCTTCGAACGAGTCCTCGTCGCAACCGACTTTTCGCCGGCGTCGCAGGCAGCGTTCCGCACCGCCCTCGACACCTGTGTCTCTCTCTGCGCCAGACTGTTCATCATGCACGTCTTCGAGGAGACCGAAATGCCGCCTCCGGAAACCGGAGGTTCGCTCATCGAGTTGCAGGGACTGCGCGAGCAATGCCAGGCGGACCTGGAGGAGTTGTGCCGCCAGGCAATCAGCGCCGGCGTGACGTGCGAGACGATCCTGGAGAACGGAGTCGCTTCCTCCTCGATTCTCGAAGCGATTGAAGCCCAGAAGATCGATCTTGCCGTCCTCGGCACCAACGCGCTGCACGGGTTCGAACGCCTGGTCTTTGGATCGACCGCCGAAACGGTCCTGCGCAAGGCCCTGTGTCCGGTCCTCACCGTCGGCCCGCGGGTGGGAAACTGCACGAGAGTGCCCAAGTCCGACGGCCCCATTATCTTCGCAACCGACTTCGATTTCACCACCATGCACGCCATCCGCTACGCCGCATGCTTCTCCAACCTCATGGCTTCCCCGTTGCACTGCCTGCACGTTCTGCCGCGCACGCTGGAGGCCGGCTCGCAGAGTGAGATCGTCCCGTCCATCATGTACGAGGCGCTCCGGCAACTGAGCTGCGAGAGCGGCGTGGTCATCGCTCCCGCTACCTGCGCCACCACCTTCGGCAGCGAGATCTCCTATGCCGTCGTCGATTACGCACGCCAGCATAACGCCAAGATGATCGTCCTCGGTGTCCGCCAGGCCTCGCTGCTTGCGTCGCACGTGCCTGAGCACATCACCTACCGGATCATCACCGAGGCCACCTGCCCGGTGCTGACCATGGCCTTCGAGTCGCGTTCGCACGCGGTACACTCCGCTGCCCGCCGCACTCCGAAGCAGCAAGTGGAGCACAAAAATATCGCGGTGTGACGCAGGACACAGACCGGCGCCCCCCCTTCGTTCACACTTCGAGGTGGGGTGACTTATGGAATCTGCGACTGCAACCAATCATTGCGCTGCCACCAACCCGCACTGCAAAGGCGCCTGCCCGGGCTACGGCACCCGGGCCGTCTGCCCCCCGCTTATCGTGCTCGCCGTCCTTTCGACGAGCAAGCCCGACGCCAGCCAGCCACCTGTCTGACGTCCGCAAGGCAGAGCGCAACGACCGGCCAGCGACCATCTCCGGCGGGGACACGCTCTGCCTTCTTCTTCTTCTGATTGTCTGCGTCATCGCGAACGCCTTTACTCCGAACCCTCACGAATCCGGTAGCATCTAACGGGAACGCTCGTTCTTACGGGCGCCCCAGGTTTCCATGACGCCCAAACGCAAGATCGGCATCACCTGCTACCCCACGTACGGCGGCAGCGGAGTCGTCGCCACCGAACTCGGCATCGAACTGGCCGCTCGCGGCCACGAAGTCCATTTCATCACTTCTTCCCCGCCCTTCCGCCTCAACGGCCGCGAGACCAACATCCGCTTCCACGAGGTGGACGTCTACCACTACCCGCTGTTCGAGCACCCGCCGTACGACCTGGCGCTGGCCACGCGCATGGCTGAGGTCGCCGAGTTCTACTCGCTGGACCTGCTGCACGTACACTACGCGATTCCGCACTCCATCTCGGCGCTGCTTGCCCGCCAGATGCTGGAGACGCAGCAGCAGGCCGCGCGCCGCCGCTACCTGCCCTTTATCACCACGCTGCACGGCACTGACATCACGCTGGTGGGCCTCGACCGCTCGTACCTGCCGATCACAAGATTTGGGATAGAACAGTCGGACGGCGTCACCAGCATCTCGTCCTACCTGCGCGACCTCACCCGCGAAGCCTTCAATATCCAGGGCGAGATCGAGGTGATCCGCAACTTCGTCAATTGCGACGTCTACGTGCGCGATCCCGCCAAGGTCGCCGCGATGCGCCCGCGCTACGCCGACCCCGGCGAGAAGCTGCTGGTCCACCTCTCGAATTTCCGCCCGGTCAAGCGCATCCTGGACGTTGTCGAAGTCTTCGCCCGCGTCGCCCGCGCGGTGCCGGCGCGACTGATGATGATCGGCGACGGCCCTGACCGTTCGTCGGCCGAATACCTCGCCCTCAGTCTCGGCATCGCCGACCGCATCCACTTCCTCGGCAAGCAGGACAACGTCAACGAACTGCTGCCGCTGGCCGACCTGATGGTGATGCCGTCGGAGATGGAGTCCTTCGGCCTGGCCGCGCTCGAAGCGATGGCCTGCTCCGTCCCAACGATTGCCACCCACGTCGGCGGCGTGCCGGAGCTGGTGGACGACGGCATCAACGGCCTGCTGTTTCCCATCGGCGATGTGGACGCCATGGCCGCCGCCGCCATCGACCTGCTGCGCGACGAGCCGCGCCTCGCGGCCATGGGTCTCGCTGCCCGCCGCACCGCCAGCGACCGCTTCTGCTCCACCCGCATTATCCCGCTCTACGAGCAGTACTACGAGCGCGTCCTCGCCCTCTCCGCGCAGATACCGCAACCGCAGGGCGCTTAGTTCGGCGAGGTCCGCTCAGAATATTTTGAGATTCACTTCGACGTTGACCGAGACGGAGACCGGCTGGCCGCTTTCCATCGCTGGTTTGAAGCGATACTGTTGCACAGCCTCCACCGCTTTCCCCTCAAGACCCGCGAGGACCTTTTCATTCACGCGTTTGTCGTCCAGGTCTCCGCGCACGACATGCACGTTCTCCGGCATGCCGTTCTGGTTGACGACGAGGCCAACGACCACCACAGCGCCGGCCTTGGCCTTGCGCGCTTCCTCGGTGAACTCGGGCGCGACCTGATAGATTACGAGCGGCGGGGTGACGTTGCCTCCTAGTTTGCGCACCGGATTGCCCTCAGCGTCGGTCGGAGTCTCCGGAGCTTCGTCCCTTACCGAGGCAGGTGGGACAAAGCTAGCCAGCATTGGCGCCGCACGCTTCGGGGCAAACACGATACGGATGGGGGGATGCGCAGCCGGGTTGGGCGCCTGCGCCGATGGACCTCCTCCCTGCGGCGGCGAATCGTCCGCGAGGGTGTAGTTGACGTTGATGGTGGTCTCTACTTCAGTGGGCTCACCGTTCAGCAGATAGGGCTTGTACCTCCATTGGCGGACCGCATCGATTGCACTGGCGACTAGTTCCTGAGGTCCGCTGATCACCTGCAGGTTTTCAACGTCCCCGCCCTTGGAAATCACCGCATGGAGCACGACGACGCCTTGCACGTGATCGGCCTTCGCTTCCTCGGGATACACCGGAGTCACCTGGGAGATTGCCATTCCCGCAGCAACACCGGAGGAGACGCGGACCGGTCCCTGAGGCCGGGGCGCCGCAGCCGCACCCGGCTCGGCTTCCTTCGTTGCGCTCTCCGGAGGCAGGGTGTAATGCACGGTGATGATCGTATCCACCGCGGTCGGCTGCCCATTCAGCAGATATGGTTTGTAGGTCCAGGTCTTCACCGCATCCAGCGCGCTGCTGGTCAGCATCGGCGCCCCGCTGACGACCTGGAGATTCTCGACGGTTCCCTGCGGTGACACGATCGCCCTCAGCACCACCGAACCCTGCACATGCGCGGCTTTCGCGATCGGCGGATAGCCCGGAGCCGGCTGGTAGGTCACCTGCTGCGCCATCACACCGCCGGAAACAAGCATCGGTTCTGTGGAAGCTCGCGCCGCCGGAGATGGGCTTCCGGCCTTCTGCGGATGGACCGTCAACGACTCGGAGGCCGCGCCAACGCTGAGCTTCGGATCCAGCGTCACCACGCTGCCGTCGACTCGGACGTTCTCCTGGTGGAACGTCCTAAAGCCGTGAGCCACGACCTCGATGGTGTAAACGGCCGGTGGCAACGCAGCGAAGGAAAACTGGCCTGAGTTGTCCGTCGTGAACGTGACTTGCGAGCCGGTGCTGGTATCGGTTGCCGTTACCGCCGCGCGCGGAACTACCGCACCGGTCGGGTCAACGACGGTCCCTTCCAGCGTCCCCGGCGCCTGGGTCTGCGCGGCGTGTTCCGGTGCCCTAGCCTGCGCCAGCGGTCCTCCCTCGTTGCGTGCGTAGAACCTCGGCACAGCCACACGTGGGATGGGCTGCAGCATGGAAGAAACCGCGGCGCTCGTCTCCACCAGCGGAACCTGCGAGCTCGTCATGGCCGCCTTGCGCTGCGCATGGGCCACCTCGCCGAAGTACGCTCCCACGGCGGCAAGCACCACCAACGACACCGTCACCAAAACCGGCAACGACATCACCGGCCCTTCGCTATATCCCAGCAACCGTCGGATTCTCATCTTCAACACGCCTCCATTCGCACCCAGCGCAATCTCCGGCATTCCCGACCGCTGCTGCTCCAGCCACGACAGGGCACGCGCGTACGCCAGCACATCGCCGCACGCCGCCACGGCAAGCTCATCGCAGCAACACTCGCGTTCGCGCCGCACCTGCCGCGACACCCACCAGACTGCCGGGTGATAGAACAGCAACGCCTCCACCACCGACTGGAAGACGCTGACCAGGTAGTCGTGCCGCCGGATGTGGGCCAGCTCGTGCGCCAACAGGGCCTCAATCTGCACGGTGGACAGCCCCATAAAGCAGCTCACCGGCACCAGCACCATCGGGCGCAGCCAGCCAATCACCGTCGGGACATCGACCGCCGCTGAGTGCACGAGCGCCACGGCGCGCTCCACTCCGAGCCGCCGGCACATCCTGCGGAACACGTCTTCGTACGTCTCCGGAATCAATTCGGCAGAGACGGACCGCATCCTGCGAACGGCCGCCATCCCCATGCTCAGCCGGCCGAGGAAGAGTACGACGCCCGCCATCCACACTGCCGGAACCCACGGCACGGCGCGCTCCAGCGCCTCCTTCGCCCGCTCCTTCAGTGGTAACGGCGGCGCATTCCCGTCGTCGACCGCGTTCACGTCGAACACCAGTGCCGGCAGCACGACCGCTGCCCGGCTGGCGGCGAGTTCCGTCTTCACCAGTCGCACCAGCGTCATTGCCGGGAGCGCCACCATCAGCGCCAGCGCAACGCACGCCGCCGCGTAGCGTGCCTGCGAGAAACGCGCGCCGATCATCCCCAGCACGCACCACAGCGCCGCGGCAATCACCATCCCCTGCCAGCAGAAGTGCAGCAGCGTCCACCCCAGCGCCCGCACCAGCGCCAACGCCGCCCCCGATTGCGGAAGATCCAGAAGATGAATCATGACGTCCCCTTTTCAAACTCATCCAGCATCTTGCGAATCTCCGCCAGTTCCGACGCCGATACCCGCTGCGACGACAGCGCACCCAGCACCAGGTTCTTGGCCGAGCCGTCGAACGCGCGCTGCACCAGATTGCGGGTCAGCCGTTGCTGCGTCTGCTCCTTGGCCACGCGCGGCTCGTACACGTGCGAGCGGAAGCGCTCGCTGCGCGCCAGCAGTCCCTTCTCCGCCATGACCTGCATCTGCTTCAGCACCGTCGTGTACCCGGTGCCTTTCTCGCTCAGGGCGTCATGTACATCGCGCACAGTGCTGGGTCCAGCCGCCCACAGCACATTCAGAATCTCCAACTCAGCCTCGGTCGGAAGCTGTGTTACCTCGCTCGTCTTACTTCGTCGCATCATTCGTACTCCCCTTGCTCAAAACAATTGCTGGCCGCCGTGGTTCAATCAAGTCCTTGGGAACTGGCCTAGTTCTCCGAGGGCCTTTCAATGGAATCGATCACGATCACCTCAACTTGAGCCTTCGAAGCAATCAACCGCAGCCCGAGCTGTTCCTGGATCACGGTGAATAACTGTGGCGCCTCTGACCCGGTGGCCGCCACATCCGGCTGCTCCCGCGCATACGTCAGCGTGAAGTCATAGGCACCCTTCAGTTCGGTCTGGTCCACCACCGTGCGTCCGCCAAACAGCAGCAACGAATGCGCAAACTGGTCGAGCGTAATCGCCGTCCCGGTCGTCTCGAATCCCTGCTCGCTGGCATGAGTGTTTGCCATCATGGTCGGCTCGCCTTCTTTTGCCGGAGTCAACTTCGGACCGCCTTTGGCGACCACCAGTAGATACGCCGGCAACTCTCGCGTCTCAAAATGAACCTTCAGTTTGAAGCGATCTACCAACAGCGATTGCTCCATGCTTGCGATCCGCTCCTTTCGCTGTTCCGGCGTCATCGTCTGCATCGCCGCGAACTCCCGGGCGTCGATCTTCGCCTGCACTTCATACCGGTCGTCCTGGGATCGGGCCCAGTCCGGCCCTCCCACAATGCGCGTCTCGAAGTAAGCCGGCGGCAGGTTGTATGCCGAACCGATCAGAATCGTCGCCTGCCCGATCAGATGGACGCGGTCCGTCGGCGGCGCCACCTTCGGGCTCGAAGAGGGATCAAACCTCATCGGCAGCGACGTGCCGAGCGGTATCGGCCGTGGCTTCCATGGCCTGATTGTCGCAACTTCAAAGGAAGGCGACGGTCCGCTTGCGTGTTGAATCTGACCGCGGGCCATGGGCACAGCCAGCCCCATAAGTCCGATCAACGCTGTTCCGGCCATGCGCCCAGGGTTCATCTCGAAACACAGTAGTACGACGCACGTCGTATGTCAACGACGCAGGTCGTAATCCTTCCGGATTACCGCTTCATATTCTTGATTCGAGGGCCGAAAATAAATTACTAGGGGCGGGTAATCGCCTTGGCCACGTCCGCCCACGTCGCCTGCAGCGCTTCCCCGAACTGTGCCCAGGGAGCCGCGCCCGCCTCCAGCACCGGCATCACCAGCCGCACCTTGGTGCCCCGCCCCGGCCGGCTGATCACTTCCACCTCGGCGAGCTTGCCATACAGCACTTCCATGCGCTCGCGCACGTTGCGCATTCCGATGCCGGTCCCGTTGCCAACGCCGGCTCGCGCGCCCTCGTTCTGCATCCCGCTCGGGTCCTCGGGAGGTTCCGCCTCCATGCCAATGCCATCGTCCTCAACTTCCAGGAAGAGCCGCCCGTCGGGCAGAATCCGGCTGCGCAGCGTCACAGTTCCGCCGTGGATCCTCGGCTCCAGCCCATGCTTGATGGAGTTCTCGATCAGCGGCTGGAGCAGCATGCTGGGCACCACAACGGGCAGCGTCTCTTCGGCAATCTCCTTCACTACTCGCAGCTTCTCGCCGAAGCGGACCACCTCGATATCCAGGTAATCGTCGGTGAACGCCAGCTCCTCGGCGAAGGGCACGAAGGCTTCACGGTCCTTCAGCAGCACACGCAGGATGTTCGCGAGCTTGACCACCATCTCCCGCGCCAGCTCCGGCTTCGAGCGCACCAGCGACGCAATGGAGTTCAGCGTGTTGAACAGGAAGTGCGGATTGATCTGCCGCTGCAGGGCGTCCAGACGCGCTTCCATCAGCAGGCGGCTCTGCTCCTCCAACTGCCGCTCGACGCGGATGGCGTTCCAGATCTTCAGCGGAATGCCCACCACGACCGGCGCGCAGGCGCAGATGGCCAGCTCCACCAGCCAGTAGTGGGAGTGGAGCTCGAAATAGCGAAGCGGGTAGCGGGCGCCCAGCATGCTGGTACAGAACTGCATCGCCGTGATCAGCACCAGCAGCAGGATCTGCCGGTCAAGTTGCGGCTTGCGCAGATTGCGCGTCACCCAGCGATAGATGCTGAGGTCGATCATCGGCGAGAAGGACCAGACATCTTCGCGCTCAGTGAAGTGCCCATACCCGCCGGCGATCAGCGCGATCAGCAGATTCACCGGCAGCGTCCAGTACTCGCCGTGCGACATTGCCGGCAGGGCCAGCAACGCTCCGCCGACCAGTGCGGCCCGCGTTCCAAGCACCAGGGCGACGATGATGATCGCTTCGAAGGAGATGTCGGCCGCCAGAAAATTGGCGACCCGCACGCGAATCCACACGCCCAGCACCAGCGGAGTGCAGATCATGGCCACCATCGCCAGCGTCTGGCGCATGCTGCGGCGGGGAGTCAGGAGCAGCGTCTTGAAGGTGTTGGACCGGGCCAGCGAGCTGGAGAACGCCGCCGCCACACCCAACTCCACCAGCAGCGTAATCAGGATCAGGGTGTCGTTCACCTGTCTCACTGCCACGTGCGTCGCTCCCAGCGCCATATTCCTACTCTAACCCCGCCTGCATCCTCGCGACGCCTCACACATCCAAACAGTGTGGACCTTGAACCGTATAATCGAATCATGCCGTTCGAATCCGTGCGAAAGCTCGCCGATGCAGACTTCCCGACCCGCTGGGGGCAATTCCGCATCCTCGGTTTCGAAGGCGTCGTCGCGGCGCCCAAGCCCTGCGATGACGCACTCCCCGCACCGGCCCGGCACGTCGAAACGGCCGTCGCCCTGGTGATGGGGGACATCACCGCCGCTCCGCCCATTGTGCGCATTCACTCGCAGTGCCTGACCGGAGACGTCTTCCACTCGCTGCGCTGCGATTGCCGCCAGCAGCTCGAACTCGCCCTGGCCACCATCGCGGACGCAGGCGCCGGCATCGTGCTCTATGAGAACCAGGAAGGCCGCGGCATCGGCCTGATGGCCAAGCTACAGGCGTACGAATTGCAGGACCAGGGCCGCGACACCATCGAGGCCAACGTCGAACTCGGCTACAAAGCGGACTGCCGCGAGTACGAACTTCCCGCGCAGGTGCTGCTCGCGCTGGGCGTCGACTCCGTCCGCCTGATCACCAACAATCCGGAGAAGGTCGCCGCGCTCGAAGCAGTCGGCATCAGGGTGGTTGAGCGCATCTCCGCCGAGGTGTCGCCGGAACCCACCTTCGAGCGGTACCTGCAGACCAAGCGCGAAAAGATGGGCCACCTCGTCAGCTAGCTCGGTTGTGTTCCCTCCACAGTCGATAGATACCCCAGGCCGCCGCCGAGCAGTTGTCCACGATCCGTCCGTCCAGCAGCATTGCCTCGAACTCGGCCACGCGCACGCGGTGCACTTCCAGGTCGCTCTCTTCGGCATCGCGGTCGTGCTCGCCCTGAGATAGTCCCTCCGCTAAGAAAACATACTGCGTCTGGTTCAACACTCCATACCCGATCCGCAGCGTGGTAAGCAGCGTCATCCGCCCCGCGACCAGCCCGGTCTCCTCGCGCAGTTCTCCGCGCGCCATCTCCTCGGGATCGACAACGGCTGTCTCCCAGCCTCCCTGGGGAAACTCGTGGTAGCGCGCGCCAACCGTGTAGCGAAACTGCGAGACGAGGGTGAGGAACTCCCCCTCCGGCGTCGATTCCAGCGGAACGATAATGCACGCCGGATCCTTGTCGACCACGCCGTAGATGCCCCGCTCGCCGGTCGACGCCCGTTCGATCACGTCTTCGCGCACGCGCGTCCACTTGTTGCGGTAGACCTCGCGGCTGCTGATCGTCTTGATCTCTTTGTCGCTCAGGCGCTCTTCTCCATTTCCCCCGCGGGCAGCGTTCGCAGTCTACCAAGCCCCCTGCAAACAACAAAGAGTCTCCACATAGGAGACTCTCTGTTGTAACTTACGGGCAACCTGCCCTGGGTTTAGTGAGGCTGGGTACGGACGAAGAGCAGTGCGAAGGTGAACAGCGTCAGCGACTCGATGAAGGCGAGGCCGATGAACAGGAAGAGCTGAATGCCGGGGCGTGCTCCGGGATTCCGCGCCAGACCTTCCATTGCCGACGCTGTTGCGCGGCCCTGACCGAGACCGCAGAGGCCGGCGGCGATGCCCATGCCGATGCCGACTGCGAGCGCGTTGTAGTCGGGGCCGGACTGTCCCGCAGCCTGCGCGAACGCCGGCGTGGCGAGGGTCAGAGCAGCCATCGTCATAAAGAAGTACTTCGAGATTTGCAGCATACGAGCGATCATTGTGACTCCTTGCCCCCGTCAGAATGTTCGCCGCCAGTGGGTGGTTGATGCTCACCGAACTGGCACCCTCACGCTAAGCGGCGAGTGATGCAACCGGTCGAGAGGGGGCACCCCGCGAGCCGGCAAACCTGGTAACTCCAAGCACTAGTGGTCGTGCGCGACCGCCATCGAAAGATACACAGTCGCGAGGACCATGAAGATATACGCCTGGATGACCGCAACACCGAGGTGAAGCGATAGGAAGATCAGCGGAATACCGACCGGGATCAGCGAGAAGAACGCCAGCGTCACCAGGTCGCCCGCGAACATGTTCGCGTACAGACGGACGGTGAGCGAGAGCACGCGGGCGAAATGCGAGATGATCTCGATCGGCAGCATCAGCGGGTAGAGCCACCACACCGGTCCCAGGAATTGCTTGATGTAGCCGAAGCCGTTGGCGCGAATGCCGTGGAAATGGTAGTACGCAAAGGTGACCAGCGCGCAACCCAGCGGCACCACGATGTTCGCCGTAGGCGATTCGAGCCCGGGAATCAGGCCGATCAGATTGCATACGAGGATGAAGAGGAAGAGCGCGGTGACGTAGCTGACGAAGCGTTCGTAGCCATGCCCGATAATCGACTCGCCCTGATCGGAGACGAACTCGTTGATCGCCTCCGCCACATGCTGTACCGCCGCGGGTTTCTCCACGCTGAGCGAAATCCGTACCGCAATGAAGTAAACCAGCAGCACACAGAAGACCAGCAACTCCATGGAAAACGCATTCGTAATCGGCGCGTTCGGGAAATCCGGCTGGATGTGCAGCGCGCTGAGCAGGTGATCTACAGGCGCGGCGAAATGGGCGTTCAGGATTCGTGTGAGGAGTAGCTGGGTCGGCATAGTTCCATTCAACGACAACGTCTGCGGTATGGGTTAGACAGGAGAACGCCTGAGGAGCCGGAAGGCTTCGACAGTGAGCGAGACAAGCCCAAGACCGAGGCCGGCAGCGAGTGCGAAAACCGTGCCATGCAGATACTTAAGACTAACATACAGCACAACTACGGCCAGGCCCAGGCGAGCAAAGAAGCCAAACAGAACCATCCCCATGGGTCGCGGGTTCTGGCCCGCATCCATGCGCTGGTTGATGGCGGTCATCAGCCGCAGCCACTCCCACAACGAGGTCGAAGAGATGGCCGATCCGACCACCAGCAGCACGGCGCTCTGCCAGCCGGAACCCCACCAGAAAAGGCCGGCCGCGATGACCGACAGAACCAGCAGCAGGCGGATGGAGGAGAGCATCGCCTTGCGGACATCGGCGTCGGTGATTCCGATCGAGGTCTTCGAGTAGTCAGGCTCCGCGGTCATTCTCCACCTTGCTTGCCGGAGCGGCTCAGGAACCGGAAAATCTGCATAAAACCACCCGCCGCGCCCAGAAGCATGAGGGTGACAGCCATCCAGCCGGTGTGAAAATGGCGGTCCAGCAGGTATCCGATGCCGAGGCCGACGAAACAGGCGGCCGGAACGGCGAGCACCAGTTGCAGAATCGACTCGGCCTGGACCACATCGCGCAGTCCGCCGGACTTTTTGGGCGGGATGTTGGGGTCGTCGGCCATTGCTCGACCATTACACCACGCCGAGCCCGATATACTGAAGCGTCAGCGTCACTCATCGAAAAGGGACACCCGTGTACGAATCGCAATTTGAAGAAGACCTATACAAGCTGCGGCGCGAGAAGCTGCGGCAAATAGGAGAGCTCGGCCAGAAGGCCGGCCTCAGCTACGCCGAAGCGACTTATCCGAACCACTACCGCACCACCCACACCATCCCGCAACTGCTGCCGCTGGGCAAACACGCGGACGGCTCGGAGAAGACCGCCGAAGAACTTGCCGCGGAGCACGTCGAGACTTCGGGCGAAATCAGTGTTGCGGGCCGGGTGATGGCGATCCGCGTTCAGGGTAAGGCCGGGTTTGCGCAGTTGCAGCAGAATGGCGAGCGCATCCAGATCTACGTGCGCAAGGACGACGTCGGCGAGGATGCGTTTGCGCTGTATAAGCTGCTCGACCTGGGCGACCACATCGGCGTCAAGGGCTTCCTGATGCGCACGCGTACGGGTGAGTTGACGGTGCATGTCACGGCGCTGACCTTCCTCGCGAAGGCGATGCTCGCGCTGCCGGATAAGTACCACGGGCTCGAAGATACGGAGCTGCGCTATCGGCAGCGGTATGTCGATCTGTTCATGAACACGGGGCACTCGGCCAAGGCGGCTGCAGGAACCGCAGGTCCTTCGACTGCGCTTCCTTCGGAAGCTCCGCTCAGGATGACAGAGTTGAAAGGGGATGCGGAAGAAGCTCCTCTCAATGTGCGTGAGGTGTTTGTGAAGCGCGCGGCGGTGCTGCGGGCGATGCGACGGTACTTCGACGAGCGCGGCTACCTCGAAGTCGAGACGCCGATGATGCATACCATCGCCGGCGGTGCGGCGGCGAAGCCCTTCACTACGCATCACAACGCGCTGGACCTTGACCTGAAGTTGCGGATCGCGCCGGAACTTTACCTGAAGCGGCTGGTCGTCGGCGGCATGGACCGCGTGTACGAGATCAACCGCAACTTCCGCAATGAGGGGATTTCAACCCAGCACAATCCTGAGTTCACGATGCTGGAGTTCTATCAGGCGTATTCGAATTACCACGACCTGATGGAGCTGACGGAAGAGCTGGTGAAGTACGTCGCGATGGAGGTCAACGGTTCGTTGCTGACGAACTTCAATGGAGTCGAGATTGATTTGGGCAAGTGGACGAAGCTGTCGATGCGCGAAGCGATCATTAAGTTCGCGAAAGAAGAACTCGGAATCGACGCACCGCTCGGCGTCTTCGAGTCGGTCGAGAAGTTTCGTGAGTTTCTGGGTCCGGTGTATAGGGCTGCACGCGATTGGATCGGCGAAAACGCTGGCACTGCGAACACCGACGACGGTCGTGAAAAATACGATCGGGTATCAGATATTGAGCACGGAATTCACAGAATCCATAGCGAATGGAGCAGCCTCGGCAAAGGGATCGCAGAAACTTTCGAGCTTTTCGCCGAACCCCATCTCCAGCAGCCGACGATTATTTATGACTTTCCTTTGGCGGTGTCGCCGCTTTCGAAGATCAAGCCGGATGAGCCGGATTGGGTGGAGCGCTTTGAGTTTTACATTGGCGGGTTTGAGGTTGGCAATGCGTTCAGCGAGTTGAACGATCCCGACGACCAGCGCGCGCGCTTCGAAGCTCAGATCGAGGAGCGCAAGCGCGGCGACGAAGAGGCGATGGCCGAGGTGGACTACGACTATGTCCGCGCGCTCGGCTACGGGTTGCCCCCGACGGCCGGCGAAGGCATCGGCATCGACCGCCTCACCATGATCCTGACCGGGTCGAAGTCGATCCGCGACGTCATCCTCTTCCCGCTGTTGCGTCCGCACGCCAAGGCGCCGGCAACGGAGTAACGCAAATGCCCGGCGCACCCAATCCCGAAGAGAGCGACCTCGACCGCATCACGCGGCTGATCGGCGAGGTCGACGAGCAGGAGTTCCTGCTGCTCGGTCTCGATCCGCAGCCGGTTGCGTCGCCCGAGGTCGAGGCGGCGCTGCTTGCGCTGCACGAACGGAAGAGCGAACTCGAAGAAGAACTCGCCGCGGTGTGGGCGAAGCATTGCAACCAGTGTTGATGAAAAGGCCCGGGGCTGAAGCCCCTCTGTTTGGATGGCTGGTTACCGCGGGCTAAAGCCCGCTGCTACTCCGAAAGGCAACTACGGAGATTCTGGACTTCGTCCAGAATGACGGCCATGGGATATTCAATCGTGGGTTGCACGCCGTGCGATATTGCGTGGCGGCGCCCTCCACCCATGACGGTGAAACTGTCATGAATGGGGCACCCGTTCTTGCCGGGACTAAAGTTCCGGGCTACTCTCACCCTCGTTGCGTTACCGCCCGGTGAGCCGCTTGATCAGGTCGGCCTCGTGCTGGCGGTACGGTGTGCCATCGGGATAAAACACATCGTGGAACCACACCGGCGGCTGAATCACCACATACGGCCGCTGCCACGAGTCCCACGGCAGGTTGGTCTGCGTCTTGCCGTTGACCAGCCCCCAGTTGATGGCGCCCACGTTGTACCGTTGCGCGATGGGCAGGTCCGCGTCGAAGGTGCTGCCCACGCCCCGCGCCATGAATTCGGTGCAAATGATCGGGCGGCCCAGCGGCTGCAGTTCCTTGATGCGCGCCTCGAACTCCTCCGACCAGCCGTACTCGTGGAAGCTGAGGATGTCCGACTCGGCGAGCTGAATCTTCGTCGTCTCGCTCTCCTTGTCCGGATGCGACCAGTCCCCCATCCACACGCCGGAGGTCAGCGGCTGCACCGGATGCTCGTCGCGCGCCCAGGCAAAGGCCTTCGGCAATAACGCGTCCACCAGCGCGGCCTTGTTCTTCACTTCTTCCTTCTGATAGGAACCGCTGTTGGTGTTGTCCGGCTCATTCCACACGTCCCAGGCGAGGATGCGCCGATCGTTGTGAAACGCCCCCACCACGCCGCGCACATATGCCGCAAGCTTCGGCTCGTAGGCGGGGTCCGACAAGCCCTTGGCCCCGGGGCTCTGCACCCAGCCGGAGTTATGGACGCCGGGAATCGGCGGATGCTGCGGGCCCAGGTGCGGGTTAGGATCCCAGCACGAATCGAACAACACGAAGATGGGCCGAATGTGATGGCGGTCGGCAATCGCAAGAAACGCGTTCAGCCGGTCGATGAAGCCCGCGGAATCCTGCTGCCACAGCTGATCCTGCAGGAAGACGCGGACGGTGTTCATCCCGATGCCTTGCGCAAGGCCCAACTCGCGATCGTTCAGCGCCGGGTTCCACGTCGCTGCCTGGAACATCTCCAACTCATTGATCGCGTCGGACGGAATGTAGTTCGCGCCCACCAGCCACGGCTGTTTGGCGTACCAATCATTCGCCTGCTGGGCCGTCCATCGCGGAACCTGCTCAGCCGCTGGAGGAGCAGCCGCCGTCTGCGCGTTTGCATTCAGGCCCAGCGACAGCATCGCTGCACAAATTACCCCTCGTACCAGTTCCCTTCGACCTAGCGACATACACCTCCCGCAACATTGGTTCACAGAACAACCGACTGAAGAAATTTTCCCAGCGCTTGATTGAACGCTTCGGGCTGTTCCAGGTTGGTGCAGTGCCCGGAATCCTTGACCACGACCAGCGTCGAGGTACGAATCGTTCGATGCATCAACTCGGCATCCGCGACCGGCGAGAACGCGTCCTGGTCGCCGACCACGACCAGCGTGGACATGGCGAGCCAGGGCAGCAGGGGCACGTAGTCTCTCCGCTCCGCGCGCAGGCGCAGCGCCACCGCCGCACCGTGGGCGGGCGCACGCTGCATCATCTGCACCAGCTCCGCAGCCATCTGTGGCTTGCGCGCAATCGACGCGGCGCAGATCATCTTCGGCAGCACTTCTACCGCGTAGGCATTCAAGCCGCCGGCATCCAGCCGGTCCGCCAGCGCGTAGCGGCCTGCCTTCTTCTCTGGCGTATCGAGCTGCGCGAACGAGTCGCATATCGCCAGGCCGGCGACCCGTTGCGGATACGATGCCGCAACCTCGAGCGCAATTTGGCCGCCCATCGAGAGCCCGACAACTACAAACTTCCGCAACCC
>Ga0102924_1002312_pt1 | contig 20924 bp, 16 predicted proteins | sample PaiPotPPM11metaG_FD_80116 | JGI IMG/M metagenome (GOLD analysis project Ga0102924, IMG submission 80116) | Iron sulfur acid spring bacterial and archeal communities from Banff, Canada, to study Microbial Dark Matter (Phase II) - Paint Pots PPM... ...
GCGCGAGCACGCCCGGCTGGCTGCGGCCGAGGGCGCGTCGGTGGTCGTCAACGACAGCGGCACCGCCCGCGACGGCACCGGCATCGACCCGGCCGTGGCCCAGGCCGTCGCCGACGAGCTGGCCGCCGGGGGTGCGGCGGTGCGAGTGAGCACCGACGACGTCACCACCATGGACGGGGCGAGGCGGGCGGTGGGCGCGGCGCTGGACGCCTGGGGCCGCGTCGACGCCCTCGTCAACAACGCCGGCGTGCTGCGAGACCGGATGTTCGTGAACATGACCGAGGACGACTGGGACGACGTCGTCCGCGGCCACCTGCGGTCCACGTTCTGCGCCAGCCGGGTCGCGGCCGACCACTGGCGGGAGCGCACGAAGGCCGGCGAGACGGTCCAGGCGTCGCTCGTCAACGTCTCGTCGACCTCGGGACTGCTCGGCTCGGTCGGCCAGACCAACTACGGGGCGGCCAAGGCCGGGATCGCGGCGCTCAGCGTGATCCTGGCCCAGGAGCTCGGCCGGTACGGGGTGCGCGTGAACGCCATCGTGCCGGTGGCCCGCACCCGCATGACCGAGGAGGTGGCGGGCATCGCCGACCTGGTCCGCGCGCCCGACGACCCGGCCGCCTTCGACGCCTACCACCCGGCCAACGTGTCCCCGCTCGTGGCGTGGCTGGCCAGCGAGGCCTGCCCGCTCACCGGCCGGGTCCTGTACGTCCGCGGCGGCGAGATCCGCGTCATGGACGGGTGGCACCGGGGCCAGCGCTTCGAGCACGACGGCCCGTGGACGGTCGCCAGCTGCGCCGGCGCGCTGGCCGAGCTGACCTGATCACCGCCCGGGCCATGGCGCGGGGGCCGCGTGGACACCTGACGGGGTGTCAGTTAGATTTCCGCCCACTTTCGCCACGACTGTCGGTGTCCGGGGAGGCCCCGACAAACAGGGGGGTACCGTGAGGCGTTTCCGCTGGCTGATCGCGCCCGTGGTCGTGACCTGCATCGCCACCGCCACGAGCGGCGCCGTTGCGTCGGCGCACAAGGGTTCGGCTGGGCCGCCGCTGGCCGCGTCGGACGTCGGCATCACGCCGACCACGATCAACATCACCGTCCCGGCCGCCATCGACGTGCCGGGCTCGGCCGGGCTGTTCCAGGGCTCGATCACCGGCGTGAAGGCCTGGGCGCAGTTCGAGAACGATCACGGCGGGCTCGCCGGCCGCAAGATCAACGTGACCGGCATCGACACCAAGCTGGGCTCGGACCTGGCGACGAGCGCCTTCATCCAGGGCTGCAACAACAGCGTCGCCCTCATCGGCACGTCGGTGCTGCTGGCCCAGAACTTCACCGACATCACCGGCTGCAAGGACCACACCGGCGCCGCCACCGGCCTGCCCGACTTCGGCGTCGTGGTCACCGAGGTGGCGGAGCAGTGCGCGCCGAGCTCGTACGCGATCAACCCCGCTGTCCTCGACTGCACGACGAAGGACCAGCACCCACAGACCTACACGTCCAACGTGGGACCGGTCGCGTACTACGTGAAGAAGTTCGGGAAGCTCAAGGCCGCGTTCCTGTACCCGTCGCCGGCCGAGAGCGCGTCGGCGAAGGCGGCCCAGGTGCCGATCTTCACCGCTGAGCAGACGAAGGGGCTGACCCAGGTCTTCACCCAGGACGTGTCGGCGCTCGCCACCCGCAGCGAGTACACGCCGATCGCAGGCGCGATCGCCTCGGACGGCGCCACCTACGCCAAGAGCGGGCTCGACGTGGCCAGCACGGTGAAGCTGCGCCAGGAGGCCCAGACCCAGAACACCAACGTCAAGGTCTGGGACTGCTCGCTGCAGTGCTACGACAGCCGGCTGATCGGCGAGGGTGGCCCTGCCGTCGAGGGCCAGTACGTGTACGCGCCGTTCCTGCCCTTCCTCGGCAAGAACAGCGAGGCCAAGCAGAACAAGATGCTGGCCGCCTTCCTCAAGTACGACAAGCAGCCCGACGGCTTCGGGATCCAGGCGTTCGCGGCCGGCCTGCTCTTCACCGACATCGTCAACAAGATCGTCGCCAAGAGCGGCAACAACGGATTGACCCGCAAGGCGATCTTGGACACGGCAGCCACTGAGCACGCGTTCAACGCGGGCGGGATGATCGGCACGACCGACATCGGGAACCGCAAGCCCACCCCGTGCTGGATACTGAACCAGGTGAAGAACGGCGACTACCAGCGGGTGCTCCCTCTCGCCAAGGGCACCATGAACTGCGATCCGAGCAACGTCGTGACGGAGAAGCTGGACCTGATCAAGTAGGGCCGCACCTCAAGCGTTGGCGGGGCCGCCCGGCCCTAGGGTCCGGGCGGCCCCGCCCCTCAATGGGTGCGACCCTCGTCGGGAGGTGACGAGCGCGTGGCGGCGATCATCGACCGGATGAACACCCGGCTGAGCTGGCCGAGACTCCTCGCCATCGGCGCCACCGCCGCCCTCGCCATCTTCGTCGCCGTCAACTTCTGGAACCCGAACCAGACGGTCGATTCCGACAAGATCGTCCTGTTCCTCGTCGTCGGGGTGACGCTCAGCGCGATCTACGCCATCGCCGCCGCCGGGCTCGTCGTGACGTACACGACGTCGGGCATCTTCAACTTCGCCCAGGGCGCGATCGGGATGATCCTCACCTACGCCTACTGGCAGCTCAGGGTGGCGTGGGGCTTGCAGACCCTGCTGGCGCTGGGGCTGACGGTGCTCGTCGCGGCGCCGATCCTCGGCGCGCTCATCGAGCGGATCTTCATGCGGCGGCTCGTGCGGGCGCCGCTCGTCGCGCAATTGGTGGCAACGGTCGGCCTCTTGGCCTTCTTCGTCGGCCTGGCCGACACGGTCTGGCCGTCCGACACCTACCGCAGCATCGGGCAGTTCTACGGCACCGACAAGATCCAGATCGGGGCCACGTTCATCCCGTGGTACCGGATCATCACGATCATCGCCGGCGTGATCGTCGCCGTCGTGCTGTGGGCGCTGCTGCACCGGACCCGGATCGGCGTCGCGATGCGGGCGGTCGTCGACAACCGCGAGCTGGCGGCGCTGAACGGGGCCCGCCCGGGGCTCCTCTCCATGCTGTCGTGGGCCCTCGGCTCCTCGATGGCCGCGATCGCCGGCATCTTCCTCGCCATGGACCTCGGGCAGCTCAGCTCGCAGGGGCTGACGTTCTTCATCGTCGACGCCTTCGCGGCCGCGATCATCGCCAAGCTGCGGAGCCTCCCCGTGACGCTGATCGGCGGCGCCGTCATCGGGTTCTCGCTGTCGTTCCAGCGCAACTTCCTCGACCTCGGGCAGCGCTGGAGCCCGGGCCAGGTCGCCATCCCGTCGATCATCCTGTTCCTGGCCCTGCTCTTCGTGCCCCAAGCGCGAATCGAGGGCCGGCGGATCGGGCGGGCGATCGCGGCGCGCGTCCCGAGCCTCAAGCGCGCCGCCATCGGGTTCGTCGCGCTGTTCATCGTCGTCACCATCCTGGCGGCCGCGCTCGGCCGGGTGGACGTGCGACGGGTCGAGACCGGGATGATCTTGGCGTTCGCCATGCTGTCGCTCGTCCCGCTGACCGGGTGGGCGGGTCAGATCTCGTTCGCGCAGATCACGTTCCTCGGCATCGGCGCCTGGGCCGCGACCGAGTTCTCGAACTCCGGCGGGGCGGTGTTCGGCCTGCACCTCTACCCGACGGGGAGCGTCCTCAGCCTGTTCGTCGCGGCGATCGTCGTCGTGCCGATCGGCCTGCTCATGGCGCTCCCGTCCCTCCGGCTCCAGGGCCTCTACCTGGCGCTGGCCTCGATGGCTTTCGCGCTCATGGCCGTCCCGCTGTTCTTCGACCAGCCGGAGGTGTTCGCCAGCTCGTCGCGGTACGGCGCTCCGATCGGGATCTTCGGCTACCACTTCAACGAGCCGTTCTCGGTGCTCGGGATCAACTTCGGGACCGACGCCGGCTTCCTGCTGCTCACGACCGCGCTGTTCGGCATCGTCGGGACGGGGGTCGTCGCGCTGCGCCGGGGTGCCTTCGGGCGCCGCCTCATCGCGATGCGTGACAGCCCGGCCGCCTGCGCCACCCTCGGCGTGAACCTCCGAGCCACGAAGTTCGCCGTCTTCGGCATCTCGTCGGCGATCGCCGGCTTCGCGGGCGCCCTCTTCGCGGTTGCCCAGGGTTCGGCGCAGGCGACCGACTTCCTTGCCTTCCAGGGGCTGCCCCTGCTGCTGCTGCTGGTCGTCGGCGGCGTGGCGGTCGTCAGCGGGGCGGTGCTCGGCGGGTTCCTCCTCCAGGGCTTCCAGGTCTGGCTCACGGCCTGGTTCCCGGGCGTGACCGTCCTCGAGTGGTGGCAGCGCATGGGCCCGGGCCTCGCCGGCATCGGGATCGCCCAGCAGCCGGACGGCATCATCCCCCAGGTCGGCCAGGACGTTCGCGATCGCCGCCAGCGGAGCCAGGCCCGGCGCGCGCCCGAGCCCGCGCCCGCGTCGGCCGCCGCGACGCGCCCCGCGGCGGCGCCGTCACCGGCGCAGGCCCCGGTCGCGAAGCCGACCGGATGAGCCTCCTCGACATCTCCGGGGTGTCGGTCCGCTTCGGCGGGCTCGAAGCCCTCGGCGAGGTGTCGGTCGGCGTCGACGAGGGCCGGGTCACCGGGCTCATCGGCCCGAACGGGGCCGGGAAGACGACGCTCTTCAACGTCGTCACCGGTCTGCAGACGCCGAACGCGGGTCGCATCGTCCTCGACGGCAAGGACCTGACGACCGCCCGGCCCCACCGCCGAGCTCGAGAGGGCATCGGTCGCACCTTCCAGCGGCTCGAGACGTTCGGGACCCTCTCGGTGCGTGACAACGTCCTCGTGGCGGCGGAGATGCGGCGCGGGTGGTCGCGGGAGCGGTTCAAGCCCGCGGTGGAGACCGCCGAGTGCATCGAACGGGTCGGCCTCGACGCGGTCGCCGACGAGCTCGTCGACCGGCTCCCGACCGGGACCCAGCGGCTCGTCGAGGTCGCCCGGGCTCTGGCGGCCAAGCCCCGCGTCCTGCTGCTGGACGAGCCGTCGGCCGGCCTCAACGAGTTCGAGACCGAGGCGCTCGCCAAGCTGCTGCGCGAGCTCGCCGGCGACGGGCTCGGCATCCTGCTGGTCGAGCACGACATGGGCCTCGTGATGAGCGCCTCGGACCAGATCTACGTCCTCGACTTCGGGCGCATCATCGCGGTCGGCAACCCCGAGCAGGTGCAGTCCGACCCGCTCGTGCGAGCCGCGTACCTCGGGGAGGGCGACGAGGAGGCCGAGACCCCGCCCGACCAGCGCGGCCTGCGGGACGAGATCGTCGTCGACCTCACCCCGGCCGGCGCGACGCGCGGCGACGGGAGGAACGGGCAGCCCGACGCCCAGGCCGCGATCGAGCTCGTCGACGTTCGCGCCGGCTACGGCGCCATCGACGTGCTGCACGGCGTGAGCCTCCGCATCGAGCCGAAACAGGTCTTCGCGCTGCTCGGCCCGAACGGCGCCGGCAAGAGCACGACGCTGCGCGTCGCCAGCGGGCAGCTCCGCGCGAGCGACGGGACGGTCCGGTTCGAGGGCCAGAAGGTCGACGGGTGGTCACCGGACCGCCTGGCGCGCGCCGGCCTGTGCACGATCCCGGAGGGTCGGGGCATCTTCCCCAACCTCACCGTGCTCGAGAACCTCCGGATGATCACCTACGCGGGGGTGTCGTTCCACGAGATCGAGGAGCACGCCTACCACCGGTTCCCGCGGCTGAAGGAGCGGCGCAAGCAGGTCGCGGGGACGCTGTCGGGCGGCGAGCAGCAGATGCTCGCCATGGCCCGGGCGATGGCGACCAACCCGCGGGTCCTCCTGCTCGACGAGGTCTCGATGGGCCTCGCCCCGATCGTGGTCGAGGAGATCTACGAGGTGGTGAAGCGCATCGCGACCGAGGAGGTGGCGATCCTCATCGTCGAGCAGTTCGCCCACGAGGTGCTCGACGTCGCCGACCTGGCCGGGATCATGCTCCACGGGCGGGTGGAGTTCACCGGGAAGCCGGCCGAGGTGAACGAGGCCCTGCAGCACGCGTACCTCGGTGGCTCGATCGAGGCCGAGCTCGACCCGCCCCGCCCCGGTCACTGACCGCTCACCGAACCCGCGGCGTCACCCGGGGCGCCGATTCGAAGCGGCGCTGCCCGGCCGCGATCGACGCCGAGTCGCTGCCGAGCCCGATGTAGACCTTCGCCACGCTGAGGGCCTGGGCGCGGCTGAGCTCGCGGGCCAGCCAGATCGATCGGACGGTGCCCTGGCTCACCAGCGGCGGCGCCGACGCGATCTCGGCCGCGAGCGCCTGGGCCCGCTCGAGGAGCCGCTCGGTCGGCACCACCTCCTGCACGAGCCCGATCTGGTGGGCCCGGCGCGCCGACAGCCGCTCGTGGTTGCCGAGCAGCGTCAGCCGCATGATCTCGCCGAACGGCATGCGCGCCCGCATGAGGATCGGCTCGAACGCGGCCGTCATGCCGTAGGTGACGTGCGGGTCGAAGAAGGTCGCGTGCTCGGCCGCGACGATCGTCTCGACCTCGCCCAGCATGTAGAACGCGCCGCCGCACGCCATGCCGTTCACGGCCGCCACGACCGGCTTCCAGCAGTCCGCGCTCTTGGGCCCGAGGGCGAGACCCGGGTCGTCCATCATCCACGGCCCGGTGGGCTGGGGGATCACGTCGCCCCGGTCGATGCCGGTGCAGAAGGCGCGGTCGCCGGCGCCGGTGAGGACGACGGCCCGGACGTCGTCGGCGAAACGGAGCTCGCGCCACAGCTCGTGCAGCTCGCGGGTCATCGTGGTGTCGAAGCTGTTGAGCCCGTCCGGTCGGTCCAGCGTGATCGTCGCCACGCCGTCCTCGGCCTCGAAGCGCAACGTCGAGCGCGCCACGCCGGGAGGCTACCCAGCCCCCTCGTCGACGAGGGCGTGCGCCCGGGGACTCCGGCGGCGGTCGACACCTCCCTGGCATGCGCTCGCCGTCATCCTCAGCGACGAGGCGACGGCGCTCGTCCCGCCCGGTAGCGCACCCGGGTCCGTCGCCTCGCCCGGGTACGTTTCGCTCCGTGTCCCGTCCCAGCGCCCGCCTGGTTGTCGGCGCCTTCGCCGCGACCCGGGTGGCGATCGGCGTCGTCTTCGCGATCGCTCCCGACCGCGTGACGCGCCAGACCACGGGTCCCGACGCGGCGCTGATGACCCGCAGCTTCGCGGTGCGCGAGACCGTGCTTGGCGTCGGGGGACTCCTCGCGGCCGCGGCGGCTCGTCGTCACCCGTCGGGCGTCCGGCTGTGGGCCGGGCTCGGCGCCCTGACCGACGGCGGTGACCTGTGGGCCGCGCTCGCGGGGCTCCCGGACGCAGGGGCGTCCGCCGGGGTGCCGGCCGTCGTGGCGGCGCTCGGCCTGGCCGCGGAGCTGTGGGCGTTCCGCGCCGCGGCTACCGCGGCGTAGGCAGGCCGCCGCCGGACGGCGTCACGAAGTGCGGTCGGCGGCGCTTGGCAGGCGGGCGCGGCGCAGACCACGATCGGGTGCGATGACGAGCGGCGACGACACCCCGGTGCCCGACTATCCCGGCCTGCTGCGCCTCGACCGACGACGGTTCATCGTCGTCGGGGCGGGGCTCGGGATCGGCCGCCAGACCGCGCACGCGCTGAGCACCGCCGGGGCCCGAGTGGCCTGCGTCGACGTCGAGGCCGACCGTGCGCACGAGGTCGCGGCGGAGGTCGGCGGCGTGGCGGTCGTGGGCGACGCCACCCGACGGGCCGACGCGGAGCGGGTCTTCGACGCCGCGATCGATGCCCTGGGCGGTCTCGACGGCGTCGTGGACATCGTCGGGATGGCCCGGTACGCCATCCTGCTCGACGTCGACGACGACGAGTGGGACTGGCACTTCGACGTCGTGCTCCGCCACGCCTACCTGACGGTCCAGCTGGGAGGACGGCGCCTGGCGGCCGGGTCGGGCGGCGCGCTGGCCTTCGTCGCCTCGGTCTCGGGCCTCACGTCGGCGCCCCGCCACGCCGCGTACGGCGCCGCGAAGGCGGCCCTGATGTCGCTCGTGCGCTCGGCCGCGGTCGAACTCGGCCCGGCCGGCGTGCGCGTCAACGCGGTGGCACCCGGGGTGGTGTGGACGCCTCGCGTCTCGGCCCTGCTCGGCGAAGAGGGCCGGGCCCGGAACACCGCGAACACGCCGCTGCGGCGGGTCGCGCAGCCGGCCGACATCGCGGCCGCGCTCCTGTTCCTGTGCTCCGACCTGGCCTCGTACGTCACCGGCCAGACGCTCGTCGTCGATGGCGGCGTCGGCGCCAAGTTCCCGTACCCGATGGCTGATTGAGCGACCGCGAGCGGTCGGCGACCTGACGGCCGATCGCGCGACGCGATAGGCAGAAGCCCGTGTTCGTCCGGATCGACCTGGCCCCGCACCCACCGGTGGTGTCGCTCGAGGACCCCGAGGACATGAGCCGGTTTCACGTCGCGGTCGACGGCGGCGCGAGCGGCGCCGACGAGGCGCTGGTCTTCGGCGCCCTGGTCGACGCCGCCGCGGGACGACTCGAAGACGACGACGCCTGGATCACCATCGACGCCCTGCGCCGCATGGCCGCCGGGCGCGTCGGCCCGTCGTGGGACGACGACCTCGCCCGCATGCTCGACTACGCGCGCGGCAAGGGATGGCTCGACGAGCGGGCGCACGCCATCCGCGCCCACGTCGAGTGGTCCGGGTGACCGACGCCGCCGGCTGTCTGCTCGCGGTCGCGTGGCGGGCCGAGCCGCCGGCCGCGCCGGCGGGATGGATCGCCGAGCCGGTGCTCCCCGACCAGACCGCACTCGACCGGGCCGGCTCGAAGGGCAGAACCCCACCCCCCTTCCACACCCTGCTGTGGGCCGCGGCGCCGGCCGCGGGCTCGCTCACCCTGCCTGCTGACCTGGCGCCCGCGGTCGAGCGCTGGGCCGGCTTCCGGTTCTCGTCTCGTCCCGCGTGGGACGACACCGACCCGGACGGCGTGGAGCCGAGCGTGAAGCAGGTCTCGTTCCTGCACGCCCGGACCGATCTCGCTCCGGGTGCGTTCGCTCGGCACTACCGCGAGCACGTGGCCCTCGCCCGGGTGCACCACCCCGCGATCTGCCGGTACGCGCAGCACGACGTCGTCGAGACGGTCGGGGACGCGGGGCTCGACACCCAGGGCATCTCCGAGCTCTGGTTCGCCGACGAGGCGACCCTCGTCGCCCGCTACTTCGCCGGCCCCGACAGCGTCCCCGTCGTGCGGGCCGACAACCGCGAGTACATCGACTTCGCGGGGACCCTCTCCCTCCTCGTGCGTCCGTCGGCCGCGAGGTGAGCGCGCACGCGGACGAGCTCCGCGACGTCTTCCGCGGCTTCTTCGCTCGGGAGTCACCACCCGCCCGGGTCCGGGCCGCCGAGGACGCGCAGCCGCCCGGCTTCGACAGCGCGCTGTGGGCGCGAGCGGGCGAGCTGGGCCTGCCCGCCATGGACGGCGCCACCCTCGCCGAGCTCGCGGTGGCCGCCCGCGAGTACGGGCGGGCCGTGGCGCCGATCCCCCTGGTCGAGACGCTCGTCGCGTCACGGCTCCTGACTCGGGTGGGGGCGGACGGCGCGCCCGCGCTCCCGACAGTCGCCTTGCAACCGGCGGCGGGCGTCGCCCACCTCGTGCCCGCGGGAGCGGTCGCCGACGCGGTGGTCGCCCTCGACGGCCACGAGCTGGTGGTGGCGACCGACGGGGCCGTCGCGACGGCGGTTCCCAACCTGGCGCGAGCGCCCCTGGCGACCTGGTCGCTCACCAGCCGGACCGTGCTCGCCCGCGGCGCCGACGCGGCGGCGCAGCACGCGCGGGCCGTCGATGAGTGGCGGGTGCTCACTGGGGCCGCGCTCGTCGGCTTGGGCCAGCGCGCCGTCGAGATCGGGGTCGACTACGCGAAGGCCCGTCACCAGTTCGGCGTGCCGATCGGCTCCTTCCAGGCCATCCAGCACCGGCTCGCCGACGTCGCCACCGCCGTCGACGCCGCCGACCTCCTCGTCGCCCACGCCGCCACCACCGACCGGCCGGACCCGGAGCTGGCGGCGGCCGCCTTCCTCGCCGCCACGCGGGGCGCGCGCGACGCGGCGGCGGCGAGCCTCCACGTGCACGGCGGCTACGGCTTCATGCTCGAGTACGACATCCAGCTCTACTTCCGCCGCGCCGCGGCCTGGCCGCTCGCCCTCGGTGACCCCGCCGACGAGCTGGCCCGCCTCGGTGACCTGCTGGCCGACGCCGGCTGGGCGCTCCCCGAGCCGCCGCCGAGCGCGTTCCGAGCCGAGGTGCGCGCCGTCCTGGCCGACGCCGGCACCGACGAGGCGATCGCACGCGCGGACACGACCGGGACGGTGCACGACTGGGCGTTCCACCGCCGGCTGGCCGGGCAGGGTCTCGTGGCGGCGGGTTGGGAGCCGGAGTGGGGCGGCCAGGGCCGCGACGACCGTGAGGTCCTCGCCTTGTGGGAGGAGCTCGAGCGCGCCGGCGCGCCCACCGACGGCTGGGGCACCTCCGAGCTGGTGGCTCGCACCCTCGCCGTCGCCGGGACCGACGAGCAGCGGCACCGGATCGTGCCCCGCGTCCTCAGCGGCGAGATCCTGATCTGCCTCGGCTACAGCGAGCCCGACTCCGGCTCCGACGTCGCGGCGGCGGCGACCCGGGCCGAGCGAGACGGCGACCAGTGGGTCATCAACGGCCAGAAGATGTTCACGACCCTCGCCCACGAGGCGTCGTACGTGTTCCTGCTGACCCGCACCAACCCGGACGTGGCGAAGCACCGGGGCCTGACGCTGTTCCTCGTCCCGATGGACACGCCCGGCATCGAGGTGACGCCGATCCTCACCCTCAGCGGCGAGCGGACCAACATCACCTACTACACCGACGTGCGCGTCGCCGACGAGTGGCGCGTGGGCGCCGTCGACGGGGGCTGGGACGTCATGCGCGTCGCGCTGGCGTTCGAGCGCCGACCCACGATGGTCGGGGAGCTCGACCGGCTGCTGCGCCAGTACCTCGAGTGGGCCCGCCGCCGGCCGGGCCTGCTCGTCCAGGCCCCGGTGCGGACCCGCCTGGCCAGCGCGTTCGTCGACCTCGAGGCGGGCCGGCGACTCAGCGAGCGCATGGCCGCCCTGACCGCGGCCGGCGAGCTCCCGATCGTCGAGGGCTCGATGGCGAAGCTGTGGTCCTCGGAGGCGCTGGTGCGCGCCGCCGCCAGCCTGCTCGACACCCTCGGCGTCGACGGCGTGCTGAGCGCGGGAGCCCCGGACGCGCCCGCCGGCGGCGCGGTCGAGCTCATGCACCGGCACTCGCAGGTCACGACGATCCGAGCCGGGACGAGCGAGATCCAGCGCACGATCATCGCCGAGCGCGGGCTGGGGCTGCCCCGTTCCGGGCGTTAGACGACGGTCGAGGTCAGGATCTCCGGCGTCTCGTCGGTCACGAGCACGGTCTCGCCCCAGCGGGCCCGGTCCCGGGTCGCCTCCACGAACAGCACCATGCCCGGCGCCAGCTTGTCCTCGGCCCGGACGGCCTCGTGACCCAGCCCGACGCCGTCGACGCTGACACCGGCCTGGATCACGTCGCCCACCCGGGCGCCGGGCCGGCAGGCGGTGACCCCGGCCGCCGAGGCGGCGCGGGCGCCGTCGTCGGATGGCCACGTGCGCGACAGCACCCCTTCCCAGCCCTCGTGGATCACGCCGACCCGGGCCGCGACGCGGTCACCGGCCACGTCGATGACGGGGGCGAAGGCGGGCGTCGTCGTGCCGAGCTGGGCCATCCGCTCCTCGAACACGCCCGCCAGCTCTCGCGCGCCCACCGTCGGCCCGGCCGCGACCACCGCCGCCAGCGCGCCCTCGGCGACCGCGATGGCGGCGCGGATCGCCTCGACGTCCGCCGGCGTCTTCACGCGGCGGATCTCACGGAGGACGGCCTCCCCGTCGGCGAGCTCCGCGTCCGGGAACACCGCCGCCAGCAGCCCCGCGAACAGGGGCGACATGCCGTCCACACCGACTCGCCGGACCGTCGTGCCCTCCGCGGCCCGAGCCGCCGCCGACGCGAGGTTCATCGGGTTCCACGAGATCGGGTAGAGGTTGGCGGGCGGGACGTCGGCGGGCACGCCGTCGTCGGTGACGCTCAGGAGATGCACCCGCCCGGTCGCGCCGACGAACACGCACGAGGAGGCGAACGGCCGCGTGCCGGCCAGCCAGAGCCGGTTGGCACCCGACACGTAGCGAGCGTTCGCCTCCCGCCCCAGCACGAGCACGTCGACCTCGGCCTTCGCCATGGCGGCCCGGATGCGCTCCCGGTGCTCGGTCATGCGAGGCCGTAGGCGCCGAAGCGCAGGTTCGAGAGGCGCTCGCAGCCGTCCTCGGTGACCGTCACGATCTCCTCGGCCCGGAAGCCACCCTTGCCGTCCTCCCAGACCACCGGCTCGAGGACGAGCACCATCCCCGGGGCCAGCACGATCGACTCGTCGAAGTCCTCGCCGAGGTCCGTGCCCACGAACGGCATCTCGGCGCTCTCGGTCCCGGTGCCGTGAGCCAGGTAGAGATGGGCGAGCCACGGCTTGCGGCCGTAGACCTCGCCCGCCGCCCGCGTCAGGTCCCGGGCCGTCGCGCCCGGCTTCGTCACCTCGACCACGGCCGCCACGATGTCGAGCCACTGCTGGGCGTGCCGGCGGTGGTACTCCTCGAGGTCGCCGCCGACGACCCAGGTGTGGCCGTAGTCGGACTGGTAGCCCTCGTAGTGCATGCCGGTGTCGACGAACACGACGTCGCGGGCCTCGAAGCGGCGGGGCGTCGTCACGGTCGGGAAGACGACGTCGCCGGTCGCCGAGTACGGGCCGGCCTTGATCGAGTGGGGCATCACCTGCCACACCGGGTCGACGGTGTTCCCGGACGCGCCGAGCTCGAGGATCCGGCGCAGGAACAGGCCGGTCAGCTCGGTCGCCGGCACGCCGGGGGCGACCATCGTCTCGACGTCGGCGATCGCGGCCTCGTTGATCGCCTGCGCCCGTCGGATGCACTCGAGCTCGTCTGGCGTCTTCACGATCTTCGCCGCCGTGAGCGCCACCGACGCGTCCTGGGGGTCGCGGTCGGCGAGGGCGCGCCAGAGCGGCATCGTGGCGTCGTCGACCGCGAGGCGCCCCCGGGGCAGGGACTGGACGAGTCGCTGCGCGTCGTCGTCGAACTCCAGGTTCAGCCCCGGCCAGACGTCGAGGCCGAGGTCGGTCGGGACCGTCGCCGCCTCGGGTGCCCACACCGTCGGCGGCGTGCCGTCGGTCGTGACGACGGCCACCGCCCGTCGGTGGATCGCCTGGGCCTGGTCGGCGCCCGGCATCCGGACCCCGCTCGCGTAGCCGACGTTGCCCTGGCCGAGGAGCACCAGCACGTCGATGTCGTGGTCGGCGAGACTCTCGACCAGCCGCGCGTGGCGCTCCCAGCCCATCCGGGCCCGGTCGAGCGTCCCGTCGAACGCGAGCGGGCCGCCGCTCACAGGGGAAGCTTGTACGCGTCGACGGCGTTGCGGCCCAGGATCCGATCCTGCGCGCCCGCGTCGAGCGCCTCGATGCCCTTGCGGAGCTCGTCGACGATGCCGGGGTGGTACTCGGGGTGCGGGTAGTCCGACGCCCACAGGATGCGCTCGGCCCCGAGGAACTCCGCGCAGGCGGCCAGGTTCCATTCCTCGGGCTCGAAGCCGGCCCAGCACTGGCGCTGGAAGTACTCGCTCGGCAGCATCGACAGCCAGCGCTGCTCGAGCGGGAACGCCTTCACCTGCTCGTCCATGCGCTCGAGCTGGGTCGGGATCCACCCGCCGCCCGACTCGAGGAACAAGAACCGGAGGTTCGGGAACCGCTCGCAGACGCCGCCCATGAGCAGCCGCCCGAGGGTGACGATCATGTCGACGGTGTTGCCGACCGCCTGGCCGAGCCCCGAGCCGCCGTGCAGTTCGTCCATCGCCATGTTGGTGATCATCATGTTCTCGTCCTCGGCGACGAGGCCGAACTTGCGGCACGCGCCGGGCGTGTCGACGTGCACGCCGGGATGGAACGCCACCGGGACGTCGAGCTCCTGGACCGCGGCCCAGAACGGGTCGTACACGGAGTGGTTGAGCGGCAGCTCGTCCACGTACGCCGACGGCCGCACGAACACGCCGCGCAGGCCGAGCTCGCCGACCCCGCGCTGGGCTTCGGCGACCGCCCGCCCGACGTCTTGGAGCGGGACCCCGCCGATCCCGAACAGCCGGGTCGGGAACGCCGCGCAGTACTCCGAGACCCAGTCGTTGTAGGCGCGGATGCAGTCGGTGACGAAGTCCACGTCGTGCAGGGCCTCGATCGGGTCGGTGGGCCCGTAGAACAGCGCCTGGGACGGGTAGAGCACGGCGGCGTCGATGCCGTCGGCATCCATGTCGACGGTGCGGGCCTGGGGGTCGTACCCACCCGGCACCCGCAGGCTCTGGAGCAGGTCGAAGAACTCGCGGGCGGTGATGCCGACCGCGGCCGCCATCTGGTCCTGGAGCTCGCGCCCGCCGCCCCGCACCCGACCGCCCAGGTAGAAGACCTCGTAGACCTCGTCCTCGACGACCTTGCGCGGGATCCAGTCGCCCCAGCGGGACTGGTCCATCCGCGCGAGCCAGAGGTCGTCGGGCTCGTAGGTGTGGCCGTCGGCGTCGACGACGAGCTGGTCGGCCGGCATGCGCCCTCCCTCGGCGCGCCCACAACGTGACGGACGCGCGACCACCCTACGTCGCGTGGCTCGACCCCGGCCGGAGCACCCGCTCGGCTTGGTCGACGGGCGCGGCGGCGCGCGGGCTGTTGCCGGCTTGGAGTCCGGTCGATACCCTCGCTCGGGGTGCGTTGCGGGGAGCGGTTGCGATGACATCGAGCGCGGCGAATCCGGTCGACGCCCAGGTGTTCATCAGCTACGCGCAGGACGAGGACGGCGCGCAGGCGCTCGACGTCGCCGATCACCTCGAGGCGGCCGGCGTCTCGGTCTGGATCGCCGACCGCAGCATCGACGGCGCCCAGAACTACGGGCCCGAGGTCGTGGCGGCCATCGACCGCTGCCGGGTGCTGGTCGTCCTGTGCTCGGCCGCGTCGCTGCACTCGGGGCACGTGGCGGTGGAGGTCGAGCTGGCCTTCGAGGCCAAGCGACCGCGGCTGCCGCTGCGCCTCGATGACACGCCGTTCCCGGACCAGATCCGCTACTGGCTCACCGGCTCGAACTGGATCGACGTGCGCGGCCCGGCCGAGGACTGGGTGCCGAAGGTGATGCGGGCGCTCGAGCGGCACGGCGTCGATCGCGACGCCGCCGCGGTGACACCCGCCCGCCACCCCGCGTCGGCGCCCAGCGCGCCGGTGCTCCCGATCAGCGAGGTGGACTACTCGCGAGCGAGCGACGGCACCCACATCGCCTATCGGATCGTCGAGGCCGCGGGCTCCTGCGCCCCGGGGACCGACGTCGTCATGGTCTCGGGCGGCCTGTTCCCCATGGAGCTCTTCGAGAGCGACCCTGGGGTCGTGCGGCTCCTCGACGGGCTCCGGGCGATCGGACGGGTCGTGATCTTCGACCGCCGCGGCATCGGCCTGTCCGACCCGATCACCGACTGGGAGCGCCCGGTCCTCGACCAGTGGGCCGACGACGTGCTGGCCGTCTCCGATGCCGCCGGTGCCCAGGACGCGGTCGTCTACGCCTGGGACAGCTACGGCGTCGGCAGCCGGTTCGCAGCCCGGAACCCCGACCGGCTCCGACTCCTCGTCCTGCAGCAGCCGGCCATGGTTTCCGACGACGAGTGGGAATCCTGGCAGGAGGAGCGGTCGGCCATCGTGCGCGACAACCTCGCCGGCGAGCAGGGCCTCCTCGGGCTCATCGCCCCCTCCCGCGTCGATGACCCGTCCTTCCAGGACTGGTATCTCCGGGCCGGTCGCGCCGGCGCCAGCCCGAGGATGGCGGCGCAGATCTGGGAATCGACCTTCAGCTCCCGAGCCAGCGACCAGCTCCTCGACCAGGTCCAGGCCCCGACGATGGTGCTGCTTCGCCGCGACAGCGCCTATCTCCCGGCCGACGTCGCCCGCGCCGCCGCGGCCGCGATCGACGGCTCCACCCTCGTCGAGCTCGACGGCGCCGACCACTTCCCCTTCCTCGGTGACGTCGACGCGGTCGCGGCGGCCATCGCGGACTTCGTGGACCGCGCGCTGCCGCCACCCCGGCACGTGCTGGCCGCCCTCGTGCGGTCCGAGCTCGTCCCGTCCGAGGAAGGGCCGCGGTCCGGCGATGACGACCAAGCAGCCGTCGAGCGCCTCGAGGCGGTCGTCGCGGCGGCCGTGCAGGACTGCGGCGGCGAGGTCGTCACGACGGACGACGCCGTCGTGGCGATACTCCCGTCCGCCTTCGCGGCGGTGCGCGCCGCCCGGCGCACGCGCGACGGGCTCGCCGCGGCCGGGGTCCGGGCCCGCATCGGCGTGCACGTCGGCGACGTCGACCGGCGAGACGATTCGGTCACCGGCCCGGGCGCGGCGGTCGCCGCCGCCGCGACCCGCGGGGCCGGCCCGGGTGAGGCGGTGGTCACGGCGTCCGTCGCGGCCGCGGTCCCCGGCGGCACGGCTGCGTTCACGTCGCTCGGTCGGCGGGAGCTGCCGGGCGAGCCCGGCGAGTGGGAGCTCTTCGGGCTCTGACCGCCGCTACCCGGATCCCCGACTCGACGGTGCCGCCGAGCCGGACGGGTGGGCGTCGGGCAGCCGGATGATGGCGTAGCCGGCCCGACGGAGCAGCTCGGGCATCTGGTGCACGGCGTCGCGGTCGAGGTCGCGCACCTCGTCGCTCAGCTCGTCCCAGTCGACGAGATACGGGCTGGTCCGAGCCACCGGGTCGCGGTGGGCTCCGAGCGTCCAGCCGTCCCGATGCCGCTCCGCGACCCAGCGCTCGTGCTCGAGCCGGGCCAGCAGCTCGAGCTCGTGGCGCTGGAAGTCGAACGTCGCCCGGCTCGGGCCGTCGAGGTTCACGAGGTCGCAGCCGATGCCGCGCAGCTTCTCCGCGTAGTGCGCGGCCTGGTGGCGGTTCGAGTCGCGCAGCGTCTCGGGCAGGTCGTCCCACGCCGCGACGGCGGGATCCGTGCTGTCCACGCCCGCGTCCCGCTGCCGGGCCCGGTACGCGTCGTGGATCCCGCGCGCGAGACGCTCCACGAGACCACCGGTCACCAGCTCGGCGGTGCAGGCGACGTCGGGCAGGGACACGATGCGCAGCGTCGGCTCGGCCTCCTCGATGTGGCGCAGGGTGTGATGGAGGACGCCGGCGAGGGCCCCGGTGCGCCAGATCCCGGCGACGACGGTCGAGCCGTGGGCCCGGGCGGCCTCGCGGAGGCCCAGGGCGGCGCCGAGGTTGGCGGCCGGGTCGTCGAGGAGCGCGAAGACGGTCGCGGGCGGCTGGCCGGGGGCGAAGATCGCGTTCGTCACCGCCTCCCGCGCGTCGGGGGCGAGCTCGACCGGCTCGACGTGGCCGGTCAGCCACGGGTAGCGGGCCTCGAGGGCGCCCAGCTGCTCCCGGGCCTGCGCGTCGACGAGCGTGATGCGGCTGCCCTCGGCGTCTGCGCTCGGATGCGTGACGGCGTTGAACACCAGGCGCGTCGCGGTCGGGCCGGAGCCCAGGATGACGATGCGGGTGCCGGCGGGCCGGTGGGTGCTCAGCAAGACCCGGGCCGCCAGGTCGTGCACGCTGAACACGTCGACGCGGACCCGCTCGTCCTCGGCGATGCGGAACGTCTCGAGCTGGAACAGTCGGGCCAGCTCGGGGTCGCTGACGTGGATGTGGCAGTCCAGCGGCGGGCCGGTCGTGGTGGCGCCGAAGCTGAGGGCCTTGAGCGCGATCTCGGCGTTGGTCGTGTCGTCGGCGGTCGCGATGAGGCGCCGGGCGCGACGGATCCGGGCTTGGGCGAGCACGGCCGGATCGGTCCCGTCGCCGACGATGACGACCGCGCCGGCCGCTCGGGCCGGCTCGAGCCCGGTCCCGGACGGGTCGAGCTCGATGGCGACCATGTCGGCACCGGCCTGCCCCAGGTTCCGGGCCAGTGCGCCGCCGATCTCGCCCAGCCCGACGATCACGACGTGGCGGCGGAGGAAGGGGAGGCGCGCCAGCGCGATTCGGTCGTGGAACAGCGCCGCGACGGCGCTGATGGCGCCCAGGCCGACCGCGGCGGGCAGCAGGAACTGCGCGATGTCGAGCGTCCACGGCAGCGGCGGCGGCGGGGGACCGCCGGTGATGAAGAGCATCCGGAGGTCCGCGTAGAGCCGGTCGCCGAAGCCGAGCGAGCGGCCCCGCGCCGCGTAGTACGTGCCGAGCCCGATCCAGCCGAGCACGAGCCCGCCGACCACGCCGACCACCACGAGGGTCCAGCGCAGGCGTCGGGTGACGTTTCGTCGCTCGGGTCGACCAGCCATCGTCAGGGTGCGCGCCGCGCGGGAGTCGTGATCCGCGGGGCCGCCACTACACCGGCGTCGTCGCCGGAGGCCACGCGTCCACGGTGCCACAAACCGGCGCCGAACGGGTCGAGGGTGCTCAGGCCGTCCGCTGCAGCTGGGGGGCGACGTCGCGGCCGAAGGCGTCCATCTGATCGAGCAGCTCGTCGAGCGAGCGGTTCCGGAACCGGACCTGGAGGTGGCTGACGCCCATGGCGCCGAACTCGTTGAGCCGCTCGGCGACCGCGTCGGCGCTGCCCCTCAGCGTCGTCTCGCCGACGTCCCACGTCGGCTGGCCGACGTAGAGGACCTCGGTGATCGTGCCGAGGTCGATCGGCTCGTCGCCTCGGGTTCGCTTCCGGTGCTCGAGCAGATACGCGATCTGGGCCGGCATGTCGTCACGCGGGGTGCCCTGCGGGAGCCACCCATCCCCGCGCTCGGCGGCCCGCCGCAGCGCCGGCTTCGAGGATCCACCGACCCAGATCGGCAGCGGGTGCTGGCGGGGGCGAGGCGCCATCCCCGCGTCGTGGAGGTGGCCCCAGAAGGGCGTGGTGACGTCCGGGTACTCCACGGTGAAGGCGTCGCGGATGACGTCGATGGCGGCGTCGGTGACCGCGCCGCGACGCTCGAAGTCGAAGCCGAGGAGCTCGAACTCACCCTGGAGGTGGCCGGCGCCGACGCCGAGGATGGCCCGGCCCCCTGACAGCTCGTCGAGCGTCATGAACGACTTCGCGGTGTGGAGCGGGTGGCGGTAGCTCAGCACGTACACGTGCGACAGGATCCGCACCTGGTTCGTGATGCCGGCGATCCACCCGAGGGTCGCCACGGTGTCGTACCAGGTGGTGCGCATGTGCTCGTCGAGCGGCTTCGTGACCGCCAGATGGTCGCAGACCGCGACGTAGAAGAACCCGGTCTCGTCGGCCTTGCGGGCAATCGCCGCCAGCTCGGCGGCGCCGGCGTCGGCCTCCCAGTCCTCGGCGAAGGTGCGGCTCTTGGCCTGCACCTGCAGCTGCATGCCGTAGACCAGCTCCCCGGCGGGGACGATCGACGGCATCGGGTCGGCTCAGGCTCGGCGCAGGGCGCCGTTCACGGCGTCGAACGCGACGCGCTGGGCGTCTTTCGAGCCGTCGAGCACCGCGTCCATGTTGAAGAAGCCGTGGAACATGCCGGGGGCGCGGTGGATCTTCACCGGCACGCCGGCCGCCTCGAGGGCCCGCCCGTAGGCCTCGCCCTCGTCGCGCAGGGGGTCCATCTCGGCCGTGATGACGCACGCCGGCGCCAGGCCGGCCAGCGACGACGCCTTGATCGGCGACGCGTACGGCTCCTCGCCGTGCGCGTCGTCGCTCAGGTACTGCCGCCGGAACCACTCCATGTGGCCGACGGTGAGGAAGTACCCCTCGGCGTTCTCGCGTTGCGACGGGTACTCGCTACGCGTCGCGCCGAGATCGATCACCGGGTACACCATCAGCTGGAACGCGAGCGCCGGTCCGCCCTGGTCGCGGGCCATCTGCGCCACGACTGCGGTGAGGTTCCCGCCCGCGCTGTCCCCGGCCACGACGAGCCGGTCGGGATCGATCCCCAGCTCGTCGGCGTGGTCGCCCACCCAGCGAGTGGCGGCGTAGGCGTCGTCGGCCGCCGCCGGCCAGGGGTGCTCCGGTGCCAGCCGGTAGTCGACCGAGACGACGACGGCGCCGAGCGCGTTGGCGATCCGCCGCGCCGCGCCGTCGTGGCTGTCGAGGTCGCAGATCACGAACCCGCCGCCGTGGAAGTAGACGACGCCGGGCAGCCCCTGCTCGTCGGACGGCCGGTAGACGCGGACCGGGATCTCGCCGGCCGGGCCGGGGATCCGGCGGTTGGCGACGTCGGCGACCGGCTCGACGTCGGCCGGGCGCGGCATCTGCTTGGCCTGCTGGCGGGCCTCGGTCGCCGAGTCGACCTGGTCGACGGCGGGGAAGTGCTCCTTGAGCACCTCGATGAGGGCGGCCGCGCCCGGGTCGATCGGCATCGGCGCGCAGAGTAGCGGCGGTCTGACGGGCCGTCAGGCCCGCTGGGTAGCCTCCGCGAGCAGCGATCGGGAGGAACGGTGCGCGCGGACGAGCGGTGGGGGAGCATCCCGGGCCTGGTCCAGGCCCGAGCCGCCGACTTCGCGGCGCGCGAGGCGGTCGTCGACGACGACGGGGCCGTGCGCCACACCTACGGTGACCTCGGCGCCCTGCTCGTGCGCTCGACCCGGGCCGCCATGGCGGCCGGCCTCGAGCCCGGGGACCGGGCGTCGGTGTGGGCACCGAACGTCCACGAGTGGATCACCGCCGCCCTCGGCGTCCTCGGCGCCGGCGGCGTGCTCGTGCCCCTCAACACCCGCTTCAAGGGCGCCGAGGCCGCCTTCGTGCTCGGCAAGGCCCGGGCCCGCACGCTCTTCACCGTCACCGGGTTCCTCGGCACCGACTACGTCGCCCTGCTGCGCGAC
>Ga0102924_1002313_pt1 | contig 20920 bp, 21 predicted proteins | sample PaiPotPPM11metaG_FD_80116 | JGI IMG/M metagenome (GOLD analysis project Ga0102924, IMG submission 80116) | Iron sulfur acid spring bacterial and archeal communities from Banff, Canada, to study Microbial Dark Matter (Phase II) - Paint Pots PPM... ...
CCGGCGTTGTTCAGCCACGCACGGGCGAACGCTAGGAACAACAAGTTCGCGGCGTTCCACATCAGTTCGATGCTCATGAGCATGATGAGCGGATTGCGGCGCAGCACGACGCCCGCCACGCCGATGAAGAAAATGACCGACGCCAGACCCACATAGTTTGTCAATGCGACCGGTAAGAGATCGGGATGCATCACTCTTCCCCCGCGCGCACGATCGCTTCGCGCATGTCGCGCTCGACGATGCGAGCCCGGCGCCGGGTCGGGACGTACGGAGCGTGATCGCCGGCCAGCAGAATCACGCCGATAACGGCGACCATCAGAATGAACGCGGTTATTTCAAACGGCAGCAGGTTCACGGTGAAGAGCGCGTGGCCGAAATCGGCCACCGATCCGAAAACGCCGGCTGTACCGACCGGGCCGGCCGCGATTCCGTGTAAGGCCGGCGTGAAAACCGCGGGCTCGCGCGAGATCGAATAAGCCACGAACGCCAAGAGCACTGCGACGATAAGCGCTGCCGGCGCCGCGATCTTCGGAAGGCGATCGGGCCCGACGGAAAATGGCGCTACGCCGCTCGAAAGCAGCGCGATAACGAAAACGAACAGCATAAGGATCGCGCCGCTGTATACGATCAGCTGAATCACCGCTAAGAACTCGGCCGACAGCATAAAGTACGTAATCGCCAGGAAGAAAAAATGCGCGAGCAGTCCCACTACGCTGTGCACCGGCTTTTTCGCGGTTATTACGAACATCGCCGATGCGACGAGCAGCACGGCCAGGATCCAGAACGCCATGGTCATCCGGCCAAACCTTTGGTCTGCGTTTTGAGAATCGTGCCGCGCCACGTCGCGTCGTAGCCTTCATCCGTGTTGACGGTAGATTTGATCTCTGCGACGCTTCCGAGATCCGATGGAATGCCGTTGGGCCGATCGTCCGGCGCCAGGCCGACGCCGGCTTCGGGCGGCACGAGCAGCCTATCTTTGGAATAGATGAACGAGCCGCGCCGGTAATCGGACATTTCGAATCGCGGTGTCAATACAATCGCGTCGGTCGGACACGCTTCCTCGCACATGCCGCAGAAAATGCAGCGCAGTTCGTCGATTTCATATCGCGCGGCGTAGCGCTCTCCCGGCGAGCGGCGATCGCCCGGCGAGTTTTCAGCGCCGATCACCGTGATCGCGTTGGCCGGGCAGACGCTCGAGCAGAGCTCGCAGCCGATGCAGCGCTCCTTTCCGTCGCCGTAGCGCCGCAATTCGTGCAGACCGTGAAAGCGCGGCGCGTGCTTCTTCTTGCGCGACGGATACTGAATCGTCGGCTTGCGCTTGAACATGAACTTGAACGTGATGGCAAGTCCCGTCAGCAGCGCGCCGACGTTGTAAAGTTTTTTACGGCTCATCCGCGCACCGCCACGACGAACGCGGTGATGACCAGGTTGAGCGTCGCAACCGGCAGCAGCACTTTCCATCCGAAGGCCATCAGGCGATCGTAACGGATCCGCGGGAACGTCGACCGCAGCCAGATGTAGACGAACATGAAGAACGCCACTTTTAACAGGAACCACACGATGCCGGGGATCATGGTAAGGCCGCCGACCGCATTCCAGCCACCTAGAAACAGCAGCGTCGCGATGCACGACACCGTCAGCATGTTGATGTATTCCGCGATAAAGAACAAACCGAAGCGCAATCCGGAGTATTCCGTGTTGAATCCGCCGACAAGCTCGGCGTCGGCTTCAACCAAATCGAAGGGCGCGCGATTCGTCTCCGCAACAGCCGTGATCACATAGATCACAAACCCGACGAATTGCGGAATGAAGAACCAGAGCTTCGCTTGGCTATTCACAATGCCGACGAGCGAGGTCGTGCCGGCTAAGATCAGCACGCCGATCAACGAGAGGGCCATCGCCAGTTCGTAGCTGATCATCTGCGCCGTTGAACGCACGCTGCCGAGCAGCGGATATTTCGACCCAGAGGCCCAGCCGCCCAGCGAAATACCGTACACACCGATCGACGTGATCGCAAGAATCACGAGGATGCCTGCGTTGACGTCACCGACCGCCCACACATTTCCCGGCCCCGGCTCGGAAAACGGAATGACCGCATACACCGAAAACGCCGTCACGAGCGAAATGAACGGAGCGAGCCGGTAGATGAGCGGGTCGGCGGTCTTCGGCGTCAAGTCTTCCTTTAATATGAGTTTGACCGCATCGACCAGCGGCTGCAGCAATCCCCAGGGTCCAACGCGGTTCGGCCCGGGGCGTAGTTGCATCCAACCCATGATCTTCCGCTCGAAGAGCATCGCGTACGCGAACGTCGTGATCACCACAAAGAGCAGCAGCCCGCACTTTATGAGCACCGCCCACCAAATGGAAGATTGCGGCGTCAGCCAGCCGTTCATACCGGCGCACCGATCGCTTCGACCGCTTCTTCCGAAGCTCGCCGGATGTTCGTCACACTAACGATCGCGTCCGGAGCGAGAACGTTTGCAGGGCCATCGGGCAAACTGCCGATAAGCGCGATCGATCCGCGGGGCATTCCCGCTCGAACCTCGACGAGCAGGTCGTGGATGACGGGGTCGCTGTTGTGGATTGCGGCGTCGCTGTTGTGGATTGCGGTTTCGCTTTTGTTGTCATGGTGACCCTTCGACTCGCTACGCTCGCTCAGGACTGCGCTTCGCGCAGGCGATAATGTAATTAAATCCACATAGTCGCCGGTGTTCACCCCGAGCTCGAATGCATCTTCCGGCGAGAGCGCTGCCTCCGGCAACGGACGCAGTTCCGCAATGCGCGCGTCGTGAGCACTGGTTCCGCCGCCAGCGAAGATGCGAGTTTGCATGATAATTTTGAATGTCGTCCCCTCGACTCGCGCCCGTGCCGGGCGCTGCTCGGGGTGCCCTTCGACAGGCTCAGGATGACAACCCGACGGGCTCACCATGACACTATTCGCAAAGCGCTCGTCGCCTAAAGTGAAATTTTCAGGCGCAGAGGCGAGATGCCGAAGCACCGCCGCGTCGACTTCTTCCGCGATTGGTAACTCGATGCCGAGTTTTTCGGCCAGCGCGACGATCATTTCGAGATCGCTCAGCGCCTCGGCCGGCGATTCGAGCGACTGCGCCGCATTCACCGGCAGAACATCGCCGGCCAGATTCGTCGTCGTTCCGGTTTTTTCAAATCCCGATTTCGCCGGCAGCACGAGCGTTGCGAGTTCTGCCGTTTCGGTCATGAACAGATCGCTCACGACGACAAACGGTGCGCGCGTTTCTCCGAAGCCGGGATAGTGCAGCGCCGGATTGGCTCCGAAGATCGAAAGAACGGCTAAACGCCCCTCGCGAGCGGCGGCGAACATGCCGGCCGCGTCGAGTCCGCGCTCGGCATGTGCGTAGCCGGGTTTGCAAAACGGCAGCATGCCCATCGCTTCGGCGCCCCGCGCATTGGGCTGCTCGCCCGTAATGTAGGTGAAAACTTGCGCATCCTTCGGCATCTTCTCGAGCAGTGACGTAGCGAGCGCTGCGTCGCAGCCATCCCAAACGATCGCGATGCGTTTTGCGCCTTTCGGCAAATTTCTCGCCGCTTCGGCAACGGTCGCAACATCCAACGAGGGCATCGGAGCCGGATAAGCGCGCTCCGAAGAAGCAACGCGAATCAATTTAGCGCCTTTTTGAAGAGCAGCCTTGCGTATGCGCAAATCCATAACCGGCGCGCGTTCGGCCGGCGATTCGCCGATCAATACGATCGCGTCGGCGCTTTCCAAATCGACGAGCTTGCCGCCGTCGCGGCCCGGCGACGCTTGGCGCTGTCTGCCCGCGCGCCAATCGAGATTGTGCACGCCCGTTGCGCGAAAGACGTGCTGCAGTAAAAACGCTTCTTCATTGGTCAAGCGTCCGCCGCCGACTGCTCCGACCGAAGCGGGATTGACCGCGCATGCTTCGCTTATCGCAGTAGCCCACAGTTCGAGCGCATCGTCCCAACCGATTTGCACCCAGCGCCCGTCCCGCTTGTAGATCGGCTGCGTAATGCGTTCGGCATCGTCATAAAAGCCCACATTGTAGCGGCCGCGGTCGCAGAGCCAGCCGTCGCTGATCGCATCATCGTCTTCAACCGACATCGTGCGCTGAACGACGCCGACGCGTACGTCAACATGCATCTGGCAGCCGACCGGGCACTGCGTGCAGGTCGTACCGGTCCGGCGCAAATCCCACGGACGAGACTTGAAGCGATATGTTTTCGACGTCAGCGCGCCGACCGGACACAGCTCGGTAACGTTTCCGGTGAAATTATGCCGGTACGGCTCGCCGTTCGCGGTGGCGATGATGTTGCGCACGCCGCGGTCTTTCAGCACAAGCTCGCGCTCGCCGACGATCATGTCGTCGAAGCGCACGCACCGCTGGCACACCACGCAGCGTTCTTCATCCAATACGATCGTCGGTCCCAAGTCGACGGCTTTCGGTTTGCTGACTTTCGGGTCGACGCTGCGTGAATAGCCTTGACCGTAAGCCATCGCGTAATCTTGCAGATCGCATTCGCCGCCTTTGTCGCAAATCGGACAATCCAGCGGATGATTCAGAAGGTACAACTCGAGGACGGCGCGCCGCCCGTCGGCGGCTTTCTCGCTCTGCGTGTGCACGACCATGCCGTCCGTTACCGCGGTGTTGCACGCAATCTGCAGCTTGGGGGTGCCTTCGATTTCCACCAAGCAAATACGGCACAGCCCGGCCGGCCCCATCTTGCGGTGATAACAGTAGACCGGAATCTCGCGTTTTATTTGTTTCGCAGCTTCAACCAACCACGTTCCTTTCGGAACCTGAACCGGCGTGCCGTCGATAGTAACGGTGACGAGTTGCGGTTCGCTCATGCGCGCACGGTCTCGCGCGCGACGCGAGCTTCGAACTGTTCCGGAAAGCGCTTGAGAACCGAAGCTAAGAACGGTTCGATCGAATCGCCGAGCGGGCAAAGGTTGATGCCGGTGATCTCGTGGCTGACGCGCGCCAGCATCTCGATATCGGACTTGAGCCCGCGATTCTCGAGAAACCGGTGGAGCACGCGCTCGAGCCAGTATCCGCCCTCGCGGCATGGCGTGCACTGTCCGCATGATTCGTGCGCGAAGAAACGCACCAGATTGAAGGCGGCCCGCACAAAATCGGTTGTGTCGTCCATCACGACGATGGCGCCCGAGCCCAGCATCGTGCCGGCCTTCTGCAACGATTCATAATCGTACGGCAGATCGAGCTGTTCTTCGAAGATGCACGCTGAGGAACCGCCGCCGGGCTGAACCGCCATCAGTTTTCGCCCCGGCCGCAAACCGCCGGCGATCTCGATTAATTCGCGCACCGGCGTGCCGAGCGGAACCTCATAGTTGCCGGGCTTCTGGACGTGCCCGCTGATCGACACGACTTTGTAGCCTTTGCTGCGCTCGGTCCCGGCCGCGGCAAACCATTCCGGCCCGCGTTCGAGAATCGGCACGAGATAGGCCAGCGTCTCCACGTTGTTGACGACCGTCGGTTTGCTGTATAAGCCTTGCACCGCCGGAAACGGAGGCTTCAGTCGCGGCTCTCCGCGTTTGCCTTCGAGTGAGTTCAGCAGCGCGGTTTCTTCGCCGCAAATATACGCGCCGGCGCCCCGATGCACGGTTACGTCGAGGTCGAAACCGCTGCCGAAGAGATTTTTTCCGACGAACCCAGCCTTGCGGGCTTGCGCCAGCGCCTCCATGAAAATCTCATAACCGCGCTGGAATTCGCCGCGAATATAGATGAATGCGTGGTGCGATTCGATCGCATATGCGCCCAATAGAATACCCTCGAGCACCAAGTGCGGCGTCTCCTCGAGCAGCATGCGGTCTTTGAACGTGCCGGGTTCGGCTTCGTCGCAATTGCAGACGAGATAACGCGGGCGCACGTCCGCCGGCAAGAACGACCACTTCTTCCCAGTCGGAAATCCGGCGCCGCCGCGCCCGCGCAACCCGGATTTATCGGAGAGAGCTTGCACATCGGCCGGCTTCATCTCCTTGAACGCGCGCGCCAACTGTTTGTAACCGCCGCGTTCGCGATAGACTTTGATGTCGCGCAAGTCAGCCTCGCCGATACCTTCGGTCAATACTTTGACGACCGGCATTATTCTTCGATCACCTGCGCGAGCGCCGGCTCGACGTTCGCCAGCCGCTCGTTGGTCCGTCCTTTGAAGCGCGCTTCATCGGACAAGATCCGATCGAGCATGATGATGCCGTCGCGATCGAGTCCGCCGGGATTATTCGGCTCGGGCTGATCTTGCGCGCCGGCCGATTTTCCGCCCATCGAAACCTCGAAGTCTTGCCGCTCGCTCCAGCTGCGATCGGGCGCGCGCGTTTGCGCGAGCGGCGGAACGGCGTACGTCCGTGTGCGCATCGCGGCCAGCATGTCGTCGATCATCTGCGGCGTCAAATCGTAGACGAAGTTCAAATTCACTTGCATGCACGTCGCGCGATCGCACGCCGCCAAACACTCGACCTCTTCGTACGAAAATAAACCGTCAGCGGTCGTTTGCAAGTGCGAGATGCCGAGCCGCTCGCGAAAATACGCCATGATGTCCTCGGCGCCGTTTAGCGTGCACGCCAAACCGCGGCACACCTGCAGCATGTATTTTCCGACCGGCTTGCGGTAGAACAGCGTATAAAAGGAAACCGTCGACTCGACGACCGCTTGCGAGAGGCCGAGCATTTCGGCAACGGCGTGCAGCGCCTCCGAACTCGCGTAGCCCTCGTGCTGCTGAAACAGATGCACCAGCGGCAGCAGCGCCGATCGCGGCTGCTCGTACTGCGCGATGATCTCATCGCACTGCTTCTTCAGCCGCTCGCGCAACGCGTCGAAATCGCTCATGCCCTTACACCCTCGATCGAGATCGTGTTACGGGATATGGTGCGCGCGGGAATGTGCAACTTTTTCGAGCTCGGCAGGATGTCGACTTCAGAACTTCGTTTTCTCGAAAAAGTGCTCAAACGGCAAAAAAACATGGAGGTTTTTTTGCCAGAGGTTTCCGCGCGCACCATATCCCGTAACACGATCACCGGTCGACCTCTCCAAAAACCGGATCGAGCGAGCCGATGATCACCACGAGATCGGCGATAAGATTTCCCGGCGCGAGTCCTTTGAGCGCTTGGAGGTTGTACATCGAAGGCGGACGCGTGCGTACGCGGTACGGACGATTTCCGCCGTCCGAAACGACGTAGTAGCCGAGCTCGCCGCGCGGTCCCTCGACGGCTTGGTACACATCTCCCGGCGGTACGCGAAAGCCCTCGGTCATGATTTTGAAGTGATGGATCAGCGCTTCCATCGAGAGCGCGATCGTTTCTTTGGGCGGCGGCATGACTTTGGTGTCGTCGACTGCGTAGGGTCCCGGCTTCAGCGTATCGCGCACTTGGCGCACGATGCGCATCGACTGTTCCATCTCGTCCAAGCGCACGAGAAAGCGCGCGTACGAGTCGCCCTCGGTGCGCGTCGGAATATCGAAGTCGTAGTTCTCGTACCCGCCGTACGGAAAAGCTCGCCGCACGTCGTACGCGATGCCGGTTGCGCGCAAACCCGGGCCGGTGATGCTCCAGTCCTGTGCTTCTTCTTGCGTCATGATGCCGACGTCGACGAGGCGATCTTGCAAGATCGGGTTTGACTGCAGCAGCCCACGCAGATCCCGCATGCGGCCGGGAAACATTTCGAGCAGCGCGTCGAGTTGTTCCATAAAACCGCTCGGAAGATCCGCTTGCACGCCGCCGACGCGAAGATAGTTCGGATGCATGCGCGCCCCGCCGGTTGCTTCTTGCAGATCGAGAATTTTTTCGCGCATATCGAAGCAGTAGAAAAACGCCGAAAGGGCGCCGAGATCGATGCCGTGCGTCCCAAGCCACACGCAGTGCGAAGCGACGCGCGTAAGTTCGGCCTGCAGGACGCGAATCTGTCGGGCGCGTTCGGGAATGCGATCGGTCAGGCCGAGCAACTGCTCCACGGCTAAGCAGTAGCAATACGCATTGCTGCTGGGCGCCAAGTAATCCATGCGTTCGATCACCGTCTGCGCTTGCGACCAGAATAGATTCTCGGCGGTCTTCTCTATACCGGTGTGCAGATAGCCGATCTCGGGCTCGGCCTTGAGGATCGTCTCGCCTTCGATCTCCAGCATGATCTGCAGCACGCCATGCGTTGACGGATGCTGCGGGCCCATGGAGAGCACCATCGCGTTGCCTTCGTGCGAAACGATCTCCGGCGTCAGCGGCGTCGTGGACATGCTCATTTCGAGCGATCCTCGCCGCGAATCTTGGCGATTTGCTGCTGCAGCGCTTCGAGCGTGCGGCCCGACGGCGGCGTGCCGGCTTGCACGTTGCTCTTGAGCGCGAAAGCCGGGCGCGGCGAACGTTCGCGCGCGGGGCCGCGCAACGGATAATCCTTGCGCAGGGGATGGCCTTCCCAGTCGTTGGGCATTTGAATGCGCCGCAAATCCGGATGCCCTTCGAAACTGATTCCGAAGAGATCGTAAATCTCGCGCTCGGCCCAATCGGCGGACTTCCATAGATCCGTTGCGGTCGGAAGCTTCGGCGCGGTGCCGGTAACGCCGCAAAGCAATCGGACACGTTTTGTCTTGCGCAGATTCAACAGATGATAGACGATGTCGAATCGCGGCGTGCGCTGCGGATAGTCCACGGCTCCGACGTCGAGCAGCAGCGTGAAGCCTTCGCGTTTGAGCTCGGCCAGCCGGGCGTGCACATTTGCAGGCGCAATGCGTTCGATCGCGGCGTCATCGATCGGAGGACGCAGCGCGGGAGGATCGATCGCCGTGCCGGTCAGCGGTGGTGTTTGTGTGCTAGGCACGCGCTAACAGGCCGCCGCGGCCGCCTTCACGGATCTGCTGCTGAATCAAATTGACCGCGTACAGCAAGCCGTCGGGCGTCGGTGGGCAGCCGGGAACGTAGACGTCGACCGGGATGATCGTATCGACGCCTTGCACGATCGCATAGTTATCGAACACGCCGCCCGAACTCGCGCAGGCACCCATGGAGATGACCCATTTCGGATCGGCCATTTGATCGAAGAGCCGTTTTACCACGGGCGCCATTTTTTGCGCGACGCGGCCGGAGACGATCATCAAATCGGCTTGCCGCGGCGACGGCCGGAAAACTTCGGAACCCAAACGCCCGATGTCGTACTCGGGCGCGGTCGCGCTCATCATCTCGATCGCACAGCACGCCAAACCCATCGTAAGCGGCCACACGCTGGAGCTCTGCGCCCAGCGTGCGACGTCGTCGAGCTTGGCCAAAAGAAAATGTCCGGGCCCTACCTCCACTCGAAGCCTCGCTTCTTCCAAACGTACGCATATCCAATCCCGAGCACGACGATGAACGCTCCCATTTCAATCAGTCCGAACATGCGCAGCGCGTGCATTTGCACGGCCCACGGATAAAAGGAAGCCGCCTCGACGTCGAGGATGACGAACAGCATCGCGATCAGGTAGAACTTGACGGGGAACCGGCCCGCGATCGCCGAGGTCGGCTCGACGCCACATTCGTAGGCTTTCTCTTTTTCGGGATTGGGTTTACGCTGAGCCAGAAGTCCCGGCAGCAGGCTGAAAGCCAGCGCGGCGGCTATGGCGACGGCCACGAAAATCGCGACGGGAGCATAGGGGGTCATCGGCTTGTGACAGTTTTCACAAGCCTTTCCCAACCCCTTGAAGAAAGAATAGCGGCATGAAAGTGTTTGCGTTTGCGCTGGTCTTCGTTTTGGCTCAAGGCGGCGGGTGCAATAACCCCAACGGCGGAGGCGTGCAGGATTACGGCTCGATAGTCGGGCGCGTGCTCGACGCCTCGAACAATCGTCCGGTGCCGAACGCACTGGTCGCCGTCGGCGCGCTATATACCGGCTACTCCAACCCCGACGGCGCGTTCACGTTGTCGGGCATTCCCATCGGGCGCCAGGGCCTGAGCGCGAGCGCGCCCGGCTACCAAACCACGTCGGTCATCGTTCCGGTGCACAAAGATGAGACCACCAACGCATACTATGTCCGGCTGCTTCCTTTAACCGGCGGTGCCACCGCGCCGCCGCCACCGACGCCGACACCGACCGCAGGACCACCGACCCCGACGCCCGTGCTCACTCCGGAACCGAGTCCCACCAGCAGCAGCAGCCCCTCGCCGTAGTGGCGCTCAACATCCTGGCGATCGTCGCCGGCCTGTTCTTGGTGTACATTGCCCTGCGCGACGTCTTCCAGGGCGTCATCGTTCCGCGCGCCGAGAACACCGTGCTGCGCGTCAGCCACTATTTGAACCGCGGTTGCTGGGGGATATGGCCGTGGACCGCTTACCGCCTCTACCGTGACCCGCGGCGGCGCGAAAACTTCTTGGGGACGTTCGCGCCGTTCATGCTCGTCGTCTATCTCGTGACATGGGTCGTGCTCTTGATCGCGGGTTGGGGTTTGTTCTTCTACGGCATACGCGATCAGCTGCGCCCGGACAGTTTATCCTTCGCCGAGTGCGTGTATTTCGCGGGCGCATCATTCCTGACCATCGGCTACGGCGACATCGTCGGTACGACGACGCTGGCGCACATGATGTCGCTCGTCGCCGGTGCGTGCGGACTAGCCGTTGTCGCCGTAGTTGCAACATTCTTGTTTTCGATCTTCGGAGCGTTTCAACAGCGCGAAAGGTTCGTCGTTACATTGGGCGCACACGCCGGAGCCCCGCCCAGCGGCGTCGGCTTGCTGATCGAACACGCGCGGGCGGGAATTGTCCTCGACTTAGCGCAGGTTTTTCGCGACGGGCAAAACTGGATGGCCGAAGTGATGGAAAGTCATCTTGCCTATCCGATTCTCACGCTATTCCGCTCGAGCCACGATTATGAATCGTGGGTGGGAACACTCGGCACGCTGCTGGACGCTTCGGCGCTTGTGTTGACGACGGTTGAAGTGGACGATGCAATTCGAGGTCAAGCTCACGTCACTTACAGCCTCGGGCGTCATTTGACGCTCGATTTCACCAATTATTTTGGTTTCAGAGAACGCGAGGACGGCGCCGGAATCGAACGCGCCGAGTTTGAGGCGGCTTGCAATCACTTGACACAGGTGGGCTACAAAATGCGCGATGGTGATGGCGCGTGGAGACGCTTCTCGGATTTACGCAAAACCTATGCAGTGCACCTCAACACGCTGGCGCGCTGGCTCGAAATTCCGCCGGTGCAATGGGTCGGCGACCGCACGCTGCTCAAAACACACGTCGGGATTAAGTGAAGCGGGCCACGGAGAATGCCGATAACGATTCATATGAGGAGCGCCATTTTGCGCAGGTAACCGCGGAGCGGCCGTCTCGGACGGCCGTTAGGAACCATCTGCGGTGCGATCACGTTTGCAATAAGCAAACCCTACCTAAGACAGCTCAATAAAGGAAGTCCCCTTATGTTAGTCAAGTCTGGTATCATCGGCCTAGCGGTTGCTCTCTTCGGTTTGATAGCCGTGCCGACGGTCGCGCGAGTCCATAGCGGCGACACGTCTGTCGCAAGCACGAATACGGCGCAATGGGGTGCAAACGATGAAGTAACCGCCGTCGATCAGCAAACCTTCGACTCCGTCAACGGATTGCACGATCAGGCGACCTCGCCCGATACCCTGACCGCGATTGACGGAACGCAAAACGTCGATACCCACGTCGCCCAGAGCGAAGAATCTAACGTCAACGACGGCGAAAACAATGAAACAGGCGAACACCAGGACGGTGACAATAACGGCACCAACACCGACAACAATGGCCAGAACGGCGACAATAACGGCACCAACACCGACAACAATGGACAGAACGGTGACAATAACGGCACCAACACCGACAACAATGGCCAGAACGGCGACAATAACGGCGGGAATAACGGCGGGAATAACGGCGAGAATAACGACAACAACGGCCAGAACGGCTAGACAATTATGACGTCCAATACTCAACGCAATGCGGCGGCCACATCGGCCGTCGCATTCGCGTTCTTTCTCGCCCTCGCAGGCTGCGGTACGGCAGCTAAGCTCGATACACATGCAGAGTTCCGCAGTGGAGTAGCTGAGTTTCGCGCCCGTCATTACAGTGCAGCTTACGAGCGTTTCGACCGCATTGTTCGTGCGGATCCCTCCAATCTCAATGCTCGATACAATCGCGGATTGGCCGCCTTTGAATTGCGGAGATTTTCGTCCGCTGAATCGGATTTCAAGAGCGTCGTGGCAAAACAACCACGCTTCATTGATGCCCACTTCAATCTCGGCAGCACTCAGCTGCGCGAGCGTAAATGGACACAAGCCGCAGCTACTTTGTCTGAAGTGCTGCGCGAGCGTCCGCGCTTCTTAAAGGCCCACTTCGATCTGGGTATTGCCGACTTTCATACCGGGCGTTTCCAACAGGCGTCAAACGAATTCTCCAGCGTCACCGTGACCGCACCGCAGTACGCCAAGGCATGGTTCAATCTCGGCACCACGAGTTACAGAACGCGAAACTTCAATGGGGCGGCGACTGCATTGCATCAAGCAATCAACCTTCGGGCCAGCTACGCTAAAGCGCACTACGTCCTTGGCCGCACATATCTAGCGCTGGATAACAAGCCTGCGGCTCGCGCCGAGTTCGTTCTAACGGCGAAATATGACACAGGAATTCTAAAGAGAGCCGCGGCGGCGCTCTTACCCGAGACTCGTTAACAACTTAACTTCTTACAGAGGAATCATGGTGATCGCTAAAATTGCGAACCCGGCCCTGGCTCTTTGCATCCTCTCGCTGGCCGCTTGCGGCGGCGGCTCGGGCAGCGGCTCGACGCCACCTGCACGTTTCACGACCCAAAGACTGAATGCGACTTTTCGCGCCGTCATTGGTGTCGCGGCGGGCCGCGTTGCACAGCGCACCGCTCCTGGGGACCCGGTAACGCTTTCTGCGAACGGCAGCGTCATCGCAAGCGGTACTCTGGATGCCGCACGGCATGTCACGCTCGTGTTTAGCTCTGTCGCCGGGGGCACGCGCGTGAAGCTTTCAGGCCCAACGATCAGCCCCACGATCGTTCTCGCCCGCACGACGGCGGGCACGATCGCTCAAGTTACGGAGCAGTCCAACGGCACGCTGGCGGTCACTGCGACTAACGACGTCGATGAATCGGGAACCGTGAACGACAACGATGGCGAGAATCAAGAGAACGACATCGAGGATCAGAACGGGCAGGTAGGCCAATCGCCATCGCCGTCTCCATCGCCATCACCGTCTTCCACGCCAAAATAAGCTCTCATCCAACCTGATCGATACAGCCATGTGGTGCCATTAGAATCCATGTGCCGCATCATGCGCGTGCAAGAAGCGCTTCGCATCGTTAATAGGTAACGCAAAGCCGATCGATCGCTCGTCTTCAAAGCGCGACTCCGCAAGCCCGACGACCTCACCATTGCCGGCGAGAAATATGGGACCGCCGCTTTCGCCCGGGACGATCGGCAGCGTCACCTCGATCGCGTCGCGGCGCAGCGCGGAGATGCGCCCGGAGTTCAAAGAGGTCGCAAGCCCGAGCCCTTCGTTTGCAAACTCGTCCGGAATCGGGTAGCCCAAAAGACCGACCAACAAACCCGCCCGCGCGTCGTCGCTCGATCCGAGCTTTGCGACCGGCAGATTTTTTGCAGGCGTGCGGACGAGCGCAATATCGAGATCGGAGTCTTGCGCCAGAACGTGAAACGGAACTTCGTGTTTGTTCCCAACCGTCGCGCGATGATTCCACGTGTGCGCGAGCGCGTGTTGAACCGTGAGGATGTCGCTTCCCCAGCTACCGCTTGCGATCACGATTCCGGTCGCGTACTCGGTGTCGGGACCGCTTTTTTTCGATTCGCCCGGCACGTTCATCGTCAGCAAGACGGTCGCGGGCCGCAATCTGTCCGCCGCCGCCACGAACGCGTCGTCGGGTGATTGAGGGTGGGCGCAAGCCGCAAGCGTAAGCACGGTCAGCAGCTGCAGCGTCAGCTTCACTGCGCCATCGCCGATTCGATCGCGGCTTTCAGTTCCGCAATGCCGGCGCCGGTACGCGCGCTTACAGCCAACGAACGCCCGCGGCGCGGTATCTCCGTAACCGCATCGCATTTGTTGAAAGCGATCAGTTGACGTTTCGTTTCCAAATGCAGCGTGGAGAGCGTGCCCTCGACGGCCGCCATTTGGCGCGGCCAATCGGGATTGGCGGCGTCGACCACGTGCACGAGCAGCTCCGCTTCCTCCAATTCTTCGAGCGTCGCGCGAAATGCGGTCAGCAAGTCTTTGGGAAGACCCGTAATGAAACCGACGGTGTCGACGATCCGGACGTACCGCCCCTCTCCCATCCAAACGCGGCGCACCGTCGGATCGAGCGTCGCAAACGGCTGATCCGCGACGAACGCGTGCGAGCGCGCCAATCGATTGAGCAGCGAGGTCTTGCCCGCGTTGGTGTAGCCGACGAGCGCTGCCAGCGGCTCGCGTCCCGGCGGTGGACGGCGTGTCGTGCGCTGACGGCGCACCTCGGCGAGCTGCCGGTTGAGCACGCTAATCCGTTCCTGAATGCGGCGGCGATCGACTTCCAGTTTCGTTTCGCCCGGACCGCGCGTGCCGATGCCGCCGCCCAAACGCGAAAGGTCGGTGCCGATGCCGATCAGATTTGATTGCCGGTAGCGCAGCTGCGCCAACTCCACCTGTAGTTTTCCTTCGCGGCTGCGCGCGTGCCGCGCGAAGACGTCCAAGATCAGCATCGTGCGATCGACGATCGGCAGCGGTATGATTTTTTCCAAATTCTTGCGCTGCCTCGGGCGCAAGTCGTTCAGCACCAACACGAGGCCGGCGCGCAAAGCCTCAGCCTCCTGCGCGATCTCGAGCGCTTTTCCACTTCCGACGAGCGTGGCCGCGTCGACGCATCTGCGTTTCTGCACCATTCGTCCGGCGATCTTGGCGCCGGATGCCGCCGCCAGCGCTTCCAGCTCCGCCAGTTCGGGTTCGACGGGCCGCGCGGGATCGTTGGTATCGACCGCGACGACGAGCGCTTTCGGTCCTAGCGCGCGATTGGACGCAGGCGCTCGATGAGCCATGAAAGAGCCTCGTTGTAGTGCGGGCCGGGCCGATAGAATACGTCCGGATCCGGCGCGATGAGAACGTGCTTGGCCGCCACCGCCCGCAGCGAGCGCCAAGGTTCGCGATCCAAACTCGCTTGCAACTGCGCGTCGCGTGAGGCGAGCAGTGCGTCCGGCTGCAGGCGCAGCAGCGCCTCGCCGCTGTATTGCGCGTACGCCTGCGGCAAAGCCGCCACCGCGTTGCGGCCGCCGGCCAGCGAAATCAACGTTGAAATATACGAATTGGGGCCGACCGTCCAAATCGGCGTCGTTTGTATGACGACGAAAACCGAGGGACGCCGCGAAAAGTGTTCGGAGGCTTGCACCTTCTTCGTTTGCGCGCGCAAGTTTGCAATCAGTGCTGCCGCCTGCGCGCGGTGGCCGCTCAGCACGCCCAGTTTCGAAATATCGCCGAACAAATCCAAATAACTATCGTCGGGCAATAATGAAACGGCAACTCCCGCGCGTTTCAGCGCCGCAACCGCACGCGCTTGCGACGGAATCCCGACGACCAGATCGGGATGCAAGGTGACGATCTTCTCCGCATCCACACTCGACGCATCGTTGACTTCGGGTAACCCCTTCGCGCACGGAATACCGGAGCTAAACTGTGAAACGCCGGCAAGTTGCTTGGCGGCGCCGATCGCGCACAGATCTTCGGTCAGCGACGGCATCAGCGAGACGATGCGCGGGTGCACGCCCGAGTTTTTTTGCGTAACCGAACTCGAGCACGACACCAACGTAATCGCCAGCATGACAAACGCCCGCCGCAGGATGACCATAGAGGAGCGAGCTTTCCCAAAACCAGGAAGCCTAGCCTGCACCGCTGTATCTGGCCTTAGCACGTTTGCGCGCGGGAAGCCGGTCCAATGCCGGCACGGTCGCGCCACTGTAGGCGGGGAGCCGCCCGATGCCACTCCTTTTGGGGGAAGGCACGGGCACGAGGGTTACGATCCGCGAGTCAGGATACCAGCGCAAACGCACACATACAACCGCCTCGCGAAAGGGAAAGGGTTGCAATGCTTCTGTTTTTACTGGTTATCGTACTCGGCGCCGCTGGGCCTTCGCCGTCTCCTTCGCCGTTGCCCGAAATCGCGCACGTTTACACGAGCGATCGCACCGACGAGACGCTCAATAATTCCGCCCGTACCACCTACATCGTCACGCACGCAGATATCGCCCGTCATGGATACCGCACCGTCGGTGAAGCGCTCGAGAATCTCCCGGCTTTTGAATTTTCTCCCTATGGCGCGATCGGCAGCGCCGCGCAGTACGGCGTGCGCGGCAATAACAGCGCGCAGGTACTCGTGCTCGTTGACGGCTTGCCCGCACCGGGATCGTTTGCAAACTCGGTCGAGCTCGGCACGATGCCGCTAACAGGAATCGACAGAATAGAGCTCGTTGAAGGCGGCGGTTCGACCCTGTACGGAACGGGTGCGATCGGCGGCATCATCAACGTTATCACGCAGCGCAAAGCTGCAGACGGCGTGACGCTGCGCGCCGGTTCTTTCAGCGACAGTTCGTTCGAACTGCGCACTCCCAACATACAATTCTCGCGCATCGTAGCGCGCAACAATTTTACGCTGCCCGATGGGACGTCGCGCCCGAACAGCGATTATCAGAACTCCGCACTGCATGCGAACTTCGGCACGCACATTGGATCTTTCGCGGCGGTCTTGCGCGCGGAAATCTCGAGCGCTCGCGGCGGCGCTCCGGGACCGGTTGAATTTACGTCGCTCACGTCGCGGCAAAGGGACTTGAACGCGGGCGCCAATCTGACGCTCACGCGTAAGAGCCCGCAAGCGGAAACGACCCTGCAATTTGGAGGCACGCGACAGCAAATAACGTTTGGCTGCAATGCGGTCACCGACCCGAATTGCTTTCAGGATACCGAATCGCTCGACACCGAAGCGCGTTTCGATTTCGGCGCTCGCAACGTCGTCAGCGGAAATAACGAGCAGCTGCTGTACGGCATCGATCTGGCGCGCGGAACCGTGCGCGGAGATTCGGGCGGCTTGTTTTCAACGAACAGCTTCGCGCAAGCTGCCGCGTACGTTCAGCAAAAATTCTCGACGCGCTGGGGAAGCGCGTATGCCGGCGTGCGCGGCGAACGCGACGGCTCACTCGGCGGAGAGTTTTCGCCTTCGGCCGGCTTCGTCGTTCGTCTTTCGAACGAAGCATCGCTCAAAGGCAATATCGCAACCGCCTTTCGCGCGCCGGATGCCAGCGAGCTCTTCTTTCCGTTCTTTGGAAACCCGGCCCTCAAACCGGAGCGCGCGAAGGTCGCCGACCTCACCCTGCTCGATTCGCGACTGCTCGGCGGCGTCTCGCTGGGATGGTTCGACAACCGCACCAACAATCTGATCGTGACGACGCTGATCGATCCGGTCAACTTTATCTTCGCGCCGGAAAACGTCGGCCACGCGTTGATTGAAGGCTTGACGCTCGACGCGAAGACGCGCTCGCTGCACGGCTTCACCGCTTCGTTCAATATAACCGACCTCTACCGGGCCGAAAACCTCGATGCGAAAACGCGGCTGCCCGACGACCCCATTTTCACGGCGAGCCTCGGACTCGATTACGCGGGCGGGGGATTCGTCGAGGCGTTCGGCACGTCGGTCCATTCCGTGGGCGCGCACGGGCCGGCCGGATTCACGCGCGCCGATGCTTACCTTTCGCTGCGCGCCGCGCCCAACGTGCTCTTTACGCTGCGCGCATATAACTTCGGAAACGCGCGCTACGAAGCCGTGAACGGATTCCCGATGCCGGGTCGCACGTTCGCGTTCGAGCTATCGACGCGCTAGCGTGACTGCGCGTTTCGCGGCGCTTGTCGCGATAGTGTTTGCTGTTGCGGCGGGAGCGCTGCTCGTCGGCGGCACCACGCTTTCGCCGTCCGCCATCGGCGCGGCGCTGCTGCATCCGCATAGCGGCGAAATCGCTACGATCGTGTGGCAGCTGCGGCTGCCGCGCATCGCCATCGGCGCGCTGGTCGGCGCCGCGCTGGCAATAGCCGGGGCGCTGCTGCAAGGATTGCTGCGCAACCCGCTAGTCGATCCGTATCTTACGGGCGTCAGCGCGGGAGCTGCCGTCGCGATCGTTCTCTCTATTTCCGCAGGGGTTGCGGCTGCGGCGGTGCCGGCGCTGGGTTTCGCGGCCGGCTTGGCAACGGCGATCGCGGTCGCTGCGTTGGCGCGGCGCGGCGCGAGTTTGGATGCCACGCGCTTGATTCTGGCCGGCGTATCGCTCTCTTCGCTGTTCGCAGCGATCATCGCGCTGGTGCTGACGCGCGTGCAAGGCGGAGGCAGTGCGCCCGCGATCGTCAGCTGGCTCGCCGGGACGCTATCGGGACGCGGGTGGAACGACCTGGCTTTCGCGGCGCCCTATGCACTGCTCGGCGCGCTCCTCGCATTTCTCAGCGCACCCGCACTCAACGCGTTGCGGCTCGGCGACGTTCGCGCAGCGGCGGTGGGCGTCGACGTCGGGCGCGCGCAGTGGACGATCCTCGCGTCTTCGTCGTTGCTCGCAGCTTCGGCCGTAACACTTTCGGGCACGATCGGTTTTGTCGGCTTGATCGTCCCGCACGTCGCGCGCCGCATGGTCGGATCCGACGCGCGCTACGTGCTGGCAGCTTCCGCCCTGTTGGGGGCGGCGCTGACGATCGCCGCCGATGCGCTGAGCCGCACGCTGCTCGCGCCCGCCGAGATCCCAATCGGCGTGCTGCTGGCATTTATCGGCGTGCCGACATTTCTGTATCTCTATTTGCGCGACCGGCGCACGGCGGCGGCATGATTGCCGTTCGCAATCTCGATCTTTCCGTCGCCGGCCGGACGCTGCTGGCAAACATGTCGTTCGACATCCGGAACGGCGAGTTTGTCGGAATGCTCGGGCGCAACGGCGTCGGCAAGACGACGCTCTTGCGCACCCTGGCGGGTTTGCGGCCGATCGAAAGCGGCAGCGTAGCCTTGGATTCGCGCAACATCGCGGCGCTTTCGCCGGCGGATCGCAGCCGCAAAATAGCGTTCGTCACCAGCGACGACGTCTTCGCCGATCGCTTGACGGTTCGCGAAGTTGTCGCCGCCGGACGCTATCCGCATCACCGCTGGTGGCAATGGACCCAAGAACCGCACGATGCTGAAGCGATCGCACGCGCGTTGACGGTCGTGGACCTGCAGCAGTTCGCCGGCCGCGAGTTCACGACGCTATCGAGCGGAGAACGGCAGCGCGTGTGGATAGCGCTCGCGCTCGCGCAAGAAGCGCCCCTGCTTTTCTTAGACGAGCCGACGAGCCATCTCGATCTGCGGGTCGCGCAGCAGATCCTCAAGCTGTTGCGCGATCAAGTAGAAAGCGGGTAGACGGTGGTTTGCGTGCTGCACGATCCGAACGAAGCGGCCGCATACGCCGATCGCGTGCTGATCTTGGCCGACGGCGGCATCCTGGCTTTCGAGGAGCGGGAACGCGCCCTTTCGGCCGAGCTCCTCGAGCGGGCCTACCAGGTTCCCATGGAGTCCGTCACCACCGCCTCAGGGGCGACCCGCATCTTTCCTCGACACCCCGCATAACCGGTGGGCCAAACCTTTTACCGCGTGGCTAAGGCGCCGGGGCGCCGGCCGTGGCAAGATTGTCAAAAGGCGCCTTTTTATTTTAAAGGGAGAACGCGTATGGCAATCACAGCCGGGGAGCTCAAAGCATCAGTTTCGTCGAACGGCAACGGCGTACACCGCAAGAGCTCGCCCAAAGCGCTAGTGGAATACATAAAGAAAACCGGCGTGAAGATGGTCGATTTCAAGTTCACCGACGTGCCGGGAACGTGGCAGCATACGAGCGTGCCGGCCGACCAAATCGACGAAGACATGCTGGCTGCGGGAATCGGCTTCGACGGCTCCTCGATTCGCGGTTTCCAGGCAATTCACGAATCCGACATGATTTTGAAACCTGATGTGGGCTCCGCCGAGGTGGACAGCTTCTGCGCCGTCCCCACGCTTTCACTGATCTGCGACGTTTTCGATCCAATCGCAAAACAGCTGTATCACCGCGATCCGCGTAACATCGCGCGCAAGGCTGAAGCGTATTTGCGCTCGACCGGAATCGCGACGACGGCCTACTTTGGCCCCGAGGCGGAGTTTCATTACTTCGATCGCGTTTCTTACGAGAATTCTCCCAACCGCACATTTTACGAGATCGATTCGAACGAAGCCAGCTGGAATAGCGGGCGCGAGCAAGGCTCGCTTGGATACACGCTGCGCCCGAAGGAAGGGTACTTCCCGGCGGGACCGGCGGACACAACCAGTGACGTCCGCGCCGAAACCGCCCTGGTCCTCAAAGAGTGGGGGATCAACGTCGAGATGCAGCACCACGAAGTCGGCGCGCCGGGCCAAGCCGAGATCGATTTCCGCTTCGACTCGCTGCTGAAGACGGCCGACAACCTGATGACGTTCAAATACGTCGTGCGCAGCGTCGCGGCGCGTCACGGCAAAACCGTGACGTTCATGCCCAAGCCGGTCTTCGGCGATAACGGCAGCGGCATGCACGTGCATCAATCGCTTTGGAATGAAGGCGAGCCGCTATTTTACGACAAGGACGGCTACGCCGAATGTTCGCAGACGATGCTCTACTATATCGGCGGTTTGCTGACGCACATCGACTCGCTCATGGCGTTTTGCGCGCCGACCACCAATTCGTACAAACGGCTGGTGCCGCACTACGAAGCGCCGGTCAACGTCGCGTTCTCAGCGCGTAATCGTTCGGCTGCGATTCGCATCCCAATGTTCTTCCAGGGCAATCCGAAGGCCAAACGGCTCGAGTTCCGCCCGCCCGATCCCACCGCCAATCCCTACCTCGCGTTCTCGGCGCTGCTGTGCGC
>Ga0102924_1002314_pt1 | contig 20919 bp, 17 predicted proteins | sample PaiPotPPM11metaG_FD_80116 | JGI IMG/M metagenome (GOLD analysis project Ga0102924, IMG submission 80116) | Iron sulfur acid spring bacterial and archeal communities from Banff, Canada, to study Microbial Dark Matter (Phase II) - Paint Pots PPM... ...
GCTCGGCGCGGCGGCGAGCACGCAACCCGCGGCCACGAGGGCTCCCCGGATCCTCATACGCGGATCGTAGCGCTCGAATCCCGCGTGCGCACGAGCAGCCAATACCCATCGACCCATTTGTCAGGATCGACGCGGCTGGCGCCCACCCGAGCCGACGGGGACGGGCGCATGTAGCGCACGTCCCCTCGCTCCCGGACCCCTTTCGACGACTTACCCGATCACAGCGTGTTGCCGCATACCGTCGGGGTGCAAGCGGTCGCTTCGCCGACGCAGATGTCGTCCCAATACGTGTCGCAGCAGTACGAATCCTGGCCGCATACGGTTTGGATGCAGCTATTGGCCGTGCAGGTGCCATCGAGCGGGTCGCCTTGCTCGCAAACGGAGTGGTCGCTGTTGCAGCAGTCCCAACCCGAGCTCGCGCCCGTTTCGTCGTACCAGGTCGGCACGGTGATCAGAGTGTTGAAACTCTTGTCCAGGTAGACGTCGACGCCGACGTGCACACACTGGTTGACGCTCCCGATCTTGAGACCGGAGTCGGCGACGCTGCCGGTCGTACCGGTCGTGATCCTCTGGTACTGATACTGCAGATCGATGCCGGCCTTGATGATGCTGCCAAACCCGAAATCCTCCGTCAGCTCCTCGGTCACCTGGATACCGCTCGAAGTGCTGCTCGACATGTCGGTCGTTATGTCGTACGTGCTCTGGACGAAGTTGCCGCCGCCCATCGGCGGCCCGTCGAGCTCGACGCTGGTCTCATACTCATAGCGCGAGGAGCCGGGGTCGAATCCGTTGGCCGACCAGAACGGATCCATGGCCAGGATCTGCTGCTTTTGGGCGTCGGTGAGCGCGGACAGTTGCTTGTAGCTCGGGATGGGCGTGAGACCCAAGAGCTCGCCGGCCGTGACCGACTCGACGATCGGAGCGCTGGTCGAGGTCACGAGAACACCGGTGAACGTGCTGCCGACCGTCGTCATCTGGATGACGGGGTTGACCCAGATCTCGAATCTGTCCCTCTCATGGTGGACGACGTCATCGGTCATGTTGGTCGTGATGGTAGTGCCGGTGCTGCTGGTGACTTGCAAGCTGTTCGCGTTGCCCGAGATCTTCCCGACCGTGAACTTGTCCTCGACCGAGCCCGTCGGCCAGTTCCCCTGAGCGTCGATGCCGATCGAACCGATGCGCTGATAGGTCGTTTGGGAGCCGATGTAGCTGCCCTGGGAGTAGTCGACCTCGCTCATGGAGCCGGGCAGCGAGTACTGGATGTTGATGACCTGAAACCAGGGACTCGGGGTTACGGTTTGAGTTACGGGGGCGGGACCGCAATACGGTTGACCGTTGGTCCGGAACATGAGGTGATATGGTGGATAGCACGTCGGTAGATTGAGACCGTCCGTTCGAATGCCCCCACCAACGAGCGGTGTCGCGGCCGGCAAGAGCGCGGGGCCCTGGGTCGCTGCGCCGGGTAGGAAGGGAGTGGCCTTCGTATCCGCTGTCGGCGAATCGGAAGCGGACGCCCCGAGCGGTACCTGAACAGGCAGGCGCTGGCCCGCGGGGAGCTTCGTCACCCGAACGGCCGAAGACGGGCGCTCGCCAGCCACCGACGATCGGATCTGACTTGGAACCTGCGGACGCGCGCGGCGCTCCTCGTCGGTCAAGCGGCCGAGCGCGGGCGGACGTTTTGCCACGGCGGTCGCTCGTGTACCCTCCGGCGCTTCCGGCACGGTAACCGCTTGGCTGGCACGTTCGGCCGGCTCGATGGTTTGACCGCCGGGAACGGCACCCGAGCATCCGGTGGCGGCGGCAAGGGCCCAGCCAACGTGGATCGGCGCCGACCGGCTCAGGAATGCTTTTCGCATGTTGTTCTCCTTGTGACATAAGGGTCGTGGGGTCGAATGAGGGGGCGCCTACTTTCGGGCGCTTCTGGATCTCTTTACGGAGAGGACCCCTTAGGTTGGTTGAACTTTGTTTGGGCGACGACGTGGTGGAGCGCGCGGTCGACCTCACACTTCGCGAAAAACTCATTGCGAGGAGCACGCCACCTCGACACGCGGCCCGTTGCCGTCGCGGCGGTCAGGCTCGCGATAGCGCTTCGGCACGGGCCTCCCGTGGATCGCCGTGACCGGCATGACCGCGTCGCGCGACGGGTCGTTCGTACGGGTCGCCACCAAGGGTCGGGGCGTTTGGAAGATCTACCCTCACGCGACGTGACTCTGTCGATCCACCGACTCTCAGAGCTTCACCTCGGACAGCGAGGGGACGTGGTCGTCGACGAGCAACAGCGGCTCGGCGTCGTTCGACCCGAAGTACATCTGGGACGCCGGAGTGTGTGCGTCGGCCAGCCTGGGCCCTCATCTAAGTAAAAAATCTAGTTTAACCGCAGTTCACACGATTGTTTTCGTCAAAGTCCCTCCGGTCCTTCGTTCCCCTCTACGACGCACAAACGATCGGATGGGGACTGTTCGCAGTCCGCGCTGTTCGTTTTCCCGGCGTCCGACCGCTCACCGTCCGGCAGCCCGGCCAAGGAGACCGACCATGCAAACCGGCAAAGCACTCGTCACCTGCATCGCCTCGGCCATCGCCGCGGCCGCGGGTTGTGGAGGCGAAACGACAGGCTCGCTTCCTGCGAGCGACACGATAGGGACCACCGCCGAAGGTCTCTCGACCACGGCGACCGTCAGCGAGCTGCAGCCGAGCATCGCCTACGGCGGCCGCGCGGTGGCCGGCAGCGTCAGCGGCGCCAACGCGAGCAACGCCGTGGTCGCGGCCGAAACGGGCGGGCTGTTCATGACCGCGAACGGCGGCGCGAGCTGGTCGCACGTCGCGGGGCTCACACAGTTCCGGATGGCCGACGCGAAGATCGATCCGCGTGACGCGCAGACCGTGATCGCGACGACGCACGACGACGATCACGCGACCAACCAGGGAGGCATATGGCGAAGCACCGACGGCGGCACCACCTGGGCTCGCGTCTCGCTCACGGTGTCGTGCTCGGCGCGCTACAACGGCAACGGCGTCGGCTTCGCGCCTGACCGGGACGACGTCTTCGTGGGCACGAGCTGCGGAGTCGCGGTGAGCCACGACAAGGGGGCGACCTGGACGCACGTCGACATGTTCGAGGACGTCGGTTCGGTCGTCGCGCAGGCCGGCGGGATCGTGGACGTCTTCGGGTTCGGCGGCAACCACCGCTCGACGGACGCCGGCGCGTCGTCCGGTCCCCCGGGGACCGGGTCGCCGAAGCAAACTTCGGGGCAGGCGGTGAACATGCTGGCGGTCTCGCCGATCAACGGCAACGTGCTCTTCGCGGCGACGCACTTCACGACTCAGACGGGCACGCTGGCGAGCCTCTTCGAGTCCGACGATGGGGGCGCCAGCTGGCGGCAGCTCTCCGCGCCCGGCGCTCTCGGCAGGCCCCCGTCGGTCGCGACGCGAAACGTGGGCGGGCAGACGAAGGTGTATTTCAGCAACGGCCCCAACGTCTATCGACACACGTGCACGGGGACGAGCCCCGCCGGTTCCTGCACCGCCGCGGATCTGTCGGCGCCGTGGGAGCGGCTCTCGCTCGACCACGCCGACGTGAGCGCGGTCGTCTTCGGGCCCACCGGAACCTGCCCGGCGTTCATCACGGGAGACGCCGGCGTCCTGCGGACGAGCGATCCCAACTGCGCGAGCTTCACGACCGTCCCCGGCGGCTCGACGGGATATGGCGCGCTGCAGGTCTACGACGTGGTCGCGCAGGTCCATCCGGACCACTCCGACCTCTACCTCGCCACCCAGGACAACGGTCTTTGGGCGTCGGGAGACAACGGCGCGACCTGGCCGAATGCCATGTTCGGCGACGCGCGTTTTCCCCAGGTCGTCCACGACACGCCGAACAACACCGATCCCGGCGACTTCGTGACGTTCAAGCTCGGCGCGCCGTTCCATAACGGCAGATCGACCGCGCTCTTCGGGCAAAGCCTCGGCTGGATCGACCCGCCGATGGCGAACCCCGGGACGCCGTTCGTCGTCTCCCAGAACGTGTACGTCGAATGGGCGACGCCGTCGAACGGGACCAACGTGCTCTTCGTCACGACGAACGCCTCCAGCTCATGGACGCAGGTACCCGGCGGTACGCTGACCGGGTCCATCGCGCCGCAGACTTGGGTCGCGGGACCGGCGAGCGCGCCGACCATCTACCAGCCGGTGACGCGCAGCGACGGCCGGCTCGGTCTGGTGAAGATCACGGGCGTTCTGACGTCGTCGGCGACCATCACGCGCATCGACGGCACCTTCGGCGAGCTCGGCTCGTACTGCGACTTCGGCCTCTTCTGCCCGAACGCCGTGATGGGCGTAGATCCGAACAACGCAGCCCACCTGATCGTCGCCGACAGCGGCACGGGCCAGATGAAGACGAGCACGGACGGCGGCAACACGTGGACGGTCGACAGCGCGCTCACGAGCGCGGTGACGAGCGGAGGGCAGCTCTTCTCGATCTCGGGGTTCGGAACCGAGGCGCGTGTCATCAGCGTGAATCCGGGAAACGGCCAGCAGATCGCCCTCGGCACCGCGAGCAACGGCGTCATCGCCAGCGGTACGGGCGGCTCGTCATGGTTCCAGGTCAGCAACTCGAGGCAGGTCACGAACATCACCTCCTTCGCGTGGGACGAGGTTCGCCGGAACATCTACGCCGCGAGCTACGGCCGGGGACTCTTCAAGATCACCGATAACGATGTTCCCGATGGCGGCGGCGCGAGCTGCATCCCTCAAGTCGCCAGTGGGAGCGTGGTCACGCAGAATGGCAGCACCGGCGTGCCCGGCCCGAGCTTCAGCTACACGGTTCCGGCCGTTCAGAACGCCCTCCTGCTGGTCCACTTCGACGACGGCTCGGGCGGCACGCCGCCGACGGCCGTGACCTACGGCGGCCAGTCGATGACCCTTCTCGACACCACCGCGGACGCCAACTCCGGCAATCAGCAGATCTGGTACCTGGTCGGCCCGGCCTCGGGCGCCCACACCCTCGCGTTCACGACTTCGGGGAACAACGTGCCGTTCAACCTCGAGGTGGAGACCTTCCAGGGGGTCAAGCAGGGCCTGCCCATCGGGTCCGTTTCGACGGCGTACAACGCCTCGTACTCGACCCAATACACCACCAGCCTTACCACTCGGCACACCGATGGGCTCATGGCGGACTTCGTCTCCTTCGGCAGCGGCGACAACCCGACCGTGACGCTCGGAAACGGGCAGACGGAGTCCTACTACCTCGCGGCCCCGCCCTCGGACGCGTTGTCTTCCATACTCCCGGTCTCCGTCCCGACCACCTACAGCCAGTCGTATACGTTCCAGTGGCCGGAGGTGTATTCGTCGATTTCCCTGGAGGTCGTCTCCTGGTGTAACTAGGCGCGCCCGATCTACCAGGCGAGACGCCGAGAGGCTCGCCCGCGTGTGGATCGCGTCAAGGCAGGCTGCCGGACGACCGCTTCTCCGCTCGCTCCTTCAGGGCCAGGTTCATCGCCTCGAAGCCCTTCTTCGTGCCGTCGTCGAGGGATCGCGCGAGCAGGGGGACGAGAACGCCGGTGAAGACCTCACCCTGCGTGAGTCTCGTTCGACCGCCCTCGACCGGCTCGAGGGTGAAGCCGTGCTCGCCATCGAAGAGGCCGGGGATGCCCAGTCGCCCCCGCCAACGAAGCTCGCGGTTGGTCTCGAACGCGAGCACGGTCGGCTTGAACACGATGCCCTTGCCGCCGGACGGGACGACGCGGATGCGCAGCTTCCCCCCGACCTTCTGCTCACCGCTCGCTTCCCGGATGAACGGGTTCCACTGCGGAAACGCGGCAAAGTCGGTGAGGATGGCCCACACGGTCTCGGGTGAGGCAGCGATTTCGATCTCCGTCCGAAGTTCCTTCATGAGCTGCCGAGGCTACCCCAGGACCGTGCCGCGAATCACGGAGTCGGGTTCGTCGGGCAGGACGCGTAGCTGCCGCCCGGCGTGGCCGTGGCGACCCACTTCGTCTCGTCGGTGGCGCTGGCGGACATGTCGAGGCTCACCGTGAAGACGCCGGTCTGCGCGTCGATCGTGGTCAAGAGCGGCGGCTGGGTCCAGCAAGGACCGGAGCCTGCGCCCGCCTTGTACGCGCTCACCTCGTCGTAGGTCATGCTGAGATCCGTCCCGCTCTCCGGGTTGTTGGTCGTCGCGGTGTGTAGACGCCGAGCCGCCTCCCACGTGGCGTTCTGATCCATGTCGCTCTGCCACGTCCGGTTGCCGGACATCTCAACGACGCGCTCTTGAATGATAAAACCCAGAAAGCGGCTCTCTTCCCAGGCCTTACCCGCGAAGTTCGTCGGGATCCCCGGGCCATAGTCGGCGGTCGCGCGTTTGAGGATCGTCGCTGTTCCGCCGAGCCCGCCCGGGTCGTCGTTCTCTCCGAAATTGAGCTCGGTGTCGTAAAGGAATCCCAGCGTCAAGACGCCCTGCAGCCCGAGCTTTTGCGCGTGCGCAAAGCCGGGCGCCATGTAGTCGGCGTCGCCCACGTCGTCCTGGCACCCGTCGAAAATGCCGTCGGTGTCTGCGGCCGCAGTCTGGAGGTCCGTGCAGAAATCTCCGACCGCGTCGAGGGGCCCGGTGTTCCCCTGGTTCGTGCCCGTGCTCCAGTACGCGTCGTTGATCTGCACGAGCGCGTTCCAGTACTTCGAGAGCTCGTTGTTGGGCTTGCGGTCGTTGTAGCAGCGAGCGACGACGATGAAGTCGCTGGTACCGGTGCAGAAGCCGACCTGGCCGATCGTGTACCCGCGTCCGTCGCCGATGTTGGAGCAGCCCGCGTAGTTGATGATCGTGTTGTCGTTCTCCCCTATCGAGACCAGCATGTTGATCTTGTCTCGCTGCCACTGGTAGACGAGCGGGCTCGTTCCCCCGCAGACACCGATGCCCGTGCCCGCGGCGCCGGGCTGGCACCACTGGCCTCCGGTGCACCCGCCGCAGAATACGGTCTGCCGCGTCCCGCTGCTGTCGAGCGCCGAGGAGATCCCTCCGCAGTTGTAGTTGCCGAGGCAAGCGCAGAACGAGGCGTCGTCGGTGTATGCGCACGACGGCAGGCCTCCGTCGCCGCCGCTGGAGGATCCGGTGCCGGCCCCGCTCGACGACCCGCTGGCCGTTCCGCTGCCGGCCCCGCTGGCCGTTCCGCTGCCGGACCCGCTGGCCGTTCCGCTGCCGGACCCGCTGGCCGTTCCACTCGACGATCCGCCAGAAGCGCCGCTGCCCGAGCCGCTCGACGACCCGCTCGACGACTTGCCACCGGAGCCGCTCGAAGAGGCGCCGCTCGACCCGCCCGAGGATCCTCCGCTCGTCGAGCCGCCCGATGACGAACTGCCGCTCGCCGAGCTCGCATAGCCGCCGGCGTGCGTGGAGTCGTCGCTTCCGCAGCCCTGGCCCACCGCCCCGAGAAGTCCGACGACGCCCAAGAGCGCCAACTGGCCGACGCGTGCACGACTGCCCATGATTGTTCTCCGGATGGTGGGCGCGCGAAGGAGCGCTCGCCTCGAGGGGGCATACACCAGCGCGGGAGTCATCGGGTAGGGACTTCAGTTCGGCCGCTTCCGCGGATCCGCGGTGGTCGTTTCGGCCGCGGAGGCCTGGTCGCTCTCGACGCCCGGATCGTCTGCGCAAGCTCGGGCCGCCACGGCCTTCCCGGCATAGTGCTGCCGCCGCCTGTCGTCCTTCTCCCGATCGGCCGCACGGTCCCACTGGCGGGCGGCATCTCGCCATGCCTGCTCGCGGGCCGCAGAGTCCCTCGCGCACCGCGCCTTCTGCTCCGCCGCCTCGGCCTTCGCCGGGTGCGGGTTCCGTCCGAAGCTCATCGTGCACGCACCTCGGGGGCGTTATAGTCCTGGCCCCGCGCTGACGCTATGCGAACCGAGTTCGCGCCTCTAAGTCACGGACGACGGCGACAATCCCAGACAGCGTTCGAACGCCTCGACGATCTTCTCGGGCTCGCACTCGACCGTTGCCGGCTTGACGAGCCGCTTCACGGGCAGCGCGAAGCGAATGGTGCCGCCCAGGTCGATGTCGACACGGAGCGCGTCGGACGCCCAATCGACCGCGGCCTGTCGCGCCACGAGGAGCGCTGTCCCCGACGTCGCGGCGAAAATCGACCTCGCATACGCCTGGGATGCGACGTGCTCGACGAGCCGGAGCAAGGGACGAAAGTCGTCGTTGCGCTCGGCCAGCTGACGATAGAGCTCGAGCACGCCCTCCCAGGGCCTTGGCGCGATGCGTGCGGGATCCCAGACCATGTGCGCTAGACCGTAGCAAGGGAGTCGTACGAGCGCGGGCGCCTTGGCATCCGTCGCCCTCGGGAAGGGCCACCCCGGGCTCGCGTTCGAAACCCGGATCTCGTTTGATCACGCAGCGCACGCCCCGCAGCACCGAGACGCTTCGCTTTTCTCAGGGCTGGGGCGCTCCGGCTAGAGTCTACCCGTCGAATGACCGGCGCGCGCGCCCGAGTTATCGGGCGGTGAGCCCGCCCGGTTCGTAACGCCGACGAACAGGCCCGAGCGATGAAGGCCGAGCCACGTCCCTCGCGATTGCTCGTCACGGGGCGCCATGAACTGCTCACCCTCCCAGCGTCCGGGGCCCGACGCGGGCCGATCGAGTCGCTCGTCGCGATTGGCGGCCACGATGAGCGCCGACTCCGGCCAAGCGCCGATGAAAGCGACAAGAGTGCACATCGTCCGGACAGGCTCCTCGGCTGTCAATACGCTTGTCGCACGGGCGCGACGTCGCTGTCGACTGCGAGGGCCAGACGACTGCAACCTCGACCGGCATCCCGACGTCGCCCGCCTCCACTCATCCGCGCCGCCGATATGTCCGACCGGGTGAAGCTCGTTCTCGTCGACGGTCGAACGTCCTAAAGATGCCTGGGGGCGAATCCCTTCCCGAAGGTCTCCTCCAGCGCCTCCGCGACGCAGTGGCGATGGCATTGTTCCGGAAGCCTCTCGTAGCAGGTCAGCGCGACTCGTTCGCCGGTCCCTACCCACCCGGCGATCTTCGCGAGGGCCTCGGTCTGCTGGGGTAGACTCGTCCGCTCATACTCGGCGAACAACGCATCGTAATCCGCCTGCGTCTCGAGGGCTTGGCGTTGCTCCGAGGCTATCCCGAGCTCCGGCAGGTGCTGATAGCGGATGCCCACGCCTTCGCAATCTTTCGACAGTGTGCCTTTCGAGAACCCGTACTTTCGGCTGATCGGGTTCCGACGGGCATCGCAGAGCAACGTGACTCCCGAGCGCAGAAGTTCGTTGAGATACCCCTCTAGGGTTCGTCCCTCGTAGCCGATCGTGAATACGACCGCGGGCTTCTCTCTGGGACGCGCGGCCTCGATCCGGTCGAGCGCGGCGAGATCGCCCCGCAGCACGTGCTCAGAAATCTCGCTGCGCGTCGCATGATAGGGGAAGCGACGATATGTCTCGGCGACGAGCGCGTCGCCGCGCAGGTCACGATTGCGACGTGCGAACGCGGAGAGTTGCTGGTCCGTCATGCCCCCGATGGCCTTCCTGCCGTCCTCGGTGAGTCGCCAGTAGTCCTCGTCGTCGGCGATCAGGCCGCGCTCCACGAGCTTTCGTCGGTCGGCGTATGACGTGAACGAGAACGCGCCGAACCGGTACGGCACGAACTCGTATGGTGCGGTCGCGCCGGCCTCCTGGCAGTAGAGGAAGAGAAGCTTTTGGAAGTCGAGCATCGCCGCCGTACCACCGAGCGCCTCGAGTAGGCCGAGCAAGAGGCGCTGCCGCTCGAAGAGGACCGTCGTCGCCTTCGGAACCGACTTCGCGCGCGACGGTGTCATCGGGGGAAACCGTAGCAGGGACTGCGTCCACGGACCGAGGTCAGAGCCCGGGCCGGCAGCGGCGGCTCCAGCGCCGGGGGGAGCACTAAGGGTCTCTAGAGGGAACGGACGACGAGCAGATCCATGATCCGCGTGTCGGTCGTGGCCCATTCGTAGCTTCACGAATCTCGCGTAACCCTGGTGAGTCCTTCTTGGCACGAGGAGTGCCCGTGCGGGTCCCCCCATGCGCTCTTCGAGCCTCGTGGCAGTGACGGCGTTCGGCGTCGGAATCTCGCTGGCCAACGGCTGCCAGACCAACCTCGGCGGCCCCAGCCCCTCCCTTATCGCTGTGGGTGGCCCCGGCCCAGTACCCTCCGATGGAGGCACGTGCCTTTTCAGCGACGCCGGCGGCCCCTGCGGGTTCGCCCCCTCCGGCCCGAGGCCGACATTCGAAGCGACTGTGACGGCGAGCGTCGCACCCCCGCCGATCTCGGGCGGAACCTTGCTCGTCACGCACGACGGCAACACCGTCGTGGCGGCCGACCCCGATCGCGACGCTGTCTACGTGGTCGACGTCAAAGGCGCGCGGCTGCTCTTCACCGTCGCTCTGGAAGCGGGCGACGAGCCAGGTCGGCTGGTCGAGGACGCTTCGGGGCACGTGCATGTTGCCCTGCGCCGCGGCGGCGCCCTCGCGACCATCGATCCTACGACCGGCACGGTGACGGCGCGACGATCGGTGTGCCCGGCGCCGCGCGGGGTCGCCTATGACGCAACGGCGGACGTCGTGTGGGTGGCTTGCGCCACCGGGGAGCTCGTTTCCTTGCCCGCGGCGGGAGGGGCGGCGACGCAGAAGCTCGTGATCGAACGTGACCTGCGCGACATCGTCCTGCAGAACGGCGCGCTCGCAGTGACCGAGTTCCGCTCTTCGGAGGTGCTCCGTGTCGCCGCGGACGGAACCGTCACGAGGCGCGACGCTATGCAGCCGGTCACCCCCTCGAGCCTCCCCCATGTGGCGTGGCGGGCCATCGCCGGGCCCTCCGGGACGATCGTGGTCGTACACCAGGAAGAGACCGTGAACTCGGTCCAGACCCAGCAGCCGAGCGCCTACGGCGGCCTCGGCAGCCCCCCCATCGTCGATAGCGTCCTATCCATGATTGCGGCCGATGGCACATCGATGGTCAACCAAACCCTCTCGCAGATGGTGCTGCCGGTAGACGTCGCGTTGGCGCCGGACGGACAGCACCTTGCGGTTGTCGCGGCGGGGAGCGCGCTGGTCCCGGGTCTGCCCAATCTCTGGTACGTCACCACCGATGGCGCGGGTGGCCCCCTGCGTGACCCCAACGGCCAGTCGGCGACGGCCGTGGCCTTCGATGCGGCGGGGCACCTGCTCGTCCAGGTGCGTGAGCCAGCCTTTCTCTACGTGCTGGACGTCACGGGTGGCCAACCAGTCACGAGCATTGCCCTTTCCAGCACGTCGCGCGACGACACCGGGCACGACGTCTTCCACGCCCAAGCCGGCTCGTTCGTGGCATGCGCCTCCTGTCATCCCGAGGGCGGTGACGACGGGCACGTTTGGGTGCTCGATGGCGACCAGCGGCGCACGCCTTCGCTCCGCGGCACCATCGCGGGAACGGCGCCTTACCACTGGCCGGGGGACGAGCCCGACCTCACCGCGCTCGCCAACGACGTTTACACAGGCCGCATGGGAGGGGCCAGCCTCGCCGGCGACCAGATGGGCGCGCTCAAGAGTTGGGTCGAGGCCATTCCGGCTCCTCCGGCACCGTCCTGGCTCGACATGGCGTCGGCGCAGCGCGGGAAGGCGATCTTCCAGCGCGCCGACGTGGGCTGTTCGACGTGTCACTCGGGCGCGAAGTTCACCGACAACCTGACCGTCGACGTGGGAACGGGCGGCTCCTTCCAGGTGCCGCCCCTCATCGGGGTCGGGTGGCGAATGCCGCTGCTTCACAGCGGCTGCGCGCTGAGCATCGCCGATCGGTTCGGCGCGTGCGCGACCCCGGGCCACGGAAGCACCGCGGCCCTTGCGGCCCAGGACCTCACCGACCTCGGTACGTATCTCGAGTCGCTATGAATCGAGCCTATCCTGGGCCCGGGCAGGACTTCGCGGCCGCGATTCGCTCGCTCGAGCCCGAGGACATTGGCGCGACGGCGGCCCTCCTGGCGAAAGCGATGGATGACGATCCGGCGTACGATTTTCTCTTTCCGCGTGGACAGGACCGCCGCGCCGGGCTCGAGGACTTCTTCGCGCGCAACTTGCGGACCCACCTGCCGTACCGGTGCACGTATGTCGGCGTCGTGGGATCGACCGGGTTCGAGGTCGATCATGTCAGAGATGTGTCGCTGATGGGCGAAGCGCCGTACCCCGTCTGGAGCATGCGGAGACGATCGCGGCCGTAGCGCGCGTTGCGTTCCGGTAAGCCGCCGGGTCCAAGCGAACCGAATGAGAAACGTCGCGCGGTTCTCGTCCTCCTGATTCTCCTGAAATGCATCGCATCCCCCTCCATGTGGGGTTTCCTGCAAGTTGCCGTCGCCATTCACCTCTGTTGAAGAGGCGTCCGTGGCATATGTCTTACATGCCTCTTAAGGGAAAGGCCGACAGGAGCGTCTGTTAAGGTTAGACCTAAGTGGCGAAGTCTCGTCTCGAGCCTCCCCGAGTGATCGGGCGATACGTGCTCTACGACCGCATCGCGTCGGGAGGGATGGCCGCGGTACACCTGGGACGGCTGATGGGCCCCATCGGCTTCGCGCGCACCGTGGCGATCAAGCGCCTGCACGAGCAGTACGCGCAGGATCCGGAGTTCGTGACGATGTTCGTGGAGGAGGCGCGCGTCGCCGCGCGCATCCGGCACCCCAACGTCGTACCCACGCTCGACGTCACGGTCACCGACGACGGAGAGCTCTTCCTCGTCATGGAGTACGTCCACGGCGAGGCGCTCTCACGCCTCATCCGGACCGCCTCGTCCCGCGGCGAGCGGATCGCGCCGGGCTTCGTGGCCACGATCGTCGCGGCGGTCCTGCACGGGCTCCACGCTGCGCACGAGGCGCGCGGCGAGAACAACGAGCCGCTGAGCATCGTGCACCGCGACGTCAGCCCGCAGAACGTGCTCGTCGGAGTGGACGGCGTCACGCGCGTCCTCGACTTCGGGATCGCCAAGGCCGCCGGGAGCGCGCAGACGACGCGGGAGGGTCAACTCAAGGGAAAGCTGGCTTACATGCCACCGGAGCAGATCGAGGGCGCGCCGAGCCGCGCGTCCGACGTGTACGCCGCCTCCGCGGTGCTCTGGGAGGCGCTGACCGGCCGCCGCCTGTTCGTCGGAGACAACGAGGCGGTCATCTTGAAACAGGTGCTCGACGGACGCGTCGAGCCGCCGAGCCGGTACGCGCCCGGCGTTCCGCCGTCGCTCGACGCGCTGACGCTGCGCGGGCTGAGCCGGCGCCCCGAGGACCGCTTTGCTAGCGCCGCGGAGATGGCGATCGCGCTCGAGGACGCGATCCCGATCGTCCCGGCGTCGAAGATCGGGCCGTGGGTCCAGGCGACGATGCGCGACGTGCTCGAAGAGCGGAGCCGGCGCATCGCGGCCATCGAGGCCGACTCGCCGGCGCACGGTCCGGCGCTCGCGTCGGCGACCGCTCCGCCGCTGGCCGCGGCGAGCGCGGCCCGCGCGGTCCCCGAGCTGCAGGCGCGGCTGCCGACCGATCCGGGGGAGCAGAGCGTGGCCACGCAGCTCTCGACCGGGCTCTCCTCGGAAGTGGGGTGGCCTTCAAGGGCGGCGCGACGCTCGCGGCGCGCGATGACGGCGATCGCCGCGGCAGCGGTGGCGGCTGCGCTGGCGATCGCCGTTTTGTTCGCCCACCGCGAGCCAGACGTGTCGACGGCCACGACGGCGACCGCCGCCGGCAGCCCGCGATCGGTCGACCTGCCTGCGAGCGCCCCTGTCGTTGCGTCGTCCGCGCCGGCGGGCACGCCGCCGGCGCCGCCGGGTCCGGTCACGTCGGTCGCGCCTGCCCCCTCCGATCGGGTCTCGCCGCCGCCCGCGCGTGCCGCGCGCCCCTCTCCGTCGGTGCCTCCGCCCGCGGTGCCCTCGGCGCCGGCCCGCCCGCCTCCCGCGCACAGGCCTCCCTCCGCTTGCTCGCCGCCCTATTACTTCGACGCCGAGGGCAACCGCGTCTTCAAGCGAGAGTGCCTGTGACGCACCCGAGCCGGCGTCGCTCCCGGGGGTTCTCGGCAGTGGCCGTGGCCGTCGCCGCCGGCGTCGTCGCGACGGTGCTCGGGAGCCGGGAGGCGGCGGGTGACGTCAAGGATCAGTGCGTCGACTCGAACACGCACGCGCAGTCGCTGCGCCGTCACGGCCAGCTCGCCGAGGCGCGCGAGCAGCTCCGACTCTGCGCCGATCCGACGTGCCCGGCGCTGGTTCGCGACGACTGCACCCAGCGGCTCGACGAGCTGGATCGCGCGCAGCCGACGATCGTCTTCGACCTCAAGGACGACGGCGGCAACGACCTCGTCGCAGTGACCGTGCGCGTCGACGGGAAGGTCGTGACCGACCAGCTCAGCGGCCGCGCATTGCCGCTCGACCCGGGCGAGCACAGGTTCTCGTTCGAGGTCGCGGGGCATGCGCCGGTGGCGCGGAGCTTCGTCCTCAAGGAAGGAGAGAAGGACCGGCGGGAGCGCGTCGTCGTCGGGAGTCTCACGCCCACTACGGCCCCCGCTGCCGCGCCCTCGCCCGCCGGCGATGCGAGCGGGACGGCGCCCGGCAGTCCCGATTCGCCGCCCTCGCCGGGCGGCGACACCGTCGCGAGCGGCCCGACGCGGATGCGCTGGGCGGGGATCGCCGCGGGCGCCCTCGGTGTGACGGGGATCGCGACCGGCGCGGTGCTCGGCCTCTCGGCGAGCTCCGCCCTCTCCGACCAGAAGCGCGACTGCGCGAGCGCGACCGAATGCGCGGACCACGCTCGCGCGGTCTCCGAACACGCGACGATGGAGACGGACGGCGCCTGGTCCACCGTCGCCTTCGTCGCCGGTGGCGTGCTCCTCGCGGGGGGGGCGCTCCTCTTCTTCGGCGGCGGCGACCACGCGAGGCCGGCGTCCGCGGCGACGTCGGCGATCGCGATCGCGCCGGGCGTGGAGCCGGGAAGGGCGGGGCTCCTGGTCCGAGGAGCGTTCTGATCGTGCGTCGGCTGTCCTTCGGAGCCGTCGTCGTCTGGCTCGCCGGGACCAGTGCCTGCGCGTCGATCCTCGGCGCGACGGACGTGCCGGACCCCGCGGCCGGCGACGGGGCCGCCGACGGCGGATCCGGAGGCTCTTCGGGGGCATCGTCAGGCGGGTCGTCGACCGGGTCTTCGTCGGGAGCCCCGTCGTCGGGAGGCGGGGGCTTGGGTAGCTCCTCGGGCGGATCCTCGAGCTCTTCGTCCTCCTCATCGTCCTCGTCTTCCGGCGGATCTGCCGACGGGCAAGCGCCCGACTCGGGCCCCGCGAGCGGCGCCGCCGACGCCGACGCCGCGGTCGAGGCGGGCTGCGGCGCGACCAATACGGCCGCCAATTGCGGCGCGTGCGGCGTGACTTGCAGCACCGCCACCGGCTTGCCGTCCTGCAGCGGAACCGCCTGCACCTACGTGTGCGACCCCGGCCACCGCGACTGCAACGCGGCGAGGGCCCCGAACACAGACGGCTGCGAGTGCGCCACCCCGTCGTGTTGCGGCGCGAGCTGCCAGACCACCCACGACGATGGCGTGGGCCACTCCTACTACGACTGCCAGCCGCTCCACACCTACAACCAGCAGACCGCGATCGACGCCTGCTTGGCATACGCCGAGGCCATGCACGCCGGCAGCTTCGAGTGCATTGCCGGGACGTGCTCGCAAGCCACGCAGTCCGTGTGCTTCGCGGCGATCAATGGCGGCAACTGCACGACGTGCTGGAACTACGGCGGCACAAACACCGGCGCCACGACGAACTGCGGCTGCCCGCCGACGACGTTGGGCATGTGGCAGTAGCGCGGCAAGCGGCTGGACGCCGAGCCTCTATGCGCTGCGAAGGTCCGGCGCGATGCGGACGTCAAGCAATCGGCGGCAGGGGCGATCACCGCTCCCTTTAAGCCGCGCGCTACGGTGTCCGTATGAACGATTGTGCTCGCCCTGAACGTGGACGAATACCCGCTGATACTTCAGAAGGACGTGGGCACGACCCGCCATACGGAAGACGAGATCCTGCGGATGTATGCGACGTTCCGCGACCTGAACGCGCGCGCGCACGTCTCCCAAACTCGCTACGTGGTCGTCTCAATGAGCCTGCGGATACCCGACGCGCGAGAGCGCCAGATCTTGGCCGACGAGGCCAATCGCTTGGCGGCCACCGACGGAATCTACTGCGAAAAAGCGATCGCGGTCGTGGAGAGTGCGTTGCAGCGCGGCCTGATCACGGCGCTCGGATGGCTCATGCCTCGCTTCGGATCCCTGATCGAGGTCGCGCCCACAATCGAGCGTGCCGTCGATCTCGGAGCGGAGCGCTTGGGGGCAATTGGCATCAAGGTGAACGCGGACCAGAAGCAGCGAGCTCTCCGTTGGTTCGCAACGGTCGAGACCGGGACGAAGACCGCTCGGCTTGCGAGTGGTGGGGACCCCGGCCGCCGCACCGCAACGTAACTGGATTGGATCCGAGGTCGAGGCGCAAAGCTTTACCGCACGCCCGAAGTCACTGGAAGCCGCCGGGAACACCCCAGAAGGCGCCGCCCGTGATCGTGCACGAGAACGAATGCCCCGCGTCTCCGGTCCACACGACCGTGGCCGTTTCGATGCGCCCGACGAACGCGGGGGGCGCGAGGTCTACGTTGGTGAAGACGGCGGTCCCTTTGAGTGAGCCCGAGAACCGTTCCCCGGGGTAAGCTGCGATCGATCCCCACCCGGGTGGCTCGGTAGGAAGGGCACCGATGGCCGTCGGCTCGTTCAAGTGCCCGGGCAGCTGGCCGAGAGCGAGTGTGAGGCTCACCGCCGGAATGTGCCCCGGCATATCCTGCTGCGGACCGGACAACTGGCACTCGGTCACGTTGATGCCGGCGCGAACCGCGCCGCCCGCCAGGTCGTCGCCGACTTTGCACGGCAGGCTCAACGAGAGGGCGGGTGCAATCCCGTCGCAAGTCATGGCGAGATCGGGCGACAAACCGCTCGCGTCGATCGATCCAACCCCGAGGGTGGGCGCATCTTGACCGGGTCCCGAATCCGAGGCGGACGGCGCCGCCGCCACGCGGCCGCTGCACGCGCACACGGCGCAGGCGCCGATGGTGAGCCAAGGCGCGAGGGTGGAACGCGGGATCGTCATGCGGGTTGTCCTCCCCTTCCTGATGGCTCATCGTAGCCCGGCCACGCGCGGCTGCTTACCGGAAAGCAGGGCATTCCAGGGCGCCCGCCAGCGTGCGCGCCTTCTCGGCGGTCACGCTCCGCGGTCGCGCCCGCCCCCATCGCGTCAGGACGATTCCGTAGGCGGCGCACGCCTCGTCGCGCCGACAGAGGGCCGCGAGAGCCTGGCCGAGAGCGACATGCACGCGGGTGTGCTCGACGGGGTTGAAGACCGCCAGGCACGATCGCGATGCGCGCTCGAGCCATGGGAGCGCTTCGTCGGTCCGACCGGCCAGCAAGTACGTGCTTCCCACCGAGGCCTCCGGAAGGCCGACCATCTGGAACCAAGGGATGGCGCCGAAGCGCGGCTGCTCGGCCAAGGCTTTCGCGGCGTCCTCGGCGGTCTCCGCAACGGCAGCGTATCCGTAGAGCCAGACGAACGGCCGATAGCGAGCAGACGCCCTGTCCAGGTGATCGGTGGCCCATCGCTCCCGTTCGAACTCGAAGGCCGCCGGCGCGAGCAACCCCGCCTGGCGTTCTGCCAGGAGCATCCGCGGCGTCGGGTCCCGCATGAGCGAGTAGTCGATTACCGGGCCCGACATCCACGCGTACTTGCGGTTCAGGAACTGCGTGACTCGGCGTCCCGCCTCGGTCGCGCGACCGGATTCGACGTCGGTCTCGATCGACATGAACGCCGCGCGTGCGTGCCAGGTCTCGTCGCGCTCGGAAACGACCCGCTGCTCGAGCTCGCGAGCGTGCGTCCGTGCCGCAACGAAATCTCCGGAGAGCACGTCCAGAACCCACGCATCGAGCAACTCCATGTAGGGTCGCTCGTCGGTCGATGTCGTCTGATCGTGTTGCCGCAGCATCTCGCGCACTGTCTCGAGCGATTCTCCCTGCGCGTACGCTGCGCTCGCCAGCCATTTGTAATGAGGGGTCTCCGGGTCGCGCGCCAGAAGTTGCCGAGATGTCTGCTCCAGGCGCCGGCAGTTGCCGACGTCAGCGTCGAAATAGATCTGCGTCCCCAGGCACCCCATCGCGTTCGGAGCGCGGAGGGCGCATTCTTGCGTCGTCGCGAGCGCCGCGTCCAGATCGCCTGCGTAAGCGAGTTCTATGCTCTTCAGTTCGTATACGGCGCCGAACGCGGGATCCAGCGCCAATGCGCGGTCGGCTCGCAAGATGGCCCCCGCGCGGTCGCCGGCTTCGCTGTGGGCGACGGCCGCCCAGTATGCGAGCTCGGCATCGAGAGGGAAGCGCTCATGCGCCTCGTCGGCGACGCGCGCAAACGCCTGGGCATCGGATGACTCGCTCTGCATCCACGCCTGCGCCGCTGCCAGCAGCAGTCGATCGCGCTCGCTCAATGAGCGGCGGCCGGCGACGGCCCGCGCCAGATGGGCACGCGCTTCGCGGGCGACGAACTGGAAGGTGACGAGAGCGTACCGAAGGTGGGCCGCGTAGAGGGACGGATCGAGCTCGGCTGCTCGCGCAAGGTCGAATTCGGCGGTGGGATCGCGATCGTGCAGCTTCTGTACGCCACTCTGGTAGGCAGCGACCGCAGCGGCGTTCGCCGACGCCGGAGCGGGGACGTCGGTCATGCGTGTGGGTGATGGGGCGGCGACCGGCGGCGACGATGGTCGAGCGCGCATGCGCGCGCGGATCGCGCCTAGGGTCGCGAACGCGGCCGCCATGCACGCGATTCCAACCACGACGCCCAGAACCGAGCGCTTTCGCCCCCGGGCGAGCCGCGCGTCGATGGCGTCGAACAGTGCGCGGACGCCCTGGGGCCGAGCGTCGGGATCGCTCCGCAGTCCACGGACGACCAGTCGTCGCAACCACGCAGGCACACGCGTCGCCGAAGCACCGCGGTGCATGGATCCCTTGGCGATCGCATCTCTCAGCTCGTTCAGAGTCGATCCCTGGTATGGCCGCACCCCGTACAACGCCTCGTAGAAGGTGGCGCAGAAGCTGAAGACGTCCGAGCGCACGTCCGCCGGGGCTCCGGCCAGCTGTTCGGGGGCCATGTATGCGGGTGTCCCGAGGAGCGTGCCGGTACGGGTCATCGAGGCCAACAGGTCTGCGGGCCGAGTCTCCGCGAGACCAGACGCATCCCGGGCTTCGGCGCTTCGGGCAAGCCCGAAGTCCGTGACGCGCACGCGCCCGTCGTCCCCCACGAGAACGTTGTCCGGCTTGAAGTCTCGATGAACGAAGCCCGCCGCGTGGGCCGCTGCGAGCCCGTCGCCGGCGCGACGCAGGATATCGACGACCTCGCGCCAGGAGCGTTCCTTGCCGCGGAACCAATCCGCAAGCGTTCCCCCCTCGATCAGCTCCATCGCCAAGAAAACACCGTCCGAAAAAGTCCCGACGTCGTGAACCGTGATCACGTTCGGGTGCGACAGCTGCGCCATCGCCTGCGCCTCGCGCAAGAGGCGGGCGCGTCCACTCGACGACGGCGAGCTCGCCCCGTCCGCGCGAACCAGCTTGAGAGCCACTCGGCGCCCGAGCTCCGGGTCGCGTGCGAGGTAGACCACTCCCATGCCGCCGGCACCGATGCACTCGACGACGACGTAACGGCCCACCGCGGTTCCGGGAGGCAACGGCGGAGCTCCGGGCTCCAGGTCGTCAGGGGGAGCCGCGGACGTCGAACCGATCGCGCGATCTCCGGAGGCAGCCGTGCTCCGTGTGTCGGACCACGCCGGATCTCGGCCGCGCGATCCCAGCGACATCGCGCGCGCTGCCTCCGCTACCAGTCGCTCGCAATCGGCGCATTGCTCGATGTGCCTCGCTACGACCTTCGCTGCGGCCGAGTCCAGCCGGCGCCCGAGGAGCGCGGCGATGGTGTCGTCGGTCAAGCAGTCGCGCGTTCCACCGAGAGCACCCGGCATCGCGCACAGGGTACGCGCGAACCGACCCCTCGGCCCACTGCCGCCTTGTACTCAAAACCGCCGCGGAATCAGATGCAGTGAGGACCGCAGATCGGGGGGCAGTTGACCAAGGAGGACTCGCACATGCCGTCGCAACAATGCTCCCCCGGACCGCAGGCATTGCCGCAAGCGCCGCAGTTCTGGGGGTCAGTGGATAGATTCGCACAACCGCAACCTTGAGCTGTCGGCGGGCACGTGCACTTGCCGGCGACGCAGGCCCACGCTGCCGGCGAGTCGCAGCCGAAGCCACAGGCCCCGCAGTTGTTAGGATCGCTCTGGAGGTCGGTGCAGCCGCCCGCACACAGCGCCAATGGCGGCATGCAGACCGGAGGCTCGCAGTTGATGAGCGCTTGCATCGTCGGACACGCGAAGACGCCGCCGTCGGGGAGTGTCACGGTCGCGCCGACGGACAGGGTCACCTGTCCCGCGCTCGTACACGTGAACGTCGCGCCGGCCGCCGTGATGCTGCTCACCGTACCGTTGCCGCTACTGCCCGGAGTGGGCGTAACCGTATAGGCCACGGTGGCACCGGGGGGAGTCGTCGACACCGCGATGGCGCTCGCCGCTCCGACGGATTCCTCGGTGGGGCTCACGGAGAACGACGAGACGGCCGGGCAAACGATGGGCGGGTTGTCCACGATGACGACGCCTGCGTCGATCTCCACGGATCCCGTACCGGCTTCTGCGTATACGATTCCGCCGTCGCCCCGGACGCATACGAGGTCGACCGAGACCCGTGCCGTCGCTCCCGCCGTGATGTCGAACGCCGCGGGGCTGCTCGCACACGTGTCCCCGGCCGTATCGGTTGCGGCAAGCGTGATGCTGTACCCGGCGCCGGCCGCGAGCCCGCCGACGAC
>Ga0102924_1002316_pt1 | contig 20907 bp, 12 predicted proteins | sample PaiPotPPM11metaG_FD_80116 | JGI IMG/M metagenome (GOLD analysis project Ga0102924, IMG submission 80116) | Iron sulfur acid spring bacterial and archeal communities from Banff, Canada, to study Microbial Dark Matter (Phase II) - Paint Pots PPM... ...
CACCTGGCCTGTGCCAGCCTGCGCCAGCGGGAAACCGGCCTCGCCCTCGCTGGCGGGGTGAACGTGATCGCCGGCCCCGCGCTCACGGTGGCGCTTGAAGCGACGCATGCCCTGTCGGAGAGCGGTGAGTCACGGCCATTCGACGCCGCGGCCGACGGCTATGTGCGGGGCGAGGGCGCCGGCGTGCTGATACTCAAGCGCCTGGAGGACGCGGCGCGAGACCGAGACCGGGTATTCGCCGTCATCAAGGGCAGCGCGGTGCGTCACGGCGGCCGGACGAACGGCATCATGGCGCCAAGCAGTGCGGCCCAGGAGAGCGTGATCCGTGAAGCGCTGCGGCAGGCGGGAGCCACTCCGGAGAGCATCGCCTACGTAGAAGCGCACGGCACCGCCACCCGCGCCGGCGATCCGGTCGAGGTCACCGCGCTGAACCGCGTCTACGGGCGGGATCGTCCGGTGGAGCGTCCCGTGCTGATCGGGTCGGTCAAGGGCAACATCGGGCACCAGGAGGCCGCGGCCGGGGTCGCGGGGATTATCAAGGCCGTCCTTGCGCTCGGCCGGGGGTGGATCCCCCCGCAGGCCGGATTCGCGGTGCCGAGCCCCGGCATCGACTGGACGGGCTCTGGCATCGAGGTGGCGAGCTCGGGCCGTGGCTGGCCGGACGCGGACGGGCCGCGGCGAGCGGGCGTCTCGAGCTTCGGGTACGGCGGTGCCGTTGGTCACCTCATCCTAGAGCAGGCGCCTGCGGCCACCGTTCCAGCCGTTGACCGGGCGGTGCCGCAATCGCGGCTGTTCCCGGTTTCCGGCGCCTCCGAGGCGGCCGTCCGTGCGGGCGCGGGCCGGCTCGCGGCCCTGGCGGCCGACCCGGCGGGCCCGCCCGTCACCGACGTGCACCATTCGCTGTGGCAGGGCCGGACGCATCAGCGCTTCCGTGCGGTCGTGATGGCGGCGGACCGCACGGCACTGAGAGACGGCCTTGGCAAGATCGCCTCAGGGGAAAAGAGTGTAACCCGGGCCCTTCCGGCCTCAGCGGCAGCGCCGGTGCTGGTGTTTTCCGGGCACGGCTCCCAGTGGAGCGGGATGGGCAGGGAACTGCTCGCTACGGCGCCGGCCTTTGCCCGTGCGGTCGCGGAGATCGAGCCCGTGTACCGCGACGAAGCCGGATGGTCACCGGGCAGCATGCTGCGCGCGGGTCGGTTCCAGGGCACGGACCAGATCCAAGCGATGATCTTCGCGGTGCAGGTTGGCCTGGCCCGGATGCTTGACGAGGCCGGCCTGCGACCCGGCGCGATCGTCGGTCATTCGGTTGGTGAAGTGGCCGCGGCGGTCACGGCGGGCGTGCTCAGTCTGGCGGACGGGGCGCGGTTGATCTGTCGCCGCTCCCTCCTCTTGCGGCGAGCGGCGGGCGCAGGCGCCATGCTGCTGGTACGCATGAGCTTCGCCGAGGCCGGTGCGGCGCTGCACGGGCGGCCGGACATCACTGCCGCGATTGAGTCATCGACGGGCTCGACGGTGGTCGCCGGGACACCCGCGGCGGTCTCGCGATTCGCCGACGATTGCCGGCGAGCGGACGTGCCGGCCCGGCGAGTAGCCTCCGACGTCGCCTTTCACACCGCACAGCTGAACCCACTGGCCGCCGACCTGGAACGTGCGCTGGCCGACGTTCACGTGGCGGCGCCGGCCGTCCCGCTGTACACCACGGCGATGGGCGACCCGCGGGCGGCCACGCCGCGCGATGCCGCGTACTGGGCGGCCAACTTGCGTAACCCGGTGCGGCTCGCCACCGCGGTGCGGGCCCTGGCGGCCGACAATTTCCGCGTCTTCCTCGAGGTATCGCCGCATCCGGTGATCACGTTCTCGATCGGAGAGACGCTCACCGATGCGGGCGTGCGGGACTTCTCCACAATGGGGACGCTGCTCAGGCACCAGCCCGAACAGCCGGCGCTGACCGCCAGCCTCGGCCAGCTCTACTGCGCCGGCGTGACGCTCGAGCCGGGCAGGCAGGCCGGCGCGGGGGGAAAGTGCACCCTGCCACGGACCGCCTGGCGGCATCAGCGGTTCTGGCGCACCGCGCGGCAGGCGCTCGCCGCGGACGATGGCGTCGGCGGGGCGGCGGCCACGCTGCTTGCCGACGCCGACCTGGAGGCGCCCGGGGAATGGCGGGGCCGCCTTGAGCACGGCACGCGCCCGTACCCGGGTGATCACCGGATCCATGGCGTGGAGGTGGTGCCCGCCGCGATACTGCTGAACACCCTCTTCTGTGCCGTCGGCCGGCTGTCGCTGTGCGATGTACGGTTCACCTTCCCCCTCGTGGCCGACAACCCGCGCGAAGTCCGGGTGACCCGGCACGGCGACTCGCTCCGGATCCAGTCCCGTGCGCATCCGGGTGCGACCCGCCAGGATGCCGGCTGGGTATCCCATGTCAGCGCGGCCGCCCGGTCCGCGGATGTGTCGGCCGGGCACGTCGACTTGGGCGGGCTCCGGCGGGCCTGCCCGACCGTCCTGCCCGCTGACCTGCCGCGCAGGAGGCTCGCTGAATCGGGTATCGCCGGGCAAGGTTTTCCATGGCGCACCGAAGATGTCATGGCGGGCCCGGAGCGCCTGGTGGCCACCATCCGGGTCGGCGGAGCCGCGGCGGGCCGGTGGGTCGCGTTCCTTGACGCGGTGATCTCCATGACTCCCTTGGTGTTCAGCGAGTCGCCGTCACTTCGTCTGCTTGCGGGGATACGGCGAATCGCCGTCACGGGGCCCGCTCCCGCCGCCGTCGTCGCCGACGTGCGACGGACTGCTGACGGCCAGGCCGACGTCAGGCTGCTGAGCACCGACGGCCATATTCTCGCGGCCGTTGAGGGGCTCCGGTACCGCTCGCCGGACGACCATTTGGCCGCGCACTCGCTGGTCAGAAAGGTCTCCTGGCGCCGCCTGGCCGGCCCCCCGGGTCCCGAGCCGAGCGCGACGCCCCGCACCCTGGTGCTGATCGGCGGAGACGAGAACCTGGCCGAGCCGCTCGCCAAGCACGCCGCCGCGGAAGGCATCAAGACCGTGCGCGTCGGCCGCCTGGAACACGGGCTCCCTCGTCTCGACCAGGGTGATGCGCTCGTCGTTCTCGGCACCCCCCGGCTCGCCCGCGACGACGACCCGGGGGAGGTGAGCGCCGCCGCCCAGGCGGCGGCGTGGACTCTCGTCAGGTCCGCGCAGCTCCTGGCGGCCGAGCCGGTGGCCGGGGTCAGGCTGTGGTGCGTCACAGCAGGGGTCAAGGAGGGTGATGACAGCATTTCCCAGGCGCCGCTTTGGGGCGTGGGCGCGGTCGTCGCCGGTGAGCATCCGGGCCTGTGGGGCGGCATCGCCGATCTTGACCGGGCGGATCTGGGGGCCGGCGCGGCCGCGCTGCTCCGCGAGATCAGGAACGGGCGCCAGGCCGGCGTCCTTGCCTTCCGCGACGGCGCCGTGCACGCGGCGAGGCTGGTCTCACTCGACGGCGAACAGCGCGGCGGCGCGCTGCTCTGCCGTCCGGACGGCGCCTACCTGATCACCGGCGGCCGGGGCGCACTCGGGTTGCGGGTCGCCGAGTGGCTCGCTTCTCGCGGCGCCCGGCGGCTGATCCTGCTCGGCCGGACACCGATGCCGGGCCGCGACCGCTGGGCGGCGGTGACCGATCCGGCGGTCCTCGAACGCGTGGCGGCGATCCGCCGGATCGAGGACCTCGGCGCGCATGTGGCCACGCCGGCGGCTGATGTCTGTGACCGGGCCGCCCTGGAACGACTGCTCGCCGAGGAGGGCACCGTCCGGGGCGTTGTGCACGCCGCCGGCGTCCTGGACAGCCGGCTGCTCACCGATCTGGACGCCGCATCGCTAGCGGCCGTGCTGCGGCCGAAGGTGCACGGTGCGCTCGTCCTGAATCAGCTCTTCCCGCCGGGAAGCCTGGACTTTCTCGTCTTCTTCTCATCCGTCGGGCAGTACCTGGAACTGCCCGGGCAGGCAAGCTACGCGGCGGCCAACGCCTTCCTCGACGGGCTTGCCGTAAGGCGCCGGGCAAGGGGCGACACGAAGACGATGAGCGTGTGCTGGACCTCGTGGAGCGGGGTGGGCATGGCCGGCCGTGACTCGGCCGCGCCGCGACTTGAGGACCGCGGCGTCGGCGCGCTCACTCCGGACCAGGCGTTCCTGGCCTGGGAGCATGCCGCGCGGTACGGCAGCGAGGTGGTCTCCGTCTTTCCGCGGACCGCGGACGGCGCTGCCCGCAGGATCCCGCCCGCGCTGCGGGACCAGGTGTCCGACGAGTCGGCCGCCACAGAATCGGCCGGCCCGCGGGCCGGGCGGCGCGACTTCCGCGTTCAGCTTGCCGCGGCTCCCGCTGGTCAGCGCGGGAAGGTCATCACCGATCAGGTGACGGACGTGGTGGGCCGGGAGATAGGGATTCCTCCCGAAGGCCTAGACGGGCGGCTTCCGCTCACCGATCTCGGGCTTGACTCCGTGATGACGCTCGGCGTCCGGCAAGCGCTTGAGGAACGCTTCGGGCTCGCCCTGCCGGCCGCTTTGCTGTGGCGTCAGCCGAGCGTGACGGACATCGCCGATTATCTTGCCGAGCAGCTCGGCGCCGACCGGACGGGCCGGTGAGGCGGCATGTTGCACGAGAACCTGTTCATCCGGGGCGTTGCCTCCTACCTGCCACCGGCCGTCCCGGTCGGGAGCGCCATCGCCGACGGCAAGTACGGGCACGCGGAGCAGGCGGAATCCGGCATTGAGCGGGTCACCGTGGCGGGCCGCGGCGAATCGGCACCGGCGATGGCGGTTCGGGCGGGACGGAGTGCGGTGCGGCGCTCCGGGCTGGCCCCAGGGAACATAGGCCTCCTGCTGCACACGGTGACCGCGCACAACGGCCTCGACGGCTGGAACGCCGGCTGTTACCTGCAGAAGGAGGTGCTTGGCGGTGGCGGGCTGTCGGTTGAGGTCAGGCAGCTCTCCAACGGCGCCATGGCCTCCGTCGAATTGGCCGCGGCCTACCTCGCGGCTCGGCCCGCCTGTCGCGCGGCTCTTATCACCGCCGCCGAGCAGTTCGCGGAGCCCGCGTGGGACCGCTGGCGCTCCAGCTGGGGCCTGGTCTTCGCCGACGGGGCATCGGCCGCGGTGCTGTCAAGCGACGCCGGCTTCGCCCGGGTTCGTTCTACGGTGACCGTCGCGGACCCGGACCTTGAGGGACTCCACCGGGGCACGGAGCCGTTTACGAATGCCCCGGGGTCGGGCACCTATCCGATCAGCCTGCGTGCCCGTGCGCTGGACTTCGCCCGTTCGATGGACCTGACTGAGGTCGGGCGCAGGCTGGCGGCCGGGCTCAGAAGGGCGGTCTTCCTGGCCGTGGCCGAGGCGGGAATGTCCGTCAGCCAGGCCGATCACTATGTCGTCCCGGGCTACGGGAAGAAGCTCTTGCGGCGCGAGTGCCTGGAGCCGCTGGCCATTCCGGTCGGCCGGTCCACCTGGAGCTGGTCCGCGAGCGTCGGTCACCTGGGAGCCGCCGACCAGTTCGCCGCCCTCACCCACCTCGCGGAAGGCGGACGGCTCGCGGTAGGAAACAAGGTGCTGGTGATCGGGATCGGCGGCGGCTTCAACTGGAGCTGCATGGTTCTTGACATCGTCGAGTGCCCCTCCGAGGATTACCGGGCCGTCCAGGGGCACGCGGAGGCCGGCCGGTGAGACGTGATCACGCGATAATTCTCGCCAGGCTCAGCTGCTTCTTCCGTGACTCCCTTCTCGATGCCGAGCACGCCGGCCGGCTGACCGCGCAGGCGGAGCTGAGCGAATGGGGCGTGCTCGACTCGCTTGGGGTGGCGCGCATCATCGTGTTCATACGGGAGGAGTTCGGGGTCGAGGTTCCAGCCCGCGACCTCACCGTGCGCAAGTTCGCCAGCCTGGATGCGATTGCCGACCTTATTGATTCCCTGTCACCGCCCGCAGGGTACCGAGATACGGATGCCAGAGATGACCAGGGTCATCTTCGACCGTCTTAACGATGGCGCGCATCTCACCGAGGGCGGGAGGAGCGTCGCCGTCATAAAAATCACCCTGCAGCATCTTCAGCAGGTCACCGCGGTATCTGGGATCCTGAACAAAAGCGGTAAACAGAACATTGAGTCGATAGTAAATTGAGATGAACTCGTACCAGTTGCGGGTGGCCCGGCCGATCTGGCGTTCGTACCTGGCGAAGCTTTCCCGGCCGAAGTTTCCTGCCTCGTGGGCCCGGATGATGTCCATGCTCGCGAGCCTGGCGCTGTTCAGTGCCACGCTGACGCCGCTGGAGAAGATGGGATCGATGAATCTCGCCGCGTCTCCGATAAGCACGAACCGATCGCCGCAGACCTGTCGCATGCTGTAGCTGTAGTCGCCTTCTGCCTTGAAAGGGCGCAGGCGCCGTGATTGGCGGAGCGGATCGTGCAGGTCCGGGCGCGTGCTCACGAAATCCCAGAAGAACCGCTCGCGGCTGGCGCCGGCGGACGCGAACCATTTCTTATGGGTGACAACGCCCACGCTCGTGATGGAGTCGGTAATCGGGATCTGCCACAGCCATGTGTCGCGGGCCGGCAGGAAGTGGATGACAATGTAGTCGGCCTTGGACGGTTCGCTGGCGAGAGCCGCACGGTCGAGGCCTTCGAACCAGGAGTGGACCGCGTACTGATTGAACACCGGGTCGGGTACGCGCATCCGGAACTGCCGGCCGAGTAGCGTCTGCCTGCCGGAGGCGTCGACCACCGTCCTGGCCGTGAGCTTCACTGTGCCCGGGCCGACCCGGCAATGCAGGATGACCTGCCGGGGGTCGCTGGCGAAGTCGGCGGCCAGAACCCGCGCGCCGCACAGCACGTTCGCCCCGCGTTCGCTGGCATGCCGAAGCAGGATGAGGTCGAACTTGCCGCGATCCACGTGATACGTGTAGTCGCGGTCCACGCCCGCCTGGTCCCGTTCGGCGAATCTGATGGCGACCGACTTGAAATCATGGTCAAGCGCGAACCCGCCCCGTGGGACGCGGCGCGATTCTGCCGTCGTCCAGGCGGCACCGTACTTCCGGGGAAAGCCCGCGGCGTCGATCTCGGTGAGCACCCCGGTCTCGGCCAGTACCGGCGTGGCGGCGGGGACGAGTGACTCGCCGACATGAGGCCGCGGGAACCGTTCGCCCTCGAGGACCGCGACCGAGAGTCCGGCCGAGGCGAGGTAGCAGGCGACCGTGGAACCCGCAGGACCGCCGCCGATGACCGCGACATCGAAATCAGGCCTCATCGCCCCTCCATTCCCGGTGCCGGTTCAACGATCCGCGTCGGCGGGCGTGCCCCGCTGGTCTCCTGCTGGAGTACCCGGGAGTTCTGGAGGCGGAGATGAATGATGGGATTCGGTCGTCGCGACCTCCTTTCTCCGGTCCATAGGCCGACAAAACACATGAAATTTGCATTGCTTGTTTGATGGTCTCCGTTTAGGATGGTGTTAGATTGTGACACGCTTCAAACGGGAGGCCATCAGCAAGCGGCGCGTTCTTTGCCGCGTAGCTATCGTTCGTCTTAAGTTGCTATATCGAATTTGTTTTCTTCGCCTTGCGCGGATGCCGGCGGAGAGTATTGTGCCTTCCTCAGGCGAGTTAATGAGCAATGAGGTCCAGTTTAAGCTGTTGGGAACGTTCGACGTCCGCGCCGGTCGGCGTGACTTCACGCCGAGCGCGCCAAAACACCGCGAGTTGCTTGTACTCCTGGTGCTTAGCCGGGGGCGCCTGGTCACCACCAACGCCCTGATCGATGAGCTCTGGGGGGAAAACCCGCCGCGGTCAGCACTGGCAACGCTGCAGACGTACATCTATAAGATTCGCAAAATCGTCCGCGATATCGGGGACCGCAGCATATTGCTCTCCACCCATCCGGTCGGCTATATGGTGGAGATGCCGGACGAGATTATCGACATCTGGCATTTCGAGGACCTCGCGCGGCGCGGGCACGATGCGCTGCAGAGCGGCCAGGTGGAAGCGGCGGCCGCGCTGTTGACCAGGTCGCTTGCCCTGTGGCGCGGCCCGGCGTTGGCTGATGTACCCCAGGGAGACCTGCTGACCGCGCATGTCGCGGGGCTTGAGGAGACACGGCTCGGCACCCTTGAGTCCCGCATCGAGGCGGACCTTGAGCTGGGGCTGCACCGGGAGCTCATCGTCGAGCTCAAGGAGCTCGTGGCTACGCACCCGCTGCACGAAAGCCTGCACCGGCTGCTGATGATCGCACTTCACCGGGCGGGGCGCCGCTGCGAGGCACTTGAGGTTTACCACCAATTCCGACGCGGGCTGCGCGAGCAGCTTGGCCTGGAGCCTGGACCGCTTCTTGCCGCCGTCCACCAGGAGCTGCTGTCTTCCGAAGAGCCATTTGCCCTCGGACCGAACTCAGCCCTGGCCTTCGGCGCGGAGCGGGCAACCGGCCATCCTCGGCCTGCGCAGTTGCCCTGCCGCCGGTCCGGCTTCGCGGGACGGCGCGTTGCGCTGCGGCAGCTGGGGCGCCTCATCGGGAAGGGCGACGCCCAGCGCGCCGCGGCCCCCGTCATCGCCATCACCGGGCTGCCGGGATCGGGGAAGACGGCGCTCGCGATTCAGGCCGCGTATCAGGCCGCGGCGGATTACCCGGACGGATCGCTTTACGCCGACCTCGCTGGGTCGACCAGGCAGGCGAAAAAGCCGGTCCAGGTACTCGGTGAGTTCCTGCGGGCGGTCGGGGCTGAGCCGGGCGCCCTGCCGGACGGTCTCGCGGAACGGAGCAGTGCCTTCAGGTCCTGGACGGATAGCAGGTCACTGCTGATATTCATTGACGACGCGGAATCGGCGCACCAGGTGGCACCGCTGCTGCCCGGCAGCGAGCGGTGCGTGGTGCTGGTCACCAGCCGCAGGCCGATGCTCGACCTGCCCGGCGCGCACAAGATCCGGCTGGGCCGGATGAACCGCGAGGACAGCCTGTGCCTCCTCGCGAACCTGGCGGGAGAGGCGGGCCGGGGGATAGATCGCGGCCTCGCCGAGAGCCTGGTCGCGATGTGCGGTCACCTTCCGGGTGCGATCGAGGCCGTGGCCCGGTGCCTGACCGGGTTCGGTACCTGGCCAGCGGCCGAGTCCGCCGTGCTGAGCACGTCGCCGGCGAGACTGGAACAACTCAGTTCCCTGGGGTTCGACATCCGCTCGGGCCTCGATTCGAGCTTCCGCGACCTCAGCGAGCCGGAACGGAGCGTCTTCCTGCTGCTCGGCCTGTTCAACGGCACCGCGTTCACTGCGGGCAGGGCCGCCCGCCTGTTCGGCTGCGGCGTCGCCATCATGGAGGAACTGCTGCTGCGTCTGGTCGAGAGCCACCTGCTGAGCATCTCGCTGCCGGACCTCGCGGCCGAGCCGCAGTATCTGCTGCCTGAGCTGAACCTGCTCTACGCCCGTTCCCTGCTGTGCGAGCTGGTCTGCGATGCCGAGCAGGCGCCGCTGCCGCTGCCGGGCGCGTGTTTCCCTCAGCCGCGGCGGCCGGTCCTGTAAGCGCGTGAGGGACAGGCCGGGCTTTCGCCTCCTGGCCGGGTCAGACGGGCTCGCCGCGCATCGCCCCCGAGGCGAAGCTGGCGATGCCCGCCTCGAACTGCACGCGGGGGGCCCAGCCCAGCTCGGCCATGATGCGGTCGGGAGCGGCGAAGATGTGCCGGACATCTCCGATGCGGTACTCGCCGGTTATCATCGGGGCGGGCGCGCCGGCCGCGGTCGCGAGCGCGGCGGCCAGGTCGCGGATCGTCCGGGGAACGCCACTCGCGACGTTGTACGCGCGGAAGCCGGGACCGGTGAACGACAGTGCGGCCAGGTTGGCCAAGGCCACGTCGTCCACGTGGATGAAGTCGCGCCGCGGGCCGCCGTCCTCGAACACCCGCGGTGGCTCACCGCGGGCGACCGAAGTGCGGAAGGCGGAGGCAACACCCGAATAGGGACTGGCGTATGGCATTCCCGGGCCGTAGACGTTGTGGTAGCGCAGCGCCACGGCGATGCCGCCGGTCTCCCGCGCCCAGGCGCGGACCAGGTACTCCTGCGCCAGCTTGGATACCGCGTAGACATTGAGCGGCGGATCGAGCCGGTCATCCTCGCGGACCGCCTCCGCCGTGGTTTCCCGCCCGCAGGCCGGGCACCGGGGCTCGAAACGTCCCGCGTCCAGGTCCTCCCTTGACCTCCGGGGCGGCCGGACCCGGCCGTGTACCTCGCATGCGTAATGGCTGTCCCCGTATATCACGACGGAACTCGCGTGGATGATCCGGGACACGCCCAGGCGCGTCATGGCAGCCAGCAAGATCGCCGTGCCGAGGTCATTGCACGCCACATAGCGCTTGGCTTCCAAGATCTCCTCGCCGCGGCCCACCATCGCGGCCTGATGGCAGACGAGGTCGACTCCGCGCAGCGCCGCTTCGGTGGTCGGCTCGTCACGGAGATCGCCGTGCACGAATTCCACCTCGGCGGGCGGGGTGAAACTCTCGTCCGCCGGATGCACACCCGGGATCAGGGCATCAAGTACACGCACATCATGCCCGCGGGCGATGAAGCCCGCGACAACGCGTGATCCTATGAACCCGGCGCCGCCGGTCACCAGAATCCTCATCTTCCCTCCTTGCGTCGCCCTAAGGCGCCATTTCGCTGACAAGTCCGGTGGTGTGGCTCCCCGTTCGGAAGCGCTGCGAACCGAGGACTTCCCTGAGAAAGTCAATGGTGGTGGCCATCCCGGGGCCGGAAACCCGGAACTCGCTGAGCGCCAGGTCCATCCGGGCGATTGCCTGGCCGCGCTCCGGCGCCCAGACGACGACCTTCGCGAGCAGCGGGTCATAGTCGGCGGTCACCGTCATTCCGGGACGCAGGTGCGTGTCCACCCGCGTGAAATGGCCGTGCGGAATCTCGAATTCATCGATCGTCCCCGGTGCGGGGGCGAAATCTCGTTTCGGGTCCTCGGCGTTGACGCGGCACTCTATCGCCGCACCCCGCGGCGCGATTCCCGGCTGCGGGATCGCGAGCTTCTCGCCTCCCGCGATCAGCAGTTGCTCACGCACCAGGTCGATGCCGGTAGCCATCTCGGTGACCGGATGCTCCACCTGAAGTCGGCAATTGACCTCCATGAAGTAGTGGTGTCCGTGCGCGTCGATGAGGAATTCATAGGTGCCTGCCCCGGTGTAACCCGCGGTCCGCGCCGCGTTCGCCGCACCGTCGGCGATGCGATCGGTCAGTCCGGCGGCCAGGACGGGGGCGGGGGTCTCCTCGAGCAGCTTCTGGTGGCGCCGCTGTACCGAGCAGTCACGCAGGCCGAGGTGGACGACATTGCCGTAGGCATCCGCGAGGATCTGGGCCTCGACGTGCCGGGCGCCGTCGAGAAACCGCTCCAGGTAGACCCGGCCGTCTCCGAAGAGGGCAAGCGCCGTTGTCCTAGTTGCGACATAGGCGTCGCGAAGGGCACTGCGATCCCGCACCACGGTCATGCCCCGGCCGCCGCCGCCCGCCACCGCCTTGACGATCAACGGAAACCCGATGTCCTCCGCGACCCGCGCCGCCGCTCGCAGGTTCGGCACCGTATCACTGCCGGGGAGCACGGGGAGGCCCGCGCCGGCGGCCGCCTCCCTGGCCGTCGACTTGTCGCCGAGCCGGCGGAGGACGTCAGCCGGCGGGCCAATGAAAACGAGCCCGTTTTCCCGGCATATTTCGGCGAAGTCTGGGTCCTCGGATAGAAAACCGTAGCCCGGATGGATCGCATCGGCGCCGGTGAGCAGGGCAGCCTCGGTGACCGCCGCCGCATGCAGGTAGCTTTGCCTGGCCGCGGCCGGCCCGATGCAAATCGCCTCGTCCGCGTACTCGCCGATCCGGCCGGCATCGGACTCCGCATACACCGCGACGGTGCGGATACCGAGTTCGCGGCAGGTCCGGGCGATGCGCAACGCTATCTCGCCCCGGTTTGCGATCAGGACCTTGGAGAACATGGCGCCCCGCCCCGCCGCTACCGGAATCCGTCGGCGCCGTGAGCGGCCGCGCCGCGCGCGCCGTCGGCGGCCGACGGCAGCGGCGGGTTATCGGCGCACAACAGCAGGGGCTGGCCGAATTCGACCGGAGTACCGTCCGGGACGAGGATCTCCAGGACGTGTCCCGACCGGTCCGCTTCTACGGGGTTCATGAGCTTCATGGCCTCCAGGATCCCGATCTGCTGGCCGTTCGCGATCGGGTCACCGGCGCGGACGAAGGGCTCGGCACCCGGCGTGGATGCCCGGTAGAACGTCCCGATGGCCGGCGCGCGCACGTGGAACTCGTTCCGCCCGATCCCTTCCTCCGCGGCGGCCGGTGCGGCCGCTTCCGCGACGGCGGCCCACTCGATCTCGACCGTGTGGCCCGCCGAGTCGACCCGCAGGCGAGCCGGTGGCCGCGGCGACGCCGCGAGCAGCCTGACCACGCTGGCGCAAATGGCGGCCAAGGTGTCCGCGGCCTCGCGCGGCGGGGAGTTGGTCATGACGGCATCCCTAGTGGTTCGACCAGCCCTCGTGGTTGGGGTTGCCCGGTAACGCCGAACCGGGCGAACCGCTCGGCCCGGTCGGCCCGGAGTGCCGCTGCGTCGAGCGGGTCGAGCCTGCGTAGTTCATTGGCCACGGCCTCACGGAGCAGGGCGGCGGCGGCGAGATGATCGCTTTGCGCGCCGCCGGGGGGCTCGGGGATCACGCCGTCGATGACGCCGAGTCTGAGCAGCGACTCCGGGGCGAGCCCGAGGGCCTCGGCCGCGCGGGGGGCGAGCGCGGAGTCGTGCCACAGGATCGCGGCGCACCCTTCCGGGCTGATGACCGAGTACACGCTGTTCTGCAGGCAAAGGACCGTGTTCGCCAGCGCGAGGGCCAGCGCGCCGCCGCTGCCGCCTTCTCCCGTGATGACGGTGACGACTGGCACCGGCAGGTCCGCCATCAGGCTCAGGCTTGACGATATCGCCCACGCCTGTCCATCGTCTTCTGCGGCTGCGCCTGGCGCGGCACCCGGAGTGTCGACAAGCGTGACGACGGGAATTCTTAGCTTGGCGGCGAGCCGCATTAGCCTGCCGGACTTGCGGTACCCAGCCGGGCTGGCCATGCCGAAGTTGCTTGCCGCCAGTTCCCGCGTCGTGTGCCCCTTCTGATGGCCGATCAGCATGACCGGCCGCCCGCCGAGGCGGCCGATGCCGCCGACCACCGCGGTGCAGTCGGCTGAGTGCCTGTCTCCGTGCAGCTCACAGAACCCGTCCAGGGCGAGGCGCGCGTAATCCCTGGTGGTTGGGCGACCGAGCTGCCGCGCGGCCTGCACGACCTGCCACGGCTCTCGTCCTGCCAGCTCACCCGGGTTGCCCGCCAGCGCGGGGTCGCCATCCGGGCGCGCGGCGGTGAAGTCATCGGCCCGCAGCGCGTCGGCGAGCCCCGCCAGTGTCTCACGCAGCGCGGAGCGGGGGAGCACAGCATCGATCAGGCCCCGGTCGCGCAGGGATTCCGCGGTCTGGAAGTGCGGGGGCAGCCGCTCACCGGTGGTTTGCTCGATCACCCGCGGCCCGGCAAAGCCCAGGTGCGTGCCGGGTTCGGCGAGGATCACGTCGGCCTGGGTGGCGAACGACGCGGCCACACCGCCGTAGGTGGGGTCGGTCACCAGGGCCACCGTGAGCAGGCCCGCCTGGCCGAGTTCCCTGAGCGCGATGGTAGCCCGCGCCATCTGCATGAGTGAGAGCGCGCCCTCCTGCATCCGCGCACCGCCGGAGGCCGTCACCAGCAGCAGCGGCGTACGGTCGCGCTGCGCGCTGCGAGCGGCGACGGTGAGCAGTTCGCCGCCCGCGATACCCAGGCTTCCGCCGAAGAACCGGAAGTCCATGGCGACCACGGTGAACGGATGGCCCTCGATGTCGCCGTGGACGGCCTGCATCGCCTCGTCGAGGCCGGTGCGCCGACGCGCTTCGAGCAGCCTTTCCTGGTACGGCAGCCGGTCGCTGAATTCGAGCGGGTCCATGGTCGCGGCGATGCCAGGTATCCGCCGCATTGTTCCGGCGTCCATCAGCTGGGCTAGCCGGGCCGGGGCACTGACGCGATGGTGATGGCCGCAGAGCGAGCAGACCCATAGGTCTCGCACGTAACGCTTGCGGTAAACGATGTGCCGGCACGCCGGGCAAGAGATCCAATCGGCCAGCGATGTGGCCGCGGGCGCCTCGGACTGAACGCGCCCGCTGAGGTCAGTACGCATGGGAGCCGTGCCTGTTCGTGCCGTGCCAGTGCACTAGTTCCGCCAGGCCCTTATCGAAGTCGACCCGGGGCCGGTAGCCAAGCTCCTGGCGAATCTTGCCGTCGTCTAGTGCGTATCTGCCGTCGTGGCCCTTCCGGTCGGCCACGTATGTCACCTGATCCCAGCTCGCCCCGCACAGCCGGACGAGCTTGCGCGTCAGCTCCAGGTTGGCGAGCGCAGTGCCGGAGCCGATGTTGTAGACCTCTCCAGCCTTTCCTTTCTCCAGTACGGCATGTACCGCCCGGCAGTGGTCGCTGACGTGCAGCCACTCTCGGACGTTCAGGCCGTCGCCGTACAGCGGAACCTGCTTGCCGGCGAGCAGCCGGGTAATGAACAGCGGAACCATCTTCTCGGGGTATTGCCCGGGACCGTAGTTGTTGCAGCACCGCGTCACCATGACCGGAACGCGGTGCGTTGTGTAGTAAGCGCGCGCCATGAGGTCGGCGGCCGCCTTTGACGCCGCATAGGGGGAGTTCGGGGCGAGCCCGTCATCTTCCGTCCAGGCACCCGAGGAGATCGAACCGTATACCTCGTCCGTTGACACGCAGACGACGCGTTCGACGCCGGCCCGCCGGCAGCTCTCGAGAACGTTCTGGGTACCCAGGACGTTCGTGCGGGCGAAGGAGCTGGCGTCGCCGATCGACCGGTCCACGTGGGTCTCGGCCGCCATGTGCACGACGGCGTCCTGACCACGGACCAGTTGACGCATGCGGCGCTTGAGGCATATATCGGCGCGGACGACCGTGAGCCGCGGGTGACCGATCGGTAGGTTCCCGAGGCTGCCCGCGTACGTCAGCTTGTCCACGACGGTGACCTGGGCCCGTTCAGTTCCCTGGTATTCACCCGAGAGCACTGACCGTACATACCAGGAGCCGATAAAGCCGGCGCCTCCCGTCACGAGTATCCTCACGACCTGATCGCCACTTCGCAGTCGTCGCCGATCACCAGGCGCGTGGCGCTGCCCGGGGTGCGGGCCGCGCGGACATGAGCCCGCTCACCGATGACCGAATCCCGCACGTACGCCATGGACTGCACCGAGGCGCCGTTCAAGACGACGGAGTATTCGATATCGCTGTCTTCCACGAGGCAGTCGCCGCCGATCGAGGTGTACGGGCCTACATAGCAGTCGCTCACGACTGAGCCTGCGCCGATGACGGTCGGCCCGACGACCCGTGAGCGGATGAGCTCCGCCCCTTCGGCAAGCACGACCGGTCCGACAATCTCGGTTTCCTGATCGCACTTGCCCCGGACGTCCGGCGTGATGGTGCCGAGCACGATGCGGTTGCAGTCGAGGAGGTCGCCAACCCTGCCGGTGTCTTTCCAGGCGCCCGCGAGCACATGTGCGCGCACGTCGGCGCCCTGCTCTACCAGCCACTGGATGGCATGGGTGATCTCTAGTTCGTCGCGGTCGCTCGGCTCAATCGACGCGACGGCCCGGTGGATCGCGTTGCTGAAGACGTACACGCCGGTGATCGCGAGCCTGCTGCGCGGAGTCAGCGCCTTCTCCATGACGGAGAGCACCCGTCCCTCCGCGTCCACCTCCGCCACACCGTACTCCCGGGGATCCGCAACCGCTCCGACGGCGAGCATGGCGGTCGGCTGCTCGCGCTGAAAGTCGGCCACGACGGCGGATATCCCGCCGGGGACGATGTTGTCCGCGAGGTACATGACGAAGTCGTCATCGCCGAGAAAATCACCTGCCAGCAGTATGCAGTGAGCGAGCCCAAGCGGTGCTTCCTGCGGAATGTACGTGATATTCGCATTAAAATCCGAGCCATCTCCGGCCGAGCCCCTGATGGCTTCGGATCGCGCGTTGACGATCATTCCGATGTCGGTAATTCCGGCAGCCGCTATGGATTCCAGTCCGTAATGGAGAATGGGCTTATTGGCAACCGGAACCAGCTGCTTTGGCCGAGTGTGACTGAACGGGCGGAGCCGGAGCCCCGTGCCGCCCGCCAGAACCAGTGCTTTCATTTGGCATCCCCAGGCTCCTGCGAATCTCAGATTTCGCCCGTCCAGCGTGGCGGGGTCGGATTGCGTGGCGGTGGAGTAACGGTCGCTCGGCGCGCTCTGCTGCGACACCATCGGCCCGCGAGCGCGGTACTAGCCGTGCCGATCAGCATTCGCAGCGTCCGGTGCACGCCGCTAGCACCGCTCTCGCGACGGGGATGTCGTCCCACATCAGCTGGCTGGCGTAGCTGGCGCGAAATGGAGTCATGCTGTAATGATTAGCGGTATTACCGCGGTCGCAGACCTTGCTCGCAGGCAGGCAAGCATGTATAAGGCAGGTGACGTGTGGTGGAGTTCCGGCTACTTGGTGCACTCGAAATAGTGGAAGGAGATCGCCGCGTCGCCCCTACCGCGTCTAAGCCGCGGCAGGTTCTCGCCCTCTTGCTCTTGCGTCACAATCAAATTGTCCCAACCGAAACACTGATAAAGGAGCTGTGGGGTGATGACCCGCCGCGCAGTGCCCGGTCTACGCTCCAGACGTACGTTTACAAGCTCAGGAAGCTGCTCGCTAGCTTGAGCGACGGCTCCGGCGGGTCGGACGGCGAGGGCCTGCTGTCCACCAAGCCAACCGGGTACATGGCCACGGTCAACCCTAGTGACATCGACGTCTGGCATTTCGAGCAGCTCGTCGAGCAGGGACGCGGTTACCTGGACGAACAGCCCGACCGGGCCGCCGCCACGTTCGCCCGCGCGCTCGATCTCTGGCGTGGCCCCGCCCTGGCCGACGTGATGCTCGGCGAGGTGCTCCCGCCCCACATCACGTTTCTCACCGAGCGGAGGCTGGTGGCGCTTGAACTCCGCATCGACGCGGAGCTGAGTCTCGGCTGGCATCGCGAGCGAATCAGCGAGCTGCGGCAGCTGATCGCCGAATATCCGTTCCACGAGGGCTTCCACGCGCAGCTCATGCTGGCCCTTTACCGCTCTGACCGGCGCAGTGAAGCTCATGACGTCTATCGCAGGTTCAGCCACCAGATCGATGATGAGCTTGGTCTGGAGCCCGGCCGAGCGCTGCGTCAGCTGCACGAGGCACTGCTGTCCGGTGAGCCTTCGCTGCATTTGCGCCGGCAGTCGACGATCCGGACGTCGGCCGTTCCCCAAGCCGTGCTCCCGGCTCAACTGCCGCGTGACATCAATGATTTTGTCGGCCGGACCGACCTGCTCGACCGGATCGAGCAGCTGCTGACGATACGGCACGGTGCGTATGCCGGCAATCTCGGGCAGATCACCGGGATGCCGGGGGTGGGTAAGACCACCCTCGCCGTGCGCGCCGCCCGGCGCGTGAAGGGGCACTTCCCCGACGGACAGTTTTTCGGTGAGCTGGCCGGTCAGGGAAGTGTTGCGGTGGGTCCGAGGGAAATGCTCGGCGCCTTCCTCGTATCGGCAGGCGTCAGCCCGGAGCTGATCCCCGATTCCGTGGTGGAACGCAGCAAGATGTTCCGTTCCTGGACGGACCAGCGCCGGGTCCTGATCCTGCTTGACGACGCGATGTCCGCGGATCAGGTGATTCCGCTGCTGCCCGGTTCGCCGCACTGCCAGGTTCTTATCACCGCCCGCGGCAGGCTAGCCGGCCTTGACGATGCCTGCGTGGTGGAGGTGCCGCCGTTGAGCTGTGCGGAGGGGATCGCGCTGCTCGGCAACATCGTCGGCATCAGCCGGGTGGAGCGGGAACGGACGGCGGCGGAGGAACTTGTCCGGCTGTGCGGCCATCACCCGCTGGCCATCCGCGCGGTCGGTACGCGGCTGGTTAGCGCTCCGGCCTGGTCGTTGGGAAAGATGGTGACTCGGCTGACCGAGCCGTCCACCCGGCTGGCCTTCATCAGCTCTCCCGGAATGGACGTCGCGGCGAGCATCGAGTCCTCTTTCCTGGCTCTCGGGCAACCGGACCAGCACGCGCTGCCCATGTTGAGCATGCTGCCCGACGCCTTCACCGCGGAACTCGCCGCCCGGTTGCTCGGGATTGAGGTTGATCAGGTCGAGGAGTCGCTTGTCCGCCTCGTGCACAGCCACTTGATCGAGATGTCGACCGAGGGGCCCGACGGCACGGTGAGCTACCGTTTCCATTCGCTTGTCCGGCTCTGTGCACGAGCGCATTTCGACGGGCTCATCAACGCCGGCAGCCTGGAAGAGCATGTAGGGAAGCGATGGGAGCCGACCGGCGGACGGCCGGGCTGACCGCGCGCCAACCGCCGTCCAAGGGGACTCTGCCGGGACTCTAGCCGTCATCGACCGGGCGCGCGCACCGTACCCATAGAGGCATTATCGCGACCCTTGGGGAGAGACGGCATGCTTGCGGAACTCATGGAGCGTACCGGCAACTGGATGCTTGGCGACCTTCCGCCGGACGGGAAGGACTACTGGGCAGGCCGGTTCTGGGACCGTGCCGCCGCGGAACAACATCCGGTGCTCGGCGACCACTACCGCACGCAGAAGGCCGAGGTAGCGGACCTGCTTAAGGCGCACGGCGCGGACGTCACGCGGGTGCTCGAATTCGCTTGCGGCACCGGCGAGTTCACCGCCGCCGCCGCCACGCTCACCCCGGCCTCGGAGATCACCGTCGTGGACGTCTCGGCGGAGGGGCTGCGACGGACCGCCGCGCGTGTTTCCCATCCTGGGCTCCAGCTCGTGCAGGGTGACTTCTGGACGGTGCAGGACCTCAGCCCCGCCGACCTGGTCATGTGCGTGGATGCCATCCACCACATCGGCAACCCGCGGACCGTGCTGGAACGGATGCGGGGCTTCGTGGTTCCCGGCGGGCTGTTCATCGGCAACCTGTGGACCTCCGACCACTTTCACGAGCTGCAGCGTCAGCGCTATGGCAGTGCTACCCACCTGCGGCACATGGCGGCCTTCCTGGGCACTGCCGCGCTAGTCCGTATCTCGGCCGCACGGCTGCACGGCAGCGCGTACCGGACCAGGCTCCTGCCCTCGAAGGCGGTGCAGCCGCTCCTGGAGTCGGTGTTCGGCGAGGTGCTCTACGTTTCGCCTGAGCACCATCATTTCGTGGCGTTCGCCTGCCGCCTCGCGGCCTGATCGCGGCCATGCGGCACACCGAGCCGGTCAGCCCGGACACCGACGTCGTCGTCGTCGGTGGCGGGCTGGTCGGGCTGGCGGCGGCGATGTTCCTCGCCTGGCAGGGCGTGCGGACGCTGGTGCTTGAGCGCAATGCGCGCCCGAGCAAGCATCCGCGAGCGCGCGGCATCAACCCGCGGACCATGGAAATCCTCAGCCAGGTGGGGCTGGGCGAACCGGTCCGCGGAACCGCGTCGGCACAAGCGCTGGCTGGCAACGCCGGCATCATCGTCGCGGAGAGCCTGGCTGGCCGTCAGCTCGCCGCACTGCGAGAGCCGTATTTCGGCGATAGCGACGCCGATTACTCGGCCATCAGCCCGGCGGCATGGTGCATGTGCCATCAAGACGAGCTGGAGCCGCTGCTCTGCTGGAAGGCGCGGCAACTGGGCGCCGAGGTACGCTTCGGCCACGAAGTCACCGGCTTCGAGCAGGCGCCGGACGGCGTACGCGTGCTCGTCGGGTACGGCAGGCTCGGCCAGCGATACCAGGTGCGCACCCGGTACATGATTGCCGCCGACGGCGCGGACAGCACGGTACGCGCTGAACTCGGTATCGGTATGGCGGGAACAGAGGTCCTTGGCCACTTCACCAACATCTCATTCGACGCCGACCTGCGGGACGCTCTCGGCAGTCGCCGCTTCATCATGTGTTACCTCACCGTGGACGGCGTGCGCTGCGCCCTGCTGCCCGTCGATAACGCATGCCGGTGGATGCTCCACGTCACCTGCGAGCCGGGTGAGAAATTCAGCGCCGCCCAGGCCGCCGGGCTCGTCAGGGCCGCCGTCGGGCTGCCCGGCCTCCAGGTGAAGATCCAGAGCGTGCTGCCGTGGGAATCCGCCGCCGCCGTGGCCGGCCGGTGGCGAGCGGAGCGGGTATTCCTCGCGGGCGATGCCGCGCACGTCATGCCGCCGACCGGTGCCTTCGGCTCCAACACCGGAATCCAGGACGCGCACAACCTCGCATGGAAGCTGGCCGTCGTGCTCGGAAACACGGCGGGAGCGGCGCTGCTCGATACCTACGAGGCGGAGCGCCGCCCCGTTGCCGAACGCACGGTCGAGCAGGCGGTGCTTCGTGCCCGGGATCGTCCAAGGCTGGCCGGTGACGTCCGCCAGCAGCCACCCAGCCGGGCCATCCAGCCGGATCAGGTGGTGATCTTCGGGTACCGGTACGAGTCCCCGGCCATAGCGCGGGAGCCGGGTGCGGATGCCTGGGTGCGACGTTTCGACTACGCGCCGGGGACCCGCGCGCCGCACCGGGCGGTGGCAGATCGTGGGACGCCGTCGTCGACGCTGGACTCGTTCGGACGGAACCTGGTGCTGGTAGTCGGGGACGCCGGCACCGGGTGGCACCGGGCCGCGGCCAAGGTTCGGGAGCTCACCGGGATCTGGCTGGTTCCGCTGGTGGACGCCGGAGGGGCATTGCCCGCCGGCGCGGCCGCCCTGGTCCGGCACGACGGGTTCGCGGTGTGGCGGGTCATGGCACCGACCGCGGATCCCGTGCGTTCGCTGGCGCGCGCGTATTTCTACCGGCGCTGGGGAAGGCCTGCCGCGGAGGCGATCGCG